>Ga0228700_1000876_pt1 | contig 23110 bp, 19 predicted proteins | sample McNCre317_Aug_MG_FD_178019 | JGI IMG/M metagenome (GOLD analysis project Ga0228700, IMG submission 178019) | Freshwater microbial communities from McNutts Creek, Athens, Georgia, United States - 3-17_Aug_MG | ecosystem: Environmental > Aquatic > Freshwater > Creek | place: USA: Georgia...
GCGCCGCAGGTCGAGCCGGCACCGCAGGTTGGGCTGGCACCGCAACCACAGGGTTGGCAAACGTTGCTGGTTCCTCGCGTTCGGCGGCCACCGCGTCAAGTGGAGCCGCCTGCGCAACCGATTCGCTGGCCGGCGCTGGCGCCTCGGCGGCAGGCGCGGCGGCCTCGGGCGGCAGCGTAGGCAGTTGAATCTGCGAGGTATGCACGGCGAGGATTCCGCCGGTCTTTTCGAGTTCGCGCAGCTGACGGCGCGTCAATCCAGAGCCGGTATCGTGCGTCGGCACCTCGACCGAATCAACGCGAGGCTTGCCATCAAAGGGCAACTCGTTCTGCTCGATCAGGCCGGCGCGCTCGGCCTCGCGCAGCTCGCGACGGCTCAAAAACTGTGGCTGTTCGGTCATGCCTCGACCGCCTTATAGAGGTCGTGCTTGGCGATGTACTGCACGATGCCATCGGGAACCAAATACCAGAGCGGCTTGCCAACGCAGGCGCGCTCGCGCACATCCGTCGACGAGATTGCCAAGGCCGGAATCTCGAGCACCGAGATCGCGCCTTTGGGCGCCGACGGCAGACTCAACACGTGCCCAGGGCGGGTCACGGCCACAAAGTGCGCCAGCTGCCAGAGTTCATCGGCATCGCGCCAGCTCAAAATTTGGGTGATCGCATCGGCACCCGTGATGAAAAACAGGTCGGCATCCGGATGCGCCGCGCGCAGGTCGCGAAGCGTGTCGACGGTGTAGGTGGCTCCCCCGCGATCGATATCGACGCGACTCACCTTGAAGCGCGGGTTCGACGCGGTGGCAATCACGGTCATCAGATAGCGGTGTTCACCCTCGGTGACCGTCGCTTTTTGCCATGGGTCGCCGGTCGGAACAAAAAGAACCTCGTCGAGCGCGAATGCCGAGGCAACTTCGCTCGCAGCGACGAGGTGTCCGTTGTGGATCGGGTCAAAGGTGCCACCCATAACGCCGATGCGTCGACGAATGTTGGTGGTGGTCATGCTTTCCCCGCGATTAGCTTGGCAAACGCCAAGCCAGAGATTAGTGGTGGCTTGCGCCGTTGTCAGCCTTGTGGTCGTGACGGTTGGCTACGTCGCGGTATGACCAGGTGACAAAACCCAAAAGAAGGAAGACACCCATTGCGATGATGCCGAAAACGACCGAAGGGAATGGGTAGGTAACAGCGGTGGCTTCTGCCAAAATACGCGACATTTGAACTCCTAAGTCTTGCCTCTAGATTAGCCTAAACGGTCTGCGAACCGGCCGACCCCGCGCGCACATGGCCCTGACCTCGAACGATCCACTTGGTGCTGGTGAGCTCGGCCAAGCCCATTGGGCCGCGGGCGTGCAACTTTTGGGTCGAGATTCCGACCTCGGCACCAAAGCCGAACTCGCCGCCATCGGTAAACCGGGTCGACGCATTCACCATCACGGTCGAGGCATCGACCTCGGCCAAGAAGCGCTCGGCGTTGGCAACGTTTTCGGTAATGATGGCCTCGGTGTGCATGGTCGAATACTTGGCGATGTGCTCGAGGGCCTCATCGAGGTCGGCGACTACCTTCACAGCAAGATCGAGGTCGTGATATTCGGCGGCCCAGTCGTCTTCGGTCGCCGGAATAGTGGCAAAGTATGCGTGCTGCGCCGCCTCGTCGCCGTGAATCGTGACGCCACGCTCGCCGAGCGCATCCAGCAGGGCTGGCAGCACTCGCTCGGTGGCTGCGGCATGCACCAGAACGGTTTCGACCGCGTTGCAAACGCTCGGGCGCTGCACCTTGGCGTTCACGACGATGTCGATTGCCCAGTCGAGTCGAGCGGTCTCGTCGATAAAGATGTGCACAACGCCGTCGCCGGTCTGAATTGCCGGAACCTTGGCCTCTTGAACGACCTGCTGAATGAGCCCGGCGCCACCGCGAGGAATCAGCACGTCAATCAAACCGACGGCACGCATCATCTCTAGCCCGCCGTCACGGCCATACTCGTCGACGGTCTGCACCGCATCGGCGTTTAGATCGGCCTGAGCCAGCGCATCTTGCAGCAACTTGACGAGCACGGCGTTGGTGGCCTGGGCCGCCGAGCCACCGCGCAAAACGGCCGCGTTGCCGCTCTTGATTGCCAGGGTGGCGATGTCGATCGTGACGTTTGGTCGGGCCTCATAGATGCAACCGATGACACCAAGCGGCACGCGCACCTGCGATAGCTTCAGGCCATTAGGCAGGCTCATGCCGCGCAAAACATCGCCGATTGGGTCGGGCAGGTTCACGATCGAAAGCGCGGCCTGAGCGATCTCGGCGATGCGAGCCTCGGTCAGGCGCAGTCGGTCGACCAGGCTCTCGCTCACGCCGTTGTCGGCGGCCGAAGCCAAATCGATGGCGTTGGCGTCGAGGATCTCGGGTGTGCGTGTGACAAGCAGTGCTGCAATCTGACGCAGCGCGTCATTTTTTTGCCCGGTGGTGGCCTGGGCTAGCGAGCCCGCAGCGGCCTTGGCCTGTCGAATTCGATCAATCGCGGTCATGCTCAAACCCTATTCCTGTTAGACGGCTGCTTCGAAGAAGGTGCCCACGGCCTGACCCGCAAGAGCGGCCGAGACATTGTCGGTGCTGGTAAGCAAAACGGCCACACCGGCCTCGGTTGCCACGCGCGCAGCGCCAACCTTGGTGACGGCTCCCCCGGTGCCAACGCCGGTGCTGGTGCCACCAATTTCGATGTCGTCAAGCGTCGCGTCGGCCGAGACGGTCTCGATACGCTTGGCGCCAGGCTTTGCCGGTGGCATGTCATACAGCGCGTCGACATCGCTAAGCAACACCAGCGCGTCGGCCTTGACCAGCACGGCCACCAGGGCGGCTAGTCGGTCGTTGTCGCCAAAGCGAATCTCTTGGGTTGCCACGGTGTCGTTCTCGTTGACGATAGGCAGCACACGCAACTCGACCAGGCGCTCCATCGCGCGGGCCGCGTTCTCGCGGGTCTCGTCGCCCTCTAGATCGCCCGAGGTCAGCAGAACCTGGCCGGCGATGATGCCGTAGCGCTCGAGGCTGGCCTGGTAGCGAGCAATCAGACGACTCTGCCCCACCGCGGCGAGAGCCTGTGAGGTTGGGAGGTCTTCTGGCTTTGATCCAAGCCCAAGCAGCGGCATACCGGTTGCAATCGCACCCGAAGAGACGAGGATGACCTCAGTGCCCCGCGCGTGGGCATCGGCGAGAGCCTGCACCAGCAGGTCGATCTTTGCCTCGTTAGCGCCGCTGATCGACGACGAACCGACCTTAACCACAACGCGCTTGGCGGTTGGCAGCTGAGTTCTGTCTGCGATAACCAATTACTTGGTGTCCTTCCAGAGGCCCGCTTCGCCTTCCTTGCGCAGCTCTTCGCGAGCCGCCTCCTTGGCGTCCATGCGCTCGCGATACTCAACGCGGCGCTCCTTGGTGGTGCGGCGTTCGCGCAGGTCAAGTCGGGCATCGGTGCCGCGAGGGCCCGCGATTAGCTCGCCAGCAGACTGAATGGTTGGCTCCCAGTCGAACAGCACGCCGTCGTCGCCGGCGCCGATGACCACGGTCGAACCTGCGACCGCGCCGGCCTTGAAGAGTGCGTTCTCGATGCCGATCTTGCCCAGACGGTCGGCAAGATAGCCAACGGCCTCTTCGTTGCCGAACATGGTCTGCTTGACCCAACGCTCTGGCTTAACACCAAGAATGCGGAAGATCGGACCATCTGACGTGTTTTCGCGATTGACGGTGAACTGTGCCTCGTCGCGGCGAGCCTGCATCAGAGTGATGCGCGGCTTCTGCGGAATGCCGGCGCGTTCCTTGCGAGCCTGTTCGACCAACTGGGCGAGAGCAAAGTTGAGCTCGCGCAGGCCCTCGTGGCTAGCCGCCGAGATGATGAACACGCGATAGCCGCGAGCCTCGAGGTCGGGCTTCACAAACTCGGCCAACTCGCGCGCGTCGGGCACATCGGCCTTGTTCAATGCGATTAGCTGCGGGCGCTGAGTCAACGGAACCTGACCCTCAGGAACCTCATAGGCGTCAAGCTCGGCCAAAATCTTGTCGAGGTCGCTGATTGGGTCGCGGCCAGGCTCGAGAGTCGCGCAGTCCAGCACGTGCAGCAGCGCGGCGCAACGTTCGACGTGACGCAAGAACTGCAGCCCCAGACCCCTGCCCTCTGAGGCGCCCTCAATCAGGCCAGGCACATCCGCGATGGTGTAGCGAGTCTCGCCCGCCTGAACCACACCGAGGTTTGGGTGCAGGGTGGTGAACGGGTAGTCGGCAATCTTAGGTCGCGCCGCGCTCATCGACGCGATGAGCGACGACTTGCCAGCGCTCGGGTAGCCAACGAGTGCCACATCGGCAACCGTCTTTAGCTCAAGGATGATGTCGCCGCGCCAGCCAGGCACGCCGAACAGGTGAAAGCCTGGCGCCTTGCGCTTTGAGCTCGACAGCGCGGCATTGCCGAGGCCGCCAACGCCGCCCTCGGCCACGACCAGCTCCATGCCAGGCTCGTCGAGGTCGGCCAGCACCTGGCCCTTTGCGTCGCGCACGACGGTGCCAAGTGGCACCGGAAGCTTTACATCGGCGCCCTTGGCGCCATTACGAAAATCGCCGGCGCCGTCGCCACCATCGCCACCGTGACGGTGTGGCTGAAAGTGGTAATCGAGCAGGGTGGTGACATTCGCGTCGGCAACCAGCGAGATGCTGCCGCCGTGACCACCATCGGCACCATCTGGGCCGGCTAGTGGCTTGAACTTTTCGCGCTTGATCGAGGTGCAGCCGTCGCCGCCATTGCCAGCACGCAGGTGCAGAGTGACCTGGTCGACGAAGCTAATCATGCGGTTGGTTCCGTTCTTGAAAATCTGGTTTGCGGCGAACTGCCGCAGAAACAGCAAAGGCGAGCACTAGGGCCCGCCTTCGACTGCTAAATCTGGTTCTGCTTAGGCAGCCTCGACCACGTTTACAACGCGGCGGCCACCCTTGGTGCCGAACTCGACAGCGCCGGCAGCGAGGGCGAACAGAGTGTCGTCCTTGCCCTTGCCAACGTTTGCGCCTGGGTGGAAGTGGGTGCCGCGCTGGCGAACGATGATCTCGCCTGCGTTTACGACCTGGCCGGCGTAACGCTTGACGCCGAGGCGCTGTGCGTTTGAGTCGCGACCGTTACGAGTGGAGCTAACGCCCTTTTTGGATGCCATTTGGGTTCAGTCCTTTGCTTACTTGATCTCGGTGACCTGAACGCGGGTGAGCTCCTGACGGTGGCCCTGACGCTTCTTGTAACCGGTCTTGTTCTTGTACTTCTGGATGATGATCTTTGGGCCACGGAGGTCGTTGAGAACCTCAGCGGTGACCTTGACCTTTGCGAGTGCTGCTGCATCGGTGGTGACCTTGTCACCGTCAACCAAAAGCACAGCCTGGAGCTGAATCTTGCCGTTGGCGTCTGCCTTGATGCGGTCCATCGTAACGATGGTGCCGACTGACACCTTTTCCTGGCGGCCGCCTGAGCGGACTACTGCGTAAACCACAGAATTACCTCTTGTCTTAAGACTTCTCCGTATGCGAATTTAATCGCTCTCGGATTGATGATTGCTGGCACGCCAAAAATGACACGCGCAACAAGGGTCTAGTCTACATCGCCGACTAGGCGAGGTCAAACACTTTCGACCCCGTTTCGGCTAGTTTTCTGACGCTCCCGCGGCAGGTTCCGAGCTTGATGCACGGCGAGGCTTGCGGCGCCCGCTGGTGCGACCGGCACCAGGCGCGGCAGGCTCAGGCAGGGCCTCGAGAACCGCATCCAGCATGGCCTCCTTGCGCTGACCGTTGCCCTTCGACGTGACCAAACCGGTGGCCTTCGGAGCGACCTCTTGCGCGTCAGACGCATCCGTCGCGCTGCTTGGCAGAACAATCGGCGATTCCTCGCCTGCTGCCTCGTGTGCTGCAACGGTCGAAGCCGCAATCTTTGACATAACACTGCCGAGCTCGACGGCCTTTTCAGGGGTCACGACCTTGGCTGGCTCTGGAGCCTTCTTCTCACCCTTGTCGCGGTTGCGATCCTTCTTTGACTGCTTCTGCGACTTGCCCGAGTTGTCTTCCATCGGGTGCGACTTCTGGCGCATGATCGGCTCGTGGTGCACGATGATGCCGCGCGACGCACAGGCCTCACAAGGCTCGCTGAACGCCTCAATCAGGCCGATACCGAGCTTCTTGCGGGTCATCTGAACCAGACCAAGCGAGGTCACCTCGGCAACCTGGTGCTTGGTGCGGTCGCGGCTGAGGCATTCGATCAGTCGACGCAACACTAGGTCGCGGTTCGACTCGAGCACCATGTCGATGAAGTCGACCACGATGATTCCACCGATGTCGCGAAGGCGCAGCTGGCGCACGATCTCTTCGGCAGCCTCGAGGTTGTTCTTGGTGACCGTCTCTTCGAGGTTGCCGCCCGAACCAACAAACTTGCCGGTGTTTACGTCGACCACGGTCATTGCCTCGGTGCGGTCGATCACGAGCGAACCACCCGAAGGCAGATACACCTTGCGGTCAAGAGCCTTGGCGATCTGCTCGCCGATGCGGTATTCGTCGAATACGTCGCGCGTGCCGGCATAGTTCTCGACGCGCTCGAGCAGGTCTGGGGCTACCGAGGCGAGGTATTCCTCGATGGTGCCGCGGGCGTCTTCGCCCGAGATGACCATCTTCTGGAAGTCCTCGTTGAAAACATCGCGAACGATCTTGACCAGCAGGTCAGGTTCGCTGTGCAGCATTGCCGGTGCGGCACCCTTGGCAACCTTGGCCTGGATGTCTTCCCACTGTGCCTGAAGGCGCTGAACGTCGAGGGTCAGCTGTTCCTCGGTGGCGCCCTCGGCCGCGGTGCGCACGATAACGCCGGCATCCTCAGGGAGGATTTCCTTCAGGATCTTCTTGAGGCGCGCACGCTCGCTGTCAGGCAGCTTGCGCGAAATGCCGTTCATCGAACCGTTTGGCACATACACGAGGTAGCGACCAGGCAGCGAAACCTGGCTGGTCAGACGGGCACCCTTTTGACCGACTGGGTCTTTGGTGACCTGCACCAGAACGGTGTCGCCCGACTTGAGTGCCAGTTCGATGCGTCGCGGCTGGTTGCCGGTTTCGGCAAGCTCCCAGTCGACCTCGCCCGAATAAAGCACGGCGTTGCGACCGCGACCGATGTCGACGAACGCGGCCTCCATCGACGGCAAAACGTTCTGGATCTTGCCCAGGTAGACGTTGCCAATCAGGCTAGCCTCTGAGGCCTTAGCCACGTAGTGCTCGACCAGGATGCCGTCTTCGAGCACACCAATCTGAATCTTGCCGTCCTTTGAGCGCACAACCATGGTGCGGTCTACGGCCTCGCGACGAGCTAGAAATTCCGACTCGGTGATTACGGTGCGACGACGACCGGCATCGCGGCCATCGCGACGACGCTGCTTCTTGGCCTCCAGGCGGGTCGAACCCTTGACGCGCTGTGGCTCGTTGCTTGGCTCCTTGGCCGCACGCGGTTCGCGAACCTTAACGACAGTGTTGGCCGAAACCTCGCCCTCGACGGCCTCGCCCGAGCGACGACGCGAACGGCGACGCAGGTGGTTCTCGCCATCCTCGGCCGGAAGGTCGATGATCTTGCCCTTCTTAGGGTCGATCACCGGGGTAGGCAGGTCTGGTGCCATGAACATGAGGCCGAACGAGTTTGCTGGTGCTACCGGTGCCTGGGTCGCGGCAGGCGCGGCGTCTTCGACGGTCTGCGCGTCGCTTGCCGACTCGTCGACCGAAGCTTCGGTCGCCTTTTTGGTAGCTCGGCCTGAGCCTCGACCACCGCGAGTGGACGCCTTGCGGACTGGCTTATCGGCCTGAGCGCTTTCGGTCTCGGCAGCCTCTGCGCCAGCTGGCACGGCGACGTCGGCGTTCTCGATCGGTTCCTTGGCGACCTTAGCTGCCGGTGCCTTCTTGGCGGGAGCCTTGCGTCGAGGGGTTTTCACCGGCGCGTCGATTGCGGCCTCGGCCGATTCGTTTGAGTCAGCGTTTTCGTTTGTTGCGGTCTTATTCACCATTTAAGGTGCACTCCAAGCCGCCCGTTGGCGCTAGGCCACACTCACTAGCCCTCAGGGCCTAAATCCGTGTTGCCAACCTTGCTGGCAACCAAAACTCTGTCGAGCAACCATTCTCTGCTACCGCCTTGCCCGAAGCCGAACTATCGGCGGGTCTTATGCTGCGTGTGCGCTTGGTTCTCGCGAAACTTGCGTCGATGCGGGTGTGGCCGCCTCAACTGCCTCTAAGTATGCCTCATACCAACCGAATTGTCACGAGCCGCGCCCGCGGGCTGTGTTGAGTGCAGCACGCGGCTATCAGAAGTCACTCAGAATCAGGTGCGATACTGAAAGCGTGAGTGAAGCAATCGTCGCAAGCGGCAAAAAGACATTCGGCGCGAACGCAGGCCTGGCCTGGGTTCTTATTTTGGGTGGCATCACCGGATGGGTCGGCGCGTTTGCCCTGACTCTCGAGCGCCTGCACCTTGCCGCCGCGCCGGCCGCCAAGTTGAGCTGCGACCTGGCCTCGTTCATTTCTTGCAAGTCGGTAATGCTCTCGCATCAGGCCAAACTGTTTGGTTTTCCTAACCCGCTGATCGGCCTGAGTGCCTTCATGTTCCCGATCGCGGTTGGCGTGGCGATTCTGGCCGGCGCCAAATTTCCGCGTTGGTTCTGGAACACCTTCATGGTCGGCATCACCGCGGGCTTCGTGTTTGTGATTTGGCTCGCACACGAGGCGATCTTCGACATCGGCGCGCTGTGCCCATACTGCATGGTGGCTTGGGCTGGCATGATTCCGATGTTCTGGCACCTGTTGCTGTTCTTGACCGGCGAAGACATCATTCCCGTGCCAATCAAGACCATCGGATTCTTCGAGGCAATCCGCGGCTGGGCGTGGGTGTTCACGCTTGTCACCGAGCTCGCGCTGATCGCGATCATTGCAGTCAAGTTTTGGAGCCAGTGGCAACGACTCTTCGGCCTGGCCTAGGCCGATTAGGTCGGCCGGCTCGAAGCTAACTTGGGCCTAGGCGAACCAGAGAGCTAGTTCGCGGTCGGCCGACTCCTCCGAGTCGCTGCCGTGAACGAGATTCTGCTGCACCTTTAGACCCCAGTCGCGACCAAGGTCGCCACGGATCGTGCCAGGCGCGGCCACGGTCGGGTCGGTGGCGCCAGCAAGCGCACGGAAGCCCTCAATCACTCGATTGCCCTCGACACGCAGGGCAACTACCTCGCCCGACAGCATGAAGTCAACGAGTGGCTCATAGAACGGCTTGCCCTCGTGCTCGGCATAGTGCGCCGCCAGCAAGGCGCGCGAGGCAGCCACCTTGCGAATGTCGGCAATCACATAGCCCTTGGTTTCGATTCGACGAATGATCTCGCCAATCAGATTGCGACGAACGCCGTCTGGCTTGATTAGTACGAGGGTCTGCTGTGACATTTGTTGCTCCTGGCTGCTCTGCCGTGTTTGGGTTCAGGTTAGCTGAATTTAGTTCTCGACCGAATCCTGGCCGGCGAGATTGATCTGGATGCCGTTCTCGGCCAGCACGCTCTTCGCTCGGTCGACGGTGATGCCGGCGATCATGCCCCAGATCCAGAGCCCGAGCATCACAATGCCGACGATCCACATGAGTGGCACCCAGAAGGCCGTGGCCAACATCGCCACCTGAAGCACCGAACCGAAATAGTAGCTCCAGCGCGACCCCAAGAAGGCCGGGGTGAGAATCATTAGAAAGGCGAGGCTCAGGCCAACTGTCCAGATGGCTGGACCGTGTTCTTTGTCGAGTCCGAACGCGACCAACGTGGCGAAGAACACCATGAACGACTCGAACCCCAAAACCATCGAGCCGAGTGCGCGCTGGAGTGAACGCGGACGGGCCTGGCGTGGTTTGCGCGACTTAGGCATCTTGATCGACCTCTTTTTGCTTGAGTTTCATGACATCGCCCACCAGCGTGATCGAACCGGTCACAACGATTGCGCCGACTAGACCCGAATCCGCGGCGGGCAAGAGCGACTCGGCCAATGCAATCGCACGAAGCGGCTTGGGCTCGAGGTGCACACGATCGGCACCAAAGACCTTGCGGGCGGTTTCGGCGAGCACCTCTACAGGCACGGCGCGCGGCGACGACGACTGGGTCAAGACGACCTCGACGAACGAGTCGTTGAGAATCTCGAAGAAACCGGTCGCGTCCTTATCGCCAAGAACACCGAGCACGCCGATGGCATACGGCTTCTTGAATGTGGTGGCAAGAGCCTGAGCCAACACCTCGGCACCGCCGGGGTTATGCGCGGCATCGAGCAGAATCAGTGGCTCGCGCTGCAGCACCTGCAGGCGGCCAGGCGAAGACGCATCGGCGAGCGAGGCACGAATCACATCGTCGATGATGCGCTGGTTGCCATTGCCGAGGAACGCCTCGACCGCGGCAATCGCTAGCGCCGCGTTTTCGGCCTGGTATGCGCCGTGCACCGGCAGGTGAATCTCGCGGTACTCCCCCGCCAGCGTGCGAACCGCGAAAGTTTGCCCCAGTTCGGTCGGCAGGGTTTCGAGCACCTCGAACCGGTCGCCATAACCGGCGTAGCTGTCGGCAATTTCGCGAGCCGAGGCCTCGATCACCGAGGCGGCTTCGTCGGGCTGCTTGGCACTAACCACGAAGGCACCCTGCTTGATGATGCCGGCCTTGGTGGCGGCGATCTCGGCGATGGTGTCGCCAAGGCGTTCGGCGTGATCGATTGAAATCGGCGTGAATACGGCTACGTCGCCATCGGCAACGTTGGTCGAGTCCCAGGCGCCGCCCATGCCAACCTCGAGCACGAGCACGTCGACTGGTGCATCGGCAAAAACCGCAAAGCCAAGCACAGCCAAGGCCTCAAAAAACGTGAGCTTCGTGTCGCCCTCGGCCTCGAGCTGCGCATCGATGATCTCGATCAGCGGCTTGATTTCTTGCCAAACGGTGAACAGGCGCTCGTTGCTGACCGGCTCGCCGTCGATTGACATGCGCTCGTTCAGGCGCACGAGGTGAGGGCTCGTGAAGCGACCCGTGCGCAGCCCGTGCTCACGCAGGATTCGCTCGATAAAACGCGTGGTCGAGGTCTTGCCGTTGGTGCCAGTCACATGAATGACTCGGTATGCGCGTTGCGGATCACCGAGCAGCTCGACCGCGCGACGGGTCGGCTCAAGTCGCGGGCGCAGCTTGTGCTCTGGAATACGTGCCACGAGGTCATCCTCGACCGACTTGGCGCGCTTGGCCCAGACGTCGTCTTCGTCGTCGTCTTCGGCTAGTTCAGGTTCATACTGATCGACATCGATCGATTCCTCGTCGCTGAAGATCTCTGATTCGCGTTCCTCGCTCAAAGCTTGACCACCACTATGTCTACGAACTGGCCATCACCGACGGCAACGGCCGATGCCGCACCCTCGGTGGTGTGCAACTCGAGCGCCAGGGTCTCGCCCTTGACCAACTCTTCGTGCGCGGCAACCGCGGCCAGCACGGCCTCGTCGGCGGTGAGGCTCAGGCGAATGCGGTCGCTCACGTCGAAGTCGGCGTCCTTGCGGGCCTGCTGCACGCCACGGATCACGTCGCGCGCAAGGCCCTCGGCAGCCAATTCAGGCGTGACCGAAGAATCGAGAATCACGAAGCCACCGGTCGGCAGAATGCCGATGAGGTCGGTCGACGGCTTGTCGTCGGCGCCACCGGCAAAGTTTGCCACCAGGTCGATTTCATACTCGCCCTCGACCAGCTCGATGCCACCGGCAACGACCTTGCCGTCGACATCGCTCCAGTCGCCGGCCTTGGCCGACTGAATGGCAGCCTGAACCGACTTGCCGATGCGTGGGCCGGCCGCGCGGGCGTTGACGTTGAGGCGCTTGATGACACCGAATTCGGTGGTCGAATCGAGCGAGAGCTCGACCAACTTGACTGCCTTGACGTTGAGTTCGTCGGCGATGATCTCGGCAAACGGCTGCAACGCCGCCGCCTGTTTGGTCACCACGGTCAGGGTCGACAGCGGCAGACGCACACGGAATCCGTTGGTCTTGCGCAGGCTCAGAGCAACCGAGCTAACGGTGCGCACCTGGTCCATGGCGGCAACGAGGTCGACATCGGCCGGGAACTCATCGGCCGAAGGCCAGTTCTCGAGGTGAACCGAACGACCACCAGTGAGCCCCTGCCAGACCTGCTCGCTAACCAAGGGCAGAAGCGGTGCGGCGACGCGGGTCATGGTCTCAAGAACCGTGAACAGGGTGTCAAAGGCCTCGGCCGAGCCCTCCCAGAAGCGGTCGCGCGAGCGGCGCACGTACCAGTTGGTGAGCACGTCGGCAAAGTCGCGCAGCTGGTTGGCCGCCGAGTAGGTGTCGTAAAGGTTCATCGATGCCTCAACATCGACAACTAAGTCACGGGTCTTGGCCAACAGGTAGCGGTCGAGAACGTCGGTCGACGAGGTCGAGCGCTTGGCCTCATAGCCAGCCGCATTCGCATACAGGGTAAAGAAATAGAACGTGTTCCAGAGCGGCAACAGCACCTGGCGCACACCCTCGCGGATGCCCTGCTCGGTAACGATCAGGTTGCCACCACGCAGGATCGGGCTCGACAGCAAGAACCAGCGCATCGCGTCGGCGCCGTCGCGGTCCATGACCTCGTTTACGTCTGGGTAGTTGCGCAGCGACTTCGACATCTTTTGGCCGTCGTTGCCAAGGATGATGCCGTGCGAAACAACCGATTTGAACGCCGGGCGGTCGAACAGCGCCGTTGCCATGACGTGCAACGTATAGAACCAGCCGCGGGTCTGACCGACGTATTCGACGATGAAGTCGCCCGGGTTGTGGGTCTCGAACCAGTCCTGGTTCTCGAACGGATAGTGCACCTGCGCGAACGGCATTGAACCCGATTCGAACCAGCAGTCGAGCACCTCTGGCACGCGACGCATGGTCGACTTGCCGGTCGGGTCGTCTGGGTTTGGGCGGGTTAGCTCGTCGATCACCGGACGGTGGAAGTCGTCTGGGCGCACGCCAAAGTCGCGCTCCAGCTCGTCGAGCGAGCCATAGACGTCGATGCGCGGGTAGTTGGGGTCGTCTGACTTCCAGACAGGAATCGGAGCACCCCAGAAGCGGTTGCGGCTGATCGCCCAGTCGCGCACGTTCTCGAGCCACTTGCCGAACGAGCCGTCCTTCGTGTGGTCCGGGGTCCAGTCGATCTGCTGGTTTAGCTCGAGCATGCGGTCGCGCAACTTGGTGGTCTCGACAAACCACGACGAGACCGCCTTGTAGATCAGCGGGTTCTTGCAGCGGTAGCAGTGTGGGTATGAGTGCTCGAACGAGGCCTGACGCAGCACGCGACCGGCCGCCTTGAGCTGCTGCGAGATCGGCTTGTTGGCATCGAACACGTGCTGACCAACGTAGTCGGTGATGATCGAGTTGTAGCAGCCGCGCTCGTCGATGCTCACATAAGTCGGGATGCCGGCAGCGTTGCAGACGCGCTGGTCGTCTTCACCGTAGGCAGGTGCCTGGTGCACGATGCCGGTTCCGTCGCCATCGGCAACGTACTCGTCGACCAAAACCTTCCAGGCGTTCGAGACGTCGAACTTGGTCTCGTCGGTGTAGTAATCAAACAGCGGTGCATACTCGAGGTCTTCGAGCTCGCGACCAAGGTAGGTCTCGGTGACTGCGGCGAGCGCATCGTCTGCCGACTCATAGCCGAGGTCCTTGGCGTAGTTGCCAACCAGGGCCTTGGCCAACAGGTAGCGGGTCTCGCCCGCGACGCCGCCATCGGCCGCACCGGCAGGGCCGGCAGGCAGAACGGCATACGTGATTTCTGGACCGACGGCGAGCGCAAAGTTGGTCGGCAGCGTCCACGGAGTGGTGGTCCAGGCCAACAGACGCACGCCGGCAAGTGGTTGATCCTCGTTGACCGGAAAGGTCACGGTCAGGGTTTGGTCTTGACGGTTCTTGTAGACCTCGTCGTCCATGCGCAGCTCGTGGTTCGACAGTGGGGTCTCGCAGCGCCAGCAGTATGCCAGCACCTTGAAGCCCTCATAAATCAAACCCTTGTTGTGCAGCTGCTTGAAGGCCCAGAGCACCGACTCGGTGTAGTCCTTGTCGAGGGTCTTGTAGTCGTTATCGAAGTCGACCCAGCGCGCCTGACGGGTCACATAGGTGCGCCAGTCCTGGGTGTATTTCAGAACCGAGGTCTTGCAGTATGCGTTGAACTTGTCGATGCCGTATTTCTCGATCTCTGGGCGGCCCGAGATGCCCAGCTGACGCTCGGCCTCGACCTCGGCCGGCAGACCGTGGGTGTCCCAGCCGAAGCGGCGATCGACGGTGTAGCCCTGCATGGTCTTGAAGCGCGGAATCGCATCCTTGACATAACCGGTCAGCAGGTGGCCGTAGTGCGGCAGGCCGTTGGCAAACGGTGGGCCATCGTAAAACACGAACTCGCCGGCCCCAGCGGCCTTGCGCTGTTCGATGCTGGCCTTGAAGGTGTTGTCTTTAGCCCAGAAGCTCAGAATGCTCTGTTCGACCTCAGGAAAGCTAGGGCTTGGGTTGACTCCAAGACCGTTCGAACCGGCCGCAGGCGCGGCATCATTGAGCGGATTCTGCTTTGGATACATGTGGCTTTCCTGATCGGAGACGCGACTCTTGCACGGCAGGCCGATTGGCCAACACGCAAAAGGTTTTCTGCCATCAATGTTAACCTGTTACTACGCCTATTTTTGGAGACTTTTCACGTGACTAACGCCCATTTCCTAGCTTCTGCAACTACGCCCGAAAAGGCCGGTGTAGAAGGCCTCGAAGAAAAGTGGAGCCTTCGCTGGGAGGACGACGGCGTCTATCGCTTCCGTCGCGAGGCAAACCGCGAGCAGATCTTCTCGATCGACACCCCACCGCCAACCGTTTCGGGTTCGCTGCACGTTGGTCACGTGTTCTCATACACTCACACCGATGTGGTCGCCCGCTTCAAGCGCATGAACGGCTTCGAGGTCTATTACCCGATGGGCTGGGACGACAACGGTCTGCCGACCGAGCGTCGCGTGCAGAACTTCTTTGGCGTTCGTTGCGACCCGAGCCTGCCTTATGTTGAGGGCTTCGAGCCGCCGTTCGAGGGTGGCGACAACAAGTCGGCTAAGGCCGCAGATCAGATTCCTATCTCGCGTCGCAACTTCATCGAGCTCTGCGAGCGCCTGACCGGCGAAGACGAAAAGCAGTTCGAGGCCCTGTGGCGCAAACTGGGTCTTTCGGTCGACTGGGCGCAGACCTACCAGACCATCTCGCCGGCCGCACAGGCCGTGTCGCAGAAGGCGTTCTTGAACAACATCCGCCGCGGCGAGGCATACCAGTCGATGGCGCCGACCCTGTGGGATGTGACTTTCCGCACCGCAGTAGCCCAGGCCGAACTCGAAGACAAAGAGATGCCTGGCGCATACCACCGCGTTGGTTTCCACGTCGATCCAGAACTGTGGGAGGGCGGTCGCATTTACATCGAGACCACCCGCCCGGCTCTGCTGCCAGCCTGTGTGGCCCTGGTCGCACACCCAGACGACGAGCGCTACCAGCACCTGTTCGGCAAGACCGTGCGCACCCCGTTGTTCAACGTTGAGGTTCCGGTGGTTGCTCACCGTCTCGCCCAGATCGACAAGGGATCAGGCATTGCCATGATCTGCACCTTCGGTGACGTGACCGACGTCGTGTGGTGGCGCGAACTCGACCTGCCAAACCGCGCGATTATCGGTTTTGACGGCCGCATCATCAGCGAGGCTCCTGAGGCAATCGTCGACGTTGCCGGCAAGGCCGCGTATGCCGAAATCGCTGGCAAGACCGTGTTCTCGGCTCAACAGCGCATTGTCGAGCTGCTGCAGGAATCGGGCGACATGGTTGGCGAACCGCGCCCAATCATGCACCCGGTCAAGTTCTTCGAAAAGGGCGACAAGCCACTCGAGATCGTCTCGACCCGCCAGTGGTACATCCGTAACGGTGGTCGCGATGCAGCCCTGCGCGAGCGCCTCATCGAGCTTGGCAAGCAGCTCAAGTTCCACCCAGACTTCATGCGCGTGCGCTACGAGAACTGGGTCAACGGCCTCGCCGGTGACTGGCTAATCAGCCGCCAGCGCTTCTTCGGTGTGCCGATTCCGGTTTGGTATCCGCTCGACGCCGACGGCAACCCTGACTACGACAACGTGATCCTGCCTGACGACTCGTTGCTGCCAATCGACCCGTCAACCGACGTGCCTGCGGGTTACACCGCCGACCAGCGCGGAGTTGCGGGTGGCTTCATGGGCGAAGTCGACATCATGGACACCTGGGCAACATCGTCGCTCACCCCGCAGCTGGCCGGTGGCTGGATCGAAGACCCTGAGAAGTTCGCCAAGGTGTTCCCGTATGACCTTCGCCCGCAGGGCCAAGACATCATCCGCACCTGGTTGTTCTCGACGGTGCTGCGTGCCGAGCAAGAGCATGGCCAGCTGCCTTGGTCGAACGCCGCCATCTCGGGTTGGATTCTTGACCCAGACCGCAAGAAGATGTCGAAGTCGAAGGGCAACGTGGTTGTGCCTGCCGAACCGATCGACAACCACGGCGCCGACGGCGTGCGTTACTGGGCAGCCTCGGCTCGCCTTGGCACCGACGCCGCGTTCGACGAGGGCCAGATGAAGGTTGGTCGTCGTTTGGCGGTCAAGATTCTGAATGCCGCCAAGTTCTCGCTCGGCTTCGAGGTTCCTGCTGGCCACACCGCCGTCACCGAACCGGTCGACCAGTCGCTGCTTCTCGCACTTGGCGATGTCGTGCGCGATACCACCGCTGCGTTTGAGGGTTACGACCACACCAAGGCCCTTGAGCTTGCCGAGCAGTTCTTCTGGAACTTCACCGACAACTACCTCGAGTTGGTCAAGGAGCGCGCCTACAACGCAAACGGCGACTACTCCCCTGCCCAGCAGGCATCGGCTGCGATCGCGCTACGCCGCGCGCTGCACGTCATGCTGCGTCTGTTCGCTCCGTTCCTGCCATACGCCACCGACGAGGTCTGGTCGTGGTGGCAGAGCGCCGAGGGTTCGATTCACCGCGCCGCGTGGCCGACCGTGGCCGAGACCATCGAAGGCGTCGATGCCGCCAACACCGGCCTAGTTGCAGTGGCCACCACAGCGCTGTTCCACCTGCGCAAGGCCAAGTCAGATGCCAAGGTTTCGATGCGTGCCGAGGTTGCCACCGCAACCCTGTGCGGCCCTACCGAGGCGCTCGACAAGATCCGCCTGTTCGAGGCCGACTTCAAGTCGGTTGGCCGCATCGCACAGCTCGACTGGGCCGATGCCGCCGAGGTATCAATGACCGACGTGGTCTTGGTCGAACAGGCAGCCGACTAGTCGCCGCCAGCAACAGATTCACCGCATGGTCGGGGTCGAGTTTTCGGCCCCGACTTTGTTTTAGGCTGGCGACATGACTTTCGACGCATCAGCATTTGCCGCGACCAACCCATTCGCCAAGGTGAGCACCCTCGAATACGAACTGCCCGACTTCTCGGCGATTCGCGACGAGCACTATCTGCCCGCGTTTTATGCCGGATGCGCCGAGCAGCTGGCCGAGGTCGAGGCCATCCTGGCCTCGGGCGAGCCGACGTTCGAGAACACCATCGTTGCCCTCGAGCGTTCGGGTCGCACGCTCGGCCGAATGCTCAACGTGTTCTATAACAAGTCATCGGCCGACACCAGCAAGGCGATCGACGATATCGAGGCCGAGATCGCACCAAAGCTCGCGGCACACACCGACGCCATCCGTTTGAATGCCGAACTCTTTGCTCGCATCGATGCGCTCTTTGGTGCGAAGGATTCGCTAGGTCTGGACGCCGAGTCGACCTGGTTGGTCGAACGCTACCACCGCGATTTCGTGCACGCTGGCGCACGCCTATCGGCCGAGACCCGCGAGCAGCTAAAAAAGCTCAACGAGCGCCTGAGCGAGCTCGAGGCCAAGTTCGGCACCAACATCCTGAACGATCAGAACGACCTCGCCGTGCACGTAGCCGACGAAACCGAACTCGATGGCCTCAGCGCGGGCGAAATCGCCTCGGCAAAGGCCTCGGCCGAGGCACGTGGTCTCGACGGCTGGCTAATCGAAATGGTCAACTACACCGGCAACCCAGCCCTCGAGTCGCTCACCAACCGCGCCCTGCGCCAACAGGTGATGACCAACACCCTGATCAAGGGCGCGCGCGACAACGAGAACGACAACCGGCCCGTATTGCTCGAGATCGTTCGGCTGCGTGCCGAGCGCGCCGCGCTGCAGGGCCACCCAAACCATGCCTCATATGTGCTCGAGGAGCAAACCGCGGGCAACACCGCCAACGTTCACGCCATGCTGCGCAAGATCGCACCGGCAGCCGTGCGCAACGCCAAGGCCGAGGCGGCCGACATCCAGAACATGATCGACGCCGAGTGCGCAGCCAACGGCAGCGTGCCATTCGAGGTTGCCAGCTGGGACTGGAACCGCTACACCGAGCAGGTTCGCAAGGCCAAATACAGCGTCGACACCGGCCTGTTCAAGCCATACTTCGAGCTCGAGCGCGTTCTTTGGGACGGCGTCTTCTGGGCCGCCACCAAGTTGTTCGGTGTTTCGTTCGTCGAGCGCAAAGACCTGCAGGCCTATCACCCAGAGGCACGCGTCTTCGAGGTCTTCAACGAAGACGGCAGCCAGTTGGCGCTGTTTATCGGCGACTTCTTCACGCGCGATTCGAAGCGCGGCGGCGCCTGGATGAACAACCTCGTCGACCAGAGCTTCCTGCTTGGTCAGAAGCCGGTCGTGGTCAACAACCTCAACATTCCTAAGCCTGCCGCCGGCGAGCCGGCGCTGCTCACCTTCGATGAGACCAGCACCCTGTTCCACGAGTTTGGCCACGCGCTGCACGGCATGTTCTCGAGCGTCACCTATCCGCGCTTCAGCGGCACCTGGGTGCACCGCGACTTCGTCGAGTTTCCGTCGCAGGTCAACGAGATGTGGATGCTCTGGCCCGAGGTTCTAGGCAACTATGCCAAGCACTACGAGACCGGCGAGGCGCTGCCGCAGGATTGGGTCGACAACCTTAACCGCTCGCTGACCTTCAACCAGGGGCAAGAGACCACCGCTTATCTGGCGGCTTCGATTCTCGACCTGGCCTGGCACGAGCTTGGCGCCGACGCTCACGTTGATTCGGTTGAGGGCTTCGAGGCTGCCGCAATCGAGGCGTATGGCCTGGCGTTCCCGCCAACCCCAACGCGCTATCGCAGCACCTACTTCTCGCACATTTTCGCGGGTGGCTACTCGGCCGGCTACTACGGCTACATCTGGTCTGAGGTGCTCGATGCCGACACGGTCGACTGGTTCAAGGCCAACGGCGGGTTGACTCGCGCAAATGGCGATCGCTTCCGTGGTGAGTTGCTATCGCGCGGTGGTTCGGTCGACTCAATGCAGCTGTTCCGAAATTTCCGCGGTCAGGATGCGTCAATCGAGCCGTTGCTCAAGCGCCGCGGCCTCAACTAAAGCTGCGCGAAAGCCAGCGTCGCCGGATGACTAGGCAATCAAACCCCAAAGCCGCCTTGTGGTTTCGGTCTTCTGCGTTCGGAGCAGCCGCTACTGCGGGCTGGCTTGGTGTTGGTGAATCCTTTTACCTAAAGCCCTCTTCAAGCGCTCCTGCCTCGGCGCTGGACACAACGCTGCTTCTAAACCCTTTGCCGCTCCTGTGGTCTCACTGGAGTTTGCGAGCTCTACTGTTGGCCGCGGTCGTTTTCGCAGTCCGAGTCGTGCTCAAAAAAAAATCAAATCGTCAGGCGCTCGACGAAGCGACATCAGTGCCGATCAAACTCGCAGATTTTGTGCTCGTTGTTGCAGCCTGGCTTTCATCGCTTGGCTGGGTTTTGCTCTTTGGCTACTGGTGGCTCAGTGGTTACTACACGGGACCAGCGCCTCTTGGTGCCATTTGCGTCGCTTCAGCGCTGTCACTGATTCTGCCAATAGCCACCATCACAATGACCATTCGCCGAAACTAAAGCTGCGCGAAGGCGAGCGTCGCCGCGATAAGTAACATCACGCCCGCGATCAGCAGGTCGAGCACCTGCCAGAAGCGTGGGCTCGAGGTAAAGCGGCTCAGGCCACGAGCACCGAAGCCCAGCGAAGTAAACCAAACGAGCGAAGCAGAGGCTGCGCCGATCATATAGAACCAGCGGTTCTCGCCAAAACTATTGGCGATACTGCCAACCAGCAAGACCGTGTCGAGATAGACGTGCGGGTTCAGGAATGTGAAGGTCAGCACAGTCGCGATGACCTTGCCAAGGGGCATGCTCTTAGCTTCGGCGGGTTCTAGGGTCGCGTGCTTGCGAGAGGCTCTAATCGACTGAATCGCAAACCAGACGAGGTAAGCCACGCCAAGCCAACGGAACGCCTGCAGCAGCCACGGAACGCCTTGCAGCAACGCGCCCAGGCCGGCCGTGCCGGCGGCCATGAGCAGCGCATCCGATGCGGCACAAATTGCCACGACGATGCCGACGTGCTTCTTGGTTAGCCCCTGACGCAGAACGAATGCGTTCTGTGCGCCGATCGCGACGATCAGGCCCAGGCTGGTGCCGAATCCGGCGAGCAACACTGCAAACATTTAGGCGACTTTCTTTCGGTTCCAACCGAGCCAAAGCCAAACCAGGATGCCTGCGACCAGAGCCCAGAATGCCGAGCCGATGCCGGCAACGATGATGCCAGACGCACCAACCAGGAAAGTGACGATTGCTGGCAAACGCAGCTCGGTCTGCTCAACCGCGGCGCTCACCGAGTTGACGATCGTGCCCATGAGCGCGAGCCCCGCGGTGGCGAGCACGATGTCTTTCGGCGTTGCCAAAACAAACGAGACGATGACACCCGTGGCAAACGCCATGGCGATGTAGACAACGCCGCCAAAGACGCTCGCGAGCCAGCGCTTGGCCGGATCCTTGTGGGCGTGATCATTGGCGTTGAGCGCTGCGGTGATGGCGGCGAGGTTGAGGCTGAAGCCACCGAAGAAGCCAGCGACGACTGCGCCAAGGCCGGTGCTGACCATCACGGGGCGGAACGGCACCTCGTAACCGAAGCTCTTCATGATTGCCACGCCAGGCAGATTCTGGCTGGCCATGGTGACCAGGTAGAGCGGAATCGCGATGCTCACGATCGCCGCGAGCGAGAACTCAGGCGCCACGATGTCGAGGTTAGGAATCACGGGGGAACCAGCGCCTGACAGGTTGAATTGCGTCGAGGCGATGCCAAAGATCACGACCATCGCGGCAGGTGCGGCCCAGATGGTTGCAACTCGATAAAGCACTAGCCAAACGACGAGACCTGGCAAGACCACCAGTGGATACTGTGCCGCCGAGCTAAACGGCGCCACGCAGAAGTGAAAGATGACACCGGCGAGCATCGCCGAGGCGATTGGCTTGGGAATTGACGAAACCAATCGCCCAAGCGCCGGCCAAAGTCCGGTAAGCGCCAACAGCAGAGCGGTGACGATAAATGCTCCCGCGGCCTGCGCAAAACCGAGGTGCAGCTCGCCCGAACCGATAAGCATCGCCGCGCCAGGAGTCGACCAAACGATCGAAATGGGCATGCGGTAACGACGACTCAGAAAGATCGATAGCGCGCCATACAGGAACAACAGCACGAAGATCGCGGTTGCGGTCTGGGCTTTGGTTGCTCCCAGCGAGGTGAGTGCCGAGAGAACCAGGCCGGTGCTCGCCGCGGTGCCGGTGACACTTGCGACGGCGCCGGCAAGAACCGGTGCCTTGACGTCGGAAAGCCGTGCCGCAAAACTCGAGGCGGCCACGAACTAGGCCGACTTCTCTTGGCGCTTGACCTCGAAGGGAATCACCTGAGGTTCGGCCTTGCCGGTCACAACCTCGCGTGTGATGCGCACGATGCCTTGAACCTCGCTGCCAGGAATCTCGAACATGACCGGGCCAAGAATCTCTTCCATGATGGCTCGCAGGCCACGGGCTCCGGTTTCGCGAGCGACGGCCAGGTCGGCGATTGCCTCGAGCGCATCATGGTCGAACTCGAGGTCGAACCCATCGAGCTCAAACATGCGCTGGTATTGCTTGACCAGGGCGTTGCGCGGCTCGGTGAGGATCTCCATCAGTGCGACCCTGTCGAGCGGGGTGACGGTAGCGATGACCGGCAGGCGACCGATGAACTCGGGAATCAGGCCGAACTTGCGCAGGTCTTCGGGCTGAACCTCGGTGAAGATTTCGACGTTGTCTGACTTGCCGGCGATTGGCGCGCCAAAGCCGATGCCCTTCTTGCCCGCGCGAGCCGAGATGATGTCTTCGAGGCCGGCGAATGCGCCTGCGACGATAAACAGCACGTTCGTGGTGTCGATCTGAATAAATTCCTGCTGCGGGTGCTTGCGGCCGCCCTGAGGCGGAACCGAGGCAACGGTGCCCTCAAGAATCTTGAGCAGCGCCTGCTGCACACCCTCGCCCGAAACGTCGCGGGTGATCGAAGGGTTTTCGGCCTTGCGTGAGATCTTGTCGATCTCGTCGATGTAGATGATGCCCTGCTCGGCGCGCTTGACGTCAAAGTCGGCTGCCTGCAGCAGTTTCAAAAGGATGTTCTCGACGTCTTCGCCAACGTAACCCGCCTCGGTTAGCGCGGTGGCATCGGCCACGGCAAATGGCACGTTGAGGCGCTTGGCCAGAGTCTGAGCCAGGTAGGTCTTGCCACAGCCGGTCGGGCCAATCATCAGGATGTTCGACTTGGCGATCTCGATGGCGTCGTGTTCTTTGCCCGCTGCGGTCAGAGTGCCGCGCGAACGAAGACGCTTGTAGTGGTTGTAGACGGCGACCGAAAGCGCCTTCTTGGCCTGGTCTTGGCCAATCACATATTCGTCGAGCGAAGACTTGATCTCGCGTGGCTTAGGCAGCTCGATCTCTTCGACCGACTTGGCCGCCGCGGCACCGAGTTCTTCTTCGATGATTTCGTTGCATAGCTCGATGCACTCGTTGCAGATATAGACACTTGGTCCTGCAATGAGCTTGATGACCTGCTTCTGGCTTTTTCCGCAGAAATTGCACTTGAGCAGGTCGCTGGTTTCACCGAGCTTGGTCATAAGAAAACCTTAATCCCTAGGTATGACAAAAGCGG
>Ga0228700_1000881_pt1 | contig 22995 bp, 22 predicted proteins | sample McNCre317_Aug_MG_FD_178019 | JGI IMG/M metagenome (GOLD analysis project Ga0228700, IMG submission 178019) | Freshwater microbial communities from McNutts Creek, Athens, Georgia, United States - 3-17_Aug_MG | ecosystem: Environmental > Aquatic > Freshwater > Creek | place: USA: Georgia...
CGCTCAGGCTGCCTTGGACGTCGGCGGTTTCGAGCTGATTCAGCACTCCGCTCAGAGTCAGCAGCAGGGTGGATTTTCCGGCACCACTCGGCCCGAGCAAAAGGATTCGCTCACCCGTTTTGGCACGAAAAGTGACACGATTGAGCACTGGCCGCGCTGCCCCAACCGGGGTAACGCTCAGCTGCTCAACCGTGATGGACATAACCGGATGACTAGTTCATGCCGCGGGACACGCGGGCCTCGCGACCGGCGGCGAATGCGTTGATAACTCCGAGGCGACCCAGCAGGTTCACCAGGCCCCAGCCAAGACATCCGGCAACCAGAGCTCCGGATAGCACGCCACAGATCATGTAAATGATTTTCTGAACGACGGTGTAGGAAGGCACCCAACTGACGTACTCGTAGATCACTTCTGCCACCGCACCAACGGCACCGCCGACAGCAGCTAGTGGCAGAGTCAAGGCGCGATAACCAATCAAAAGCATTACCAACTCAACTCCAACTGCCTGACAGGTGCCGGAGATTAAGACGGTGTAGGACCATGGGTTTCCGCCCAGTACCAGCTCCACGCTGGCCGCAATCAATTCGGCGTAAAGCGCTGCTCCAGGCTTACGCACCAGCACACCGCCTAGAACGGCAGGAATGATCCAAACGCCCAGTTGAAGCTCGGAAAGTGACGGGTAGATGTTTCCGATAGTGCTGGTCAGCGGATACACGAATGTATCGAAGGCCCAGAATCCAACCCCGAGGGCTGCGGCCAGAATGGCGGTGGTTACCAGATCAATCCCGCGCCAGGCGAGTCTTCTTGCTTGCTTGATTTGTGACAATTTCTTGCTCCCTTTTTAAGGGAGAGCGGTGCAATACACCTACTGAGATGCTCGACTTCCTACGCCGGTATTAACCGATTCAGGTTCGAGGGTCTGCGACTTCCGCACTCTCAGCGCCCATCGGCGCTCCCCTGTCTTACAAATCCAGTTTATAACCGCGGCTTAGCGTTCCAAAACCACGGCCAGGCCCTGACCCACGGCGATGCAAACCGCAACCACGGCTACTCCGCCGCCACGTCGCTTTAGTTCGTGAGCCGCGTGACCGAGGATGCGAGCGCCAGAGGCTCCCAGCGGGTGTCCCATGGCGATGGCCCCTCCATGGATGTTCAACTTCTCTGGGTCCAGTTCCGGCCAGCCGCGCAGGCAGGCGATGCTCTGGGAGGCAAAGGCCTCGTTCAACTCCACAAAGTCAACGTCGGCCCAGGTCTTGCCCGCACGGGCAAGTGCCTTGTTCGCTGCCTCGATGGGAGCCATAGGGAACTGGTTGGGATCCAGTGCGTGGGCGGCACGACCGATGATGCGAGCCAACGGCTCCAGCTCGAGTGCACCCTCCGCACCTAGCAGAACGGCGCCTGCTCCATCATTGGTTGAAGACGCATTTCCCGCGGTCACAGTTCCACCAGCGCCACCGAGCGGCTTTAGGCCGGCCAGGGCCTCGAGAGTGGTGGCGCGGATTCCCTCATCGCGGGAAAGTTCGAAGCCAGTAACCTGAGTGATCTCGTTCTCAAAAACCCCTCCAGCCCAGGCCTCAGCGGCCAGTCGGTGTGAGCGTTCTGCAAAGACGTCCTGCTCTTCGCGGGAGATTCCGAGTTCAGCCGCGGTCTGCTCTGCGGCTTCCAGGTTGCTGATGGTCCAGTGCTTTGGTAGTGCTGGGTTAGTCATGCGCCAACCGATGGAGGTGTTCCACAGGGTCTGGTTTCCTACCGATGGCCAAGGCTTGGCCGACTTCTCCACCACGAATGGAGCGCGACTCATCGACTCGACTCCACCCGTCAACACCAACTTCGCGTCTCCCGACTCGATGGCACGTGCCCCCTGAATCGCGGCATCCAGCGACGATGCACACAGACGGTTCACGGTTACACCGGTCACGGAAGTGGGGAAACCTGCCAACAGTGCGCCAAAACGAGCCACGTTTCGGTTGTCCTCGCCAGCCTGGTTTGCATCGCCAAAGATGACATCCTCGATGCGCGATGGGTCAACAACGGTGCGCTCAACAATGGCCTTCATCACGTGGGCGGCCAGGTCATCTGGGCGCACGCCCGACAGGGCACCTCCGGCACGACCAAATGGCGTCCGCACTGCGTCGTAAATGAAAGTGGCGGTCATCGGTGACTTCCTCAATCTGCCCCGACTAAACGGTGGCGTTTATCAAATCTAACTTGGTGAGGGAAACTAGCTCGGAAAAAGTCGTGAGCCCAAAGATCTCAACTACCGCGAATCCATGCTCAGTTACGTCGAAGACGGCGTAGTCGGTGTAGACGCGCGAAACACAGCCAACACCGGTGAGTGGATAGCTGCAACACTGAACCAGCTTGCTGTCACCCTGCTTGGTGAGTAGGTCAGTCATCACGTAAACCGCCTTGGCTCCGATAGCCAAGTCCATAGCGCCACCAATTGCCGGGATGGCATCGGGGGCTCCAGTTGCCCAGTTGGCTAGGTCACCGTTTTCGGCAACCTGGAAGGCGCCAAGCACACATACATCGAGGTGACCTCCCCGCATCATCGCGAAAGAGTCGGCATGGTGAAAATAGGCAGCACCGGGCAGTGCGGTCACCGCTTGCTTACCCGCGTTGATTAGGTCAGGGTCAACTAGGTTGGCTGCCGGCTCGGCACCCATGCCCAGCAGACCGTTCTCGGTGTGAAGGATGATCTCGAGGTCTGCAGGAAGGTAGTTTGCAACTAGGGTTGGAGCTCCGATGCCCAGGTTCACATAGGCGCCCTCGGGGATGTCCCGGGCAATCACCGCTGCCAGCTGATCGCGATTCAACGGTCCGGTCACTTGGCCACCTCCGGCTCGCTCGAACTGATTGGGTCTCCAGACAGGTCAACCCCACCGATGAATTCCCCGTCACGCAGCCAAGGCCTCTCGCCCAACGAAACCACACGGTTCACAAAGATTCCCGGAGTGACCACGGCTTCGGGATCGAGGGCTCCAAGCGGCACGATCTCATCCACCTGGACCACAGCGGTCTTGGCTGCGGCGACCATCAGTGGGCCAAAGTTGCGAGCGGTCTCGCGGTAAACCAGGTTGCCCCAGCGGTCGGCACGGTATGCACTAACCAGAGCGAATTCCGCGAAAATCGGGTATTCCAGCAGGTAGGTGCGGCCGTTAATCTCGCGCGACTCTTTGCCGATTGCCAGCTCGGTTCCAACCGCGGTAGGCGAGTAGAACGCACCGATTCCAGCTCCGGCGGCTCGGATTCGCTCGGCCAGGTTTCCCTGCGGCACCAGCTCGAGTTCTACCTTGCCGGCGCGGTAGAGGCCATCAAAGACCCAGGAGTCAACCTGACGCGGGAACGAGCAAACAACCTTGCGGACTCGGCCCTTCGCCAGAAGGGCGGCGATGCCCACATCGCCGTTTCCGGCGTTGTTGCTGACGATGGTGAGGTCACCAGCGCCTTGCTCTATCAGTGCATCGATGAGTTCCACCGGTTGGCCGGCACGTCCGAAGCCACCGATCATGACGGTGGCGCCGTCCTGGATTCCTGCCACCGCCTCGGTCACCGAGGCGACCGTTTTGTCAATCACGGGGCAGCCTACTTCTTGGTGAACGGCAGTACCAGCTTGGACTGGTGCTTGGCGTCGCGGTAGATCTTGTGGGTCGTTGGGCGGCCAACCGGCAGGTGGAAGGCGTCCGGGGGAAGCAGCGAGTTGTGAGCATCGGTGAGTGGCTCATCGCAAGAGAGTTCCAGCTCCAGACGGTTTCCCGACTTGAAGGTGGTGGCGAATGGGTAGAGGCGAATCACGTATTCAACGATTTCCCCAGGGGTCACCTTCTCCTCGCGGGTGTGAGGGTGAACCGGGCTGCCGTAGGTGGTGCGTTCGTCCAGCTCACGCTGCGATGCCTTGAGGAATCCGGTTGTCACAAGCTGACGCTTACCAGTTGGGCTGACGTCCCAGAGGCGCAGGATGAAGTTGGTGTCGTCCTGGTCGATGGCAGCAAAGATGTGGGCTGCGCCGGTGCCGATCATCTCGGTCGATTCCTCGAATGGCTCGGTGGACCAGCTGAGGATCTCGACCTTGTCGGTGACGGTCAGCGGGGCCTGGAAGAAGCCATCGGGGGCGGCGAACTCAACGTTCATGAGCTCCGGCTCGGTGGCGAGCTTGCGACGAGTGCGCAGGAACAACTCCTGGTAGTTCACTTCCTTCGGCGGCCAGTTCTCGGCCTCAACCTGCTGGCGCGAACCTTCAACAAAGACGCGCACCGCTGGCTCGTCCATCACGCCGTTGTCGATGCTCTTCAGCCAGTAGTCGTACCAGCGGAACATCTTGTCGTGCTCTTCGATGAAGGGGCGCGACTGCATAGGTGGGTATGGACCGATGTCCAGTTTCTTCGGACCTTTGAGGGTGTGGAAGAGCTCGATGGTGCCGTCCATGGTCCAGCCGCGGCCCTGATCAATCTGCAGGTAGACCGGGATGTCGATGTTGCGAGCCACGTTGACGGGGTTGCGCTCCTCGTACCATTCACCATCGAAGTTGTTCATCACGATGTCGAACCAGGCCTCGTGGTTCTTCGGGTAGTGGAGAACGTGGACCAGGTTTGGCCAGGCCTGAATGTCTGGGTCCTCAAGACGCTTGGCAACCAGGGCCTGGATTTCCTCCGATGAGTAGGTCTCGAGCATGCGAGACTTCACGCGGTCGGTGAAGGCCCAACCGGAGTCGCCGCCACGACCCTCGCGGGCGGCTCGAGGCATGAACCACATGACGCCGCCGTGGTAGGTGGTCTCGTAGAAGTCGAAGTGGCCACCGCTCACGAAGATTGCCTTAAGGTGAGGTGGGCGCTCGGCAGCGGCCAGAACCTGCATCGAACCGAAGTAAGAGATTCCTATCATTCCCACGTTGCCGTCGCACCAAGGCTGGGCAGCTACCCACTCGATGAAGTCGTAGGCATCTTGGCCCAGCGATACTCCACCGGCGTTGTAGTTTCCGATGTGCTCGCCCTCGCTGTCGCCGCTTCCGCGGAGGTCACCGATGACGTGAACGTAACCCTCCGAGACCACGCGAGCGATGTCGCCGGCCTCGATGCAGCCGTCCCACATCGGGCTCGGACGCTTCTGAGGAGGCATGGTGAGGGCGAGAGCCTGGAGCTCTTTGCCGTATGGGCTCAGCGCCACCAGTGCTGGGCGTGGCTTCTGGTCGGCTCCGGAGTAGGTGTCAGCGGCGAGGGTGATTCCGTCTCGCATCGGCACGCGAAGGTGCTTTGTGATGGCGATGGTTTGGTCGCCCGCCTGCCAGGTCTTGTGCTCGATCATCCGGTTCAACTCTCCGACTTTGGAATCTTTCTTATTTTATTATAATAAACTAATAAGCAGCGATGGTGCAGCCGTCCGACAGAATTGGCTTGAGGAGCAGAGATGGCCGAAGCAGTTGCAGTTCACCCACTGGTTTCACCATGGGGCCGATTTGGTTTGTACAGCTATTTCATCGACAGCCCAGAACCCGCCATCGTTGACACCGGAGTTACCGACTCCCCCGCCACCGGACTTGCCCCTGGATTGGCCAAGCTGGGTCGCCGCATCGAGGACGTCCGCTGGATTCTGCTCACTCACGGGCACATCGACCACCTCGGCGGAGCCTACGCGCTCTGGGAGATGACGGGCCGCAAGGCCAAAGTTGTGATTCACGAGGCGGACGCCCGGCTACTGCGGAGTCGTGCAGCCCACGTTGACCTGTACCGTGCGGTTCGCCAGCAGTACCTAGACAACCCGAACGCCATCGAGCAGCAGATCGCCGCGGCAAACGGCGCAATCAGCGGAGAGATGGAACCGACCGTAATCCTCAAGGGCGGAGAAGTGCTGGACCTCGGTGGTGGCATCACCGTGACCGCTCACGCTATTCCAGGCCACACCGCCGGTTCGGTGGCCTATGTGATCAATGGCCAGCACGATGTTTTCGTGGGCGACTCGGTGCAGATTCACGGAGCCGCGAACGGCTTCCCCGGCTACGAGGATCCAGAGGCCTACCGCGCCAGCCTGACTTTCCTGCGCGATGTGATCAAACCGAATCGCCTGTTCCTTGGTCACCCATACCGCCACGCCGATGGAGTACCAGCGGGCATGGAGCTGGACGCTGCAAAATCCGCTGCCGTGCTCCAGGAGAGTCTGGATATTGAGGCACGGATTGCCGCGGCGGCTCACAAGGCGCTAGGAAACGGGTTGGTTGAAACCGATTCACCCTACTCGCCGTTCGAGTCTGTCTCCGCTGAAGTGGGTTACACAGGAGACCCTGCTCTGGAGCCATCGCCGTTCTTCACCACTCTGCACGGATACCGTGCGGCAGCGGGAAAGTAGCTAGGACATTTAGTCCGAAAGGAGTTAATCGAGGAAGTCAGCTACGTCTTGGAACACCGAAGCAAACTCAGGTAGCCAAGACCAGTACTGCACAAAGCCGTGGGTCGCGCCATCGTAGCGAATCAACTTCACCGGCACTCCGGCGGTCTTGAGACGGTCGGCATAGGCCTCACCCTCGTCGCGCAGAGGGTCGAACTCGGCGGTAACGACCAGAGCTCTTGGAAGCCCGGAGAGATCTTCGCGCTTGATCGGCGAAACCAGTGGGTCGGCGGCCGAGGCGCCCGAAGCGATGTAGAAAGCGTTGTGCGGCTTCAGCGCGATGGTCTCTAGGCCGTAACCCTTGGCATTCTCAACCAGCGATGCGTAGCGGGTCTCGTCGAAGTCAAGATCCACCGACGGGTAGAAAAGCACCTGGGCACTGATCTGGTTCAGGCCCTCGTCCTTTGCCTTAGCGGTCAGTGCCGCAACAAAGGTTCCACCCGAGCTGTCGCCCGCGAGAACCAGATTCTTACCATCCCACTCGAGGCCGCTTTCTCCCTCGATGATCCAACGCAGCACCGTGTAGCAGTCGTCCAAACCAGCGGGGTAGACATGTTCTGGTGCCAGACGGTAACCCACCGAAACCACGCGATAACCGGTCGCCTTTGCAAGAGAGCGGGCAACCGCATCGTGGGTTTCGAGTGAGCCGCTGAAGAATGCACCGCCGTGCAGGTAGAGCAGCACCTTCTGAGTGTCAGACTCCACCGATGTGTACACCCGAACCGGAACCTGTGTGCCACCGAAGCTGGCGACGGAGTCCTCCACCGAAAGTAGCGGGAGACGCTCGGCCAACGGTGGCACGTGCTCCTCACCCTGGGCGCGCCACTGCTCCACGTTGGGGGCAGTGGCGTCCGATGGTGGCAGCGTTGCTAGGAATCCAGCGATGGTCGGGTGCAGCGGCATGGTCTTGGGGCCTTTTTTCTAGCGACGACCCTGAGCGCCTGGGAAGGCGGTCTCGATGGCGTCTGGATCCCAGGACTGACGCGATACAGCCTGAAGCTCGTCGGTGACTGGCTTGCGCTTGGCCTGGTAAAGGCCGAGTGCCGAAGGCACATCTTCTGCCTCGAGGAGTGCCTCTGCGAAGCCGCCGGCGTCCATGATCGCGGTGTTGGCGCCCTGGCCTTGGTGCCAAAGCATGGCGTGGGCTGCATCGCCAAGCAGCGCGATGGAGTCGGTGTGCCACTTGTCAACCGAGTCGATGTCGTAACCCGAACGGCTGGTGATGCTTGGGATGTCCAGGTTCCGCGTGATTTCAACCAAGCGAGGGTCGAAGCCCTCAAGGCGACGCAGCAGGTAGTCGGTGGTGATCTCCGGAGCCCAGGTTGGGTCATCGGAGAGCACGGTGATGTCGAACGATACCTGCTTGCGATGCAGCAGCGGCAGGAAGTAGATCATGGTGCCCATCTGGTTCATGTAGAGGTGCAGATCTGGGTCAACATCGAAGCCCTTGGCGTCTGCCTCGTCGATCACGATGCGGTAGGCGTGAGTCTTCGCAAATACTGGGTCCTTGTCGGTGAAGAACTTCTTGCGCACGATCGAGCGGATGCCATCGGCGGCAATCACGATATCGGCGGTCACGCTCTCACCATTGGTGAAGTGAACGGTTGCCGAGTTGCCGTTGTCCACGACGTCCTGGACCTTGTGGTTCAAAACCAGCACGCCCTCAGGGAGAACGCTGCGCAGCGCCTCGATGAAGTCGGCGCGGTGAATCATGCGAGTGTGGTTGACCTGAGGGAAGTCGTTAGTCTCTGGCCACTCCTCCCTCATGAGCTGGTTGCCCTTCTCATCGCAGATCTGGAAGTTGTAGCTAGGTGAGCTAACCGCCGCGATGGCGTCGAAGCCGCCGTAGTCACGGAAGAACTGCACTGTCGATGGGCGCAGACCGATGCCGGCACCAACCTCGGCGAGACCCGGAGCCTGCTCGTATACCTTTACCTGCACACCGAGCTTGGACAGCGCCAATGCTGCCGCGGCTCCGCCGTAGCCACCACCGACGATGGCAACGCTGAGGTTTTTGAGTTGCTCTTTGTTCATTTTCTTGTCCTTTCGGTTTTGACGTCTCTGACGCCGGTGCTACTTCTGCATTGCCAAGAACCCGGCTGGGTTCTCAACGAAAATTCGGTCGATGGTTGGCTGGTCGAGACCTGCGTTCTGCAAGTCAGGAATCAGCTGGTCGAAGATGTAGTTCACGGTGTGGCCCTTCACGCCGGGCCAGCCGAGCGGGCTGCAGTTGGCGTCGGCCGAGGCAAGGAGCATATCTAGATGACCCTGATTGATCAACTGCAGGAAGTGGTTCAAACGGTCGTTGCGCGGACGTGCCCAGAAGGGAGGGTCAGGAAGCTCGGTCTCGTAACCGAAGGTGTCGAAACCAATGCGACCACCCTGAGCGAAGATGTAGTCGTGCTTGGTCTTGTCGAAGTTGATTCCATCGTCGGCGTGGCCAAATAGAACACGATCCAGCGGGAGACCCTCCTCGTTGAAGATGGCAATCGACGTCTCGGCATCGATGGCGAGGTGCGTCAGGATTGGAACGCCTGTTTGCAGCGCTGCACGGGCAGCCGCGCGGTAGATACGCTTGTCCAACTCGGTCATCTTGCCACCGCGAGAGACTCCAACCTTGATGACTCCGGCCTTGGCTCCGGTGTTTCCGATGCCGACCGTGATCTCGTGGATGAACTGAGCGGTCAAGTACTCGACCGAGGCCTTGGCGAAGAACTCAAGCGCGGTGTCGCCACCTACGAATCCGGTGCAGGCGATGATCTTGACGCCGGTCTTGGCCGAGAGCGACTTGTAGTAGTCAACATCGCGGCCATTGCAGATTCCGGTGGCGTCAACGAAGGTTCCTCCGCCGAGCTCGTGGAATCGACGCAGCTTAGGAACGGTTTCCTCGTAGGCCTGCTCAGGAGTCTTCCACCACTTGGAGTCCAGTTCGCTGCCGGGCATGCCGTAGCCAATGTGCTCGTGAATGGCCACTAGGCCAAGCTCGGAAACATCTACGGTTCCTAGAACTGTGTTTACGCGTGACATTGCTAATCCTCGCTCTGCTACTTGGCGCTAGCTACGGTCAGGAGCTGGGCAGGGTTGTGAATCAAAATCTGGTCGATGGCTGCCTGGGAGACACCGGCCTGCAGAAGCTTCGGCACGAAGTCGGTTAGGACCCGGGCGTAGTCGGTTGGGCTTCCGGCCTCTCCCAGAGACACACCGGTCGCACTCGCGGACAGCAGGATTCGGTCAGCGTGGCCAGCCGCGATCAACTCGACAACTAGACGGACACGGTCAGTGTCATCGATGAAGAGCGGGTTTCCGTTGCTGCCGACGTGGTCAATCGCCACGTTCACACCGAGCTTGGCTAACGAGTAGGGAGCCCCGGCGGCAACTGCATCCTTGCGGTCCATGCCGGCGGCCACAAGGCGGTTGGCTTGCAGACCCTCGTCCAAGACGATCTGGATTTCAGCAGCGGCATCCTGGCCAAAGCTGACCGAAGCTGGAACGCCAGTGGCGATTGCAGTGCGGGCCACACCCTTGAACAGGCTGACCTCGGTGGCCGAGATGCCAGCAGTATCAGCAGCGGTGACAGCAAGTCCCGCACCGGCACGACGCTCCAGACGAGGGATGACCATGCCCTCTTCAATCTCCTTGCCGAACAGGTCGGCGAACTTCTCGGCTGGCCAAGGGGTTGGAGGATTGGTCTGAGGAGTGAGGAAGTAACCGCCAAGCTGCTCTTCCGGACCCATTCCGGTGCTGGCGATGATGTTGACGCCGGTCACGCGTGCGAGCGACTCGTAGAGGTCCAAGTCGCGGCCATGGAACATGCCCAGGCTGTCCACGATGGTGCTGCCACCCGCGTTCTTGAATGCGTTGAGCTTGGACTTTAGGGTGTCAAAGATTTCGGCACGGTCAACCTCGATGTCGAACGCGTACTGAGCCCCCGGGACGATCGAGAGCAGACCCTCGTGAACCAGAGTGACGCCAAGATTGCTGGCTGGAACCGGTCCTAGAACCGAATAGACCACGCCGGTAGCAGTAGATGCTGAACCCATAAGTGAGACCTTTCATCTGGGCGACACCGCCTCGAATTAAGTTCACTTTACAAGATGTCAAGAATATTTACAGTAAGTATTTTCAAACATCGTTCAGATTAGCTAACGATTTGATAAACGCGGAAAAGCCCCTCGATCGAGGGGCTTGGCGGTGGACTTTGGAAGGCTTTTAGGCCTGCGTGACGAAGTGGAACTTGAACTCGTTTGGCTTGTGCACTGCACGGCGCCAGCCGATGGCCAGGCCCCCGCGTGCGTAGAAGGTGGTGTCAATGACCAGCACGGGGCTGCCCTCATCCACTCCCAGAAGCCCAGCCTGGCTGTCGCTCGCGGCAGTAGCCCAGGCTTCATGCTCCGAGTGCTCAACCGCGATACCGTAGCGTGCCTCAATCATTTGAATGGCTGAGCCACCATCGTTGAGTTCCGCCTCGGTAGGCGCGAAATCTTCAGGTGCGTTTATATAGACATCGTTTTCGGCAAATGGTTCGCCATCAACCGTGATTACTCGCTGGAAGTGCAAAACGTTTCCGCTCGATGGACCAAGTTTGGTGGCTACCGCGGGAGGGGCATCCATGCGTTCAATGTTCGAGACCGTTGACTTTGGGTGAAGGCCTCGCTCCTCAAGGAACTTGTAGAGGTCGCCTGTCTTCAGGTCTGCGGGACGGTCTACCCGACGACCAGTTATCGGGAATGTTCCCTTACCTTGTTTGCGGTAAACCAATCCCTCACTTGTTAGGTCCTTCAGGGCCTGGCGGATAGGGGCAAGGCTAACGCCGAATCGGGCCATCAGCTTGGCCTCGGTCATCGGCTCGGTCTCATCAACCGCCCCACTCAGGATCTCGGAGCGAAGGATGTCGTTGATCTGACGGTAGAGCGGAATACCCGACGAGTAGTCGATTTCTGCTGGCATGCTCCGGCACCGTTCGTTTCTAAAGGGACTCTGTAATTATCTCGGTGGATTAGACTCCGCAGGCCTAGGTCTCTGGGATAACCCTGCTGAGAGCTCGCAGTTTTGGAATCGGGATTCGGTAATTGATGGAAACCGCCGTTCCATTGCCATCGGGGCTTTGCCAACTTAGCAGCGCTGGCTCGACCGCGGGGTCACCCTGAACTGCAGTAGGACTCCCAACAACTGGCAGCGGTCCACACGCTTTAACAGCTAGTCCGAACTGCTCGGTCCAGAAATATGGCTGGAAGCTGAGTTCAGGCGCGTTTTCAACCTCGAGCAAATTGGCTGCCGCCACTTTGGCCTGCTCAATCGCACTGGTCCAAAGCGGCAGGCGAGTAAGTTCACCAGCCAATGGAAAAACGGCCACATCGCCGGCGGCATAAATGTGGTCAGCGACTCTGCATCGGCTGTCAATGCGAAGTTCGCCATCGATGAGAAGCCCGCTGCCCTCAAGCCATTCGGTGTTTGGAGCGTCACCAATAGCGGTGATAACCAGCTCAGCCTCAAGCCAACTGCCATCAGCCAGAGTCACTCGGCGATGTTTCGGGTCTGCAGGAGACACTTCCACCGAGGCTCCCTCGGGCTGCACAAACTTTACGCCCTGGCTCGCAGCCGCAGAGACCACTAGATTGGAGAGTTCGTTCCCAAGACTCTTGGTCAGTGGCTTGGACCTAGAAACCACGGTTACCTCTGAACCAGCCGCCGAACTAGCCGAAGCCAACTCCATGCCGAGGATGCCACCACCGATGACGATCACGCTCGGCTTGGCCTTGAGGAGTTCCCGGAGTTCTAGGGCATCCTCGATGTTCCGGAAAGTGAACTCCAGGTCTGGGTTCGTGCCCAATGTCTTGGGGCGGATTCCGGTTGCGATGATCAGGCCGTCATAGGAGAGTCTTTGGCCATCGGAGAGTTGAACCTGCTTCTTGGTCACATCTATACCTGTGACTCGGCACGAAAGCAGCTGATCGGCACCGTGCTCCGAAGGAGGCAAAAGGTGGGAGGTGAGGGTGCCCTCTTCGGTCATGGCCGATTTGGACAGTGCAGGGCGGCTGTAAGGTTGGTGCGCCTCAGCACCCACAATCACGATTCGGCCCTTGAAGCCGTTATCGCGCAGACTGTCGGCGGCAGTTAGGGCAGCGATGCCGTAGCCGGCGATGACAATCTGCTCCACAGCGAACTACTGCAGCTTGAGTGCGGCTACTGGGCAGACTCGGACGGCAGCCTTGGCTGCATCCACAGCGGCCTGGTCGTTGTCATCGACGTTCTCGACATCAAGGATGAGGTCGCCATTGTCATCGAGGTGCATGAGCTTAGGTGCGACTTCTTCGCACAGGCCGTGTCCCTCGCAGCGTGGTCGGTCTAGGACGATCTTCATGATTTCCTCTGACTCTTTCTGGTGGCGTCTTTGCCCCCACGTGTGACTCTATAACCATTTAACTTCCCCTTGGAGAAGTAAATGTTATTTTATTATAATAAAGTGAAATTGTAAGCCCAAACAACGGAGTGAAAATGGCAGAGACCAGCGCCCTCGCGGACGTCGCCATGACTTGGCCGGTTAAGGCCAGCTTTGTGGGCTACGTGAAGCGGCTTGAGGACGGCGAGGTTTCCCTGGCCGATGGAGCCGCCGAGACCGAGGCGGGCTACCTATTCACCTCCCCCGAATCCCAAGCTTCCTTCGATGTCGCCTCCCAGACCGGCACTATCCCCTTCGCGGGCAAAGTCACTTTTTCGGGCTACTGGGGTGCGCTTCGAGTTGAAATCAACGAGCCTCGAGTCAAGCTGGCCGATGGCAAGGGAACGCTTGCAGTCAAGACCGGAGGAGTCATTGGCACTCCACGCTGGGAAGCCATCGCAGGGGTTCAAGTTTCCGAGACCACTGACCAGCACCTGTCTCTGGAAGTCCGTTTGACGGCAGCCGGGCGCATGTTGCTGGGCGAGCAATACCAGGTTGGGCAGGAACTTGACCCAGCCGTAATCAGCTTCCGAAACATCGGCAAGTAAAGCAGTAAAAGAAAGAGGTAAAAATGACTAGCAATGTGGCAACGTCAGACATCGACCTTTGGTCCGATGAGAACCTGAGCGATCCATACCCAACCTTCGCAAAGCTGCGCGACCAGGCAGCCGTCGTGAAGCTGACCCAGTCCGACGTTTGGGCAATCACCCGCTACGAGGAAATCCGCGAAGCACTGGGCGACTGGGCAACCTTCTCCTCGGAGAACGCAATCGGCTTCAACGACGGCGTGAACCAGGCACTTACCGGCACCACCCTCGCCACCGACCCACCACTACACGAGACCCTGCGTTTGGCCCTCACCGAGAACCTGACACCTCGTGCGCTCCGCGGCATGAAGGACAGCATCGACCAGAAGGCAGACGCCATCGTTGCCGAGTTAGTGGCCAAGGGTTCGTTTGACGCCGTTGAGGATCTGGCCCGCGAGCTTCCGCTTCGTGTGGTTGTTGACCTCATCGGTGTGAAGGACCAGTACGTTCGCGAGAACATCCTCAACTGGGGTTCGGCAGCGTTCAACGTGCTTGGCCCAATGAACGCTCGCACCGGCATGAACTTCCCACTAGCTGGCGAGCTCTACGGCTGGGCTTCACAGCTCACCATCGACCAGCTCGAAGAGGGCAGCATCGGTTACGGTATCTTCGCCGCCGCCGAGCGTGGCGAGATCCCGGCTGACTCCTGTGGACACATCATCCACCAGTATGTGGCCGCCGGCCTGGACACCACCATCGCCGCTATCGGTAACGCGATTCAGCTTTTCGGTGAGCACCCAGACCAGTACGAGCTGCTGCGCAGCGACTCTTCTTTGATCCCAGCCGCGATGAACGAGGTGCTTCGATACTGCGCACTGATGGTTACCCAGGGTCGTCGCACCACGCGCGATGTCGAGGTTGACGGCACCCTGATTCCTAAGGGCGCTCACATTGCAATTCTCTTCGGTGCGGGAAACCACGACCCACGTCACTACGAGAACCCTGAGCAGTTCCTGATTCAGCGCAACCCGATGGACCACCTGTCGTTTGGTTACGGCGTCCACGCCTGTGCCGGACAGGGTCTGGCTCGCCTGGAGTTCTACGCGGTCATGGAGGCATTCATCAAGCGCGTCGAGAGCTTCAAGATCGGAACTCCGGTTCGCAAGATCAACAACTCGAGCTTGGCCCTCGACCACCTTCCAGTGATCGAAGTGGTTGCAGCCTAGTTTCAAATCGTAAAGGCCTCGGGGTGAAAACCTCGGGGCCTTTTCGTTTGGCTAGCGGGGGCCTCTGCCACCCCGGCACTTTCCCTAGCCCAGAAGTTTGGCCAACAGTCGGCGGAGTTCGGCGTGCTCCGAGTCCGTGAGTCCAGAGGTCAGCTCATCCTGAACCTTGTCTATGAGTGGTCGCAAACGCGCCAACTCCACTCTGCCCACATCGGTGAGGTCCAGCATCTTGTGACGCCGGTCCCCTGAATCCTGATGTCTTGTAACCAAGCCGAACTTCTCCAGACGAGTGCAGACATCGGCGGTGGTGGACTTGTCGATGTCTAGCTCCTGAGCGATTTCCTTTTGCGCGATACCGGGTCGCCGTTCCAAGACCGCCAACACTCCGTACTGGAGACTCGTAGTCTCACCAGGGATCAAAGCCTGCCAGACCGCAAGGTGTTTCTGCTGTGTACGGCGAAGCAGAAATCCCGTGTGCCGCTGGGGCTCACGGGACTCTGCACTCATGCTTCCAGCATAGGTCTTGCTAGTGATCGAGCATGAAACCAGCGAAGAACTCCGCTACCTCATCGAGGGCATCCAGCGGAAGAACCTGAGCCACGTACTGGTCTGGGCGGACAATCACAAGGGCACCCGAATCACGGCTGACGCCGCGAACGTCGAAGATGTCGTGACCTTCGCGAAAGTCTGCGGTGAAGACCTTCTCGTAGTCGCGCAATCCAAACTTGCCAATCACTGGCCGTAAGATCGGGTGCATCTGCTCGATTGTTAGACTGCGGTGGTACTCTTGATAGATGGCGCGAAGGTCGAATACGCCATCGCGCGACCAACCCTTTGGAGTGAAACGGTTGACTGGTGACTTTGCGTCCCTGTCCAAGAACTCCAGTAACTTCTCGAGCTTCGGCGCCAGCTGGCCGCCAGTCGGACGATCGGCGAACGCGTAGAGGCGCCAGCGACCGTCGGCCTGGTGGACGTGCCCGAGTTGCATCGGCTTCGCATCCGCCAAGCGAACCACGGGAGCGGAGTGGAAACGCATTCCCACAGGGTATCCAGTTGCCAGTGCCTGGGCGTCAGTGCCGCCGGTAAGCACGCTTGGACGGTAGTGGGTGCTCATTCCAGCGGTGAAGCGGCCGCCCTTGACGAAGTAGTCCTGCAGAACCTCTGGCTCGATGCCAGGCAACTCAGGGTGGGCTGGATCCTTCGCTGGCGTGGCCATGATCTTGGACCACTCGCTGTCGAAGTTGATGAGGTCGTGGGCAATCTGGTGACGCTCCCCGTGATAGGTGTGTAGCAACCCTTCTGGGCTTCGTCCCTGCAGCACTGCCGCAAGTTTCCAACCCAGGTTGTAGGTGTCCTGCATCGACACGTTCATGCCCTGACCGGCCTTGGCACTGTGGGTGTGACAGGCGTCACCTGCGATGAAGACCCTCGGCGTGCGCTGGTCGCGCTGGTCGTCCGGAACGTCGTCGAAGCCATCGGTGACTCGGTGACCAACCTCGTAGACCGAGTACCAGGTGACCTCCTTGACATCCAACCAGTAGGGCTGAATGGTGTGCTGAGCCACCTCGATGGCCTGCTCCTTAGCGATGTCGCGTCCCTTGGTGCGGTCGTTCGGGTCGACATCGCCGAGGTCAACATAGAAGCGGAACAAGTATCCGCCCTCGCGAGGGATCAGCAGGATGTTGTGGCCGCTCTCTGACTGGATTGCCGCCTTCAGGCGAATGTCCGGGAAGTTGGTGTTTCCCAGGATGTCGAGTACACCCCATCGGTGGTTTTGGAACTTACCCACCAGCTCACGACCGATGGATTCGCGCACCTTGCTTCGGGCACCGTCGGTTCCAACTAAGTACTTAGCTCGAACTTGAACTGTGCTGCCGTCCGCCTTGGTGAGCGTTGCCAAAACTGGGTGGCTTTGGTGCTCATCTACGATGACCGACTCAATCTCGTAGTCGTAATCGGGCTCCAACCGCGATGGTGAGTTGCGCATGAACTCGAGGAAGTAGTCGTGAACGCGAGCCTGGTTGGCGATGATGTGTGGGAACTCGGATAGTCCTTCCTCAACATCGTTGATGCGGCCAGTTCGAATGATTTCCTTGCGGTTGTCGGGGTTTGGCCGCCAGAATACGGTCTCATTTACCCAGTAGGCCTCGTCCACGATTCGATCCGCGAAGCCGAATGCCTTGAAGGTCTCTACCGAGCGGCAACTGATGCCGTCTGCCTGACCGATCTCGAGCGGGCCGTTTCGTTTCTCTACGATGCGGGTGTTGATATCGGGGAATGCCGAGAGCTGGGCGGCCAGCAGGAGACCAGCAGGTCCTGTGCCAGCAATGAGGACATCAACCTGCGCAAGATCAGTCCCGCGCGGAACTGACGATGCGGTTGCCGGCTTGACGCGTGGTTCTCCAACCACAAATCCGTTTTCGTGAAACTGCATTTCGAATCCTCACTCTCGAAGATTAGTAAGTACACCAACTATTTTTTGATGTGTCGTCTTTACTTTTTAGTTACGGGGACTAGTTGCGCGGTGGCTGTGCGGGGTCGACCAGCAGCTGACACCAAGATTCAACCATCATGTCGAGGGCAACGTCTGGATCAATCAACCAACCGAGGCGCATCCAGCGTCTAGAGATGAACTCCAACTCGCCGAATGCCAGGCTGCAGCGAATGCGGCGAGTGCCGGGGTCGAAACGGTTCGCCAGGTTGAGACCTCGCTCGATATCCGCGATGGCCGAGTCGAACCAAGAATCAATGGTGTCCTGAATGTCTGGCTCTAACGCGGCCGCCTGATGAGCAACCGTGATGTAAGGCTTGATGATTGGCCACTGGCTGAACTTACGAGCGATGAACTGGCGGATAAGTTCAGGGTCATTGGAAGCCGCAACCTCGGTAAGACTTGGGTTGTCGGCCTGAGTCAAAATGTCGTTGACAGTGGCAACTAGCGAACGCACCAACTCTCCCTTGGAAGGAAAGTGCATGTAGAAGGTGGTTCGAGTGGTGCCCACTGAGGCGGCAATTTCGTCGACGGTCGTGGCCGCGTAGCCGTTCGCAATGAAAAGCTCTAAACCCTTTTCCAAAAGGAGGTTTCGAGTCATCTCCTTTTGAGCTTTGCGCAGTCCGACCATAATTCAAGCCTATTCAACAGTGATTGGCATTTTTGGCTTTTCGACTTCGAACGCCGAAAAGATTTGAAAGATGCGGGTGCTAGTTCTTGCCAGCAATAGCACCCGCATCCCTCAGTCTCTAACTACTTGAGGCCCCAGAGCTTGCTGAAGCCGCCGATGAAGTCAGCCTTGCCGTACCAGGTGCCAGATGCCTGGCCCTTAGCGGTGAGGTCAAGGGTCTTCACGTTAGTAGGAGTGATCATGCGACGAAGTGGGAACACTTCCTTCTGCACTGCACCCTGGCCACCAGCGATGCGGAGAACCTGGTCAGCTGCGTACCAACCGGTGGCGAAAACGTTGTATCCGCTGTCAGCGATTACCTTCTTGGTGCTCTTCATCTGCTGGAGAACATCGAGGTAGCCGTCGCCGCTCACGATCTTGACGTCAGTGCGACCAGCCGACTGAATGCCCTGCTGAACTGGCTGGACGAAGCCATCGAATGGAACCTGAATGTACTTGATGCTTGGGTCTGCAACCAGCTTGGCGCTAACCAGGCTGGCAACCTTGTCGATGGTTCCGGTAGTGGTCTGGATGACGGTTGCCTTACAAGCGGAACAAGCTGCCTTGTAGGTGCCCAATGCGCCGGCCTCGGTCCAGAGCTTGGTTGCCTCGGTGTCGGTGACCTCGATAGCCAGAACGCTTGCCTTGGCCTTTGAGTCAGCGATTACGGCGTTTGCGTTCCAGGCCTGCATCTCGATGCCGTTCTGGGTTACGTAGCCGACCTTGGTGTTGTCGCTGTAAACCTTGGCGTCGCCGTAGATTGCCTCGTCGCTAACCAGGGTGATAACCAGTGGGATGTTTGCGTCAACTACAGCCTGGAATGCGGTTGGTGCCATGGAGACCGGAAGACTTCCGATTACAACAGCGCCAGCCTTGGCGTCGACAGCCTGACCTAGGCAGGTTGCCAAGTCCTGTGGGTTCGACTTTGCGTCACAGGTCTTGACCTGCGCGCCAACGGCACCGAAAGCCGCCTTGAGTCCGGCTTCCTGGATGGTGAACAGTGGCACGGTCAGGGTTGCAGGGATGTAGTAAACGGTCTTGCCTGCGAAGGCCTTCACGTTCTTAACTGCTGCGCCAGGGGCTACGAACTTGTCGGTGGACTTGCTAACTGCTCCCACAACCTTGGCCGCAGCTGCTGCCTGCTTTGCGGCAACTGCGTTGCTCGCGGTGACGCGTGGACTCGCCGAGGCGGCGGCGCCGGTCAGACCAGATAGGGCAAAGATGCTAGTGATGGCAACGACGCCAGCAAGAGCCTTAATGCTGTTTTTCATTCTTACTCCGTTTCTCATTTTGGTGATTTGCCAAAAACTTAACTTTTGATCTTCCGCTGCAGCAGGGTTGAGACCGTGACCGCGGTCACGAGTGCTACACCGTAAAACACCTGGGTAACCCATCCGCTCAAACCCAGAAGCTGTAGCCCAAATACTCCAGTTAGGAGGAAGTAGGCGGCGATCAGCATTCCCAGCGGGTTGAAGCGCCCAGGAACAATCGCAACGGTTCCGAGGAACACGGCGGCGAAGGTTGGCATCAGGTTGGTGGCGGCAGTGGATGGGTTGTAGCCGCCGAGACCGATAGCCAGAATCACACCCGATGCCCCAGCCAACAGTGACGAGGCAAGATATGCACCGGTACGAATCCGTCCGACCGAAATTCCCGCGAGGCTGGCCACCGCGCGGTTGGAACCAACAAAAAGCATGTTTCGACCCAGAGGCGTGAAGCTCATCACGTACCCCACGATCAGGGACAGAACTAGGCCGTACCAGAAGAGGTATGGCAGATCCAAGAAAGTTCCAACGGTGAAGTTGGCCAGGTTCGGGTCAAGTCCGCTGACGGTGGTCTCACCCGACAGCCAATACCCCAGACCGCCGGCGACGCTTGACACTCCAAGTGTCACCACCACAGATGAGATGCCCACTTTGACAATCAGCCAGCTGTTGATGATTCCGCAGAGCAGTGCCAGCCCAAGTGCGCCTGCCACGGCGGCAGGGAAGCTCCAGCCATAGAGCACTACCAGCGATGGCAGCGCCACGGCTGAGATTCCGAAGATTCCGGCGAACGAAAGGTCGAACTCGCCCACGGCCATGGTGATGACAACTCCCAAGCCGAGGAAGATTACCGGGGTCTGCTGCCCGAGGACTGCACGCAGGGCCGCTATCGGGTTTACCTCTCCAGGCACCATGGACATCAGAACGACGGTCATCAGAATCCAGATGACAATCAGGCTGTAGCGGGTTGCTACTTCGCGACCCAGCTTGTTCCACTTGCCGCGTTCCTTAGTGGCGGTTAGGTTTGCCATCACAGGACTCCTTTTGGTTTTCCATAGGTGGCCGCCAGAATGTCGTCAGCGGTCATCGGTTGTTTTAGGGTGCGAACCACAATGCCTTCGCTCAAAACGTGAACTCGATCACAGACAGCAGCGAGGTCGTCCACCTCGGCTGTGGCAATAATGACGGCGGCTCCATCGACAGCGGCTTGACGGGCAGCCTTGAGAACCGCACTGCGAGCGCCCACGTCAACTGCCTGGGTAGGGTCATCGAGGATGAGCACCGCTGGATAGTCCAGCAGCCACTTGCCCATGAGAACCTTCTGCTGGTTTCCGCCACTGAAGGTAGACACCGCAGCCTTGCGGTCCGCAGGCATGACGTTGAACTTCGCCAGCATCTTTTCGGTTTCCTCGCGCTGCCATTTGAGGCCGGTCCACAGCGGGTTTCCTCGGCTGCGAAGGTGAGGCAGAGTTGCGTTTTCCTGAACCGTCAGCTCAGTTGCCAATCCCATTCCGTGGCGATCCTGCGGGATGAAGGCCACGCCAGCGTCAATCATCTTGCGCGAGCCGTTCTTGTCGCGGTCGATTTCCATGCCGTCAACCAGGATTGTTCCGCCGCCCGGGTGAGAGCCAGCAATCAGTGGACCCAGCGATGAAAGTCCCGAGTCGAGGTTTCCGGTGAAACCAACTACCTCACCTCGGGAGAAGTGGGAACTAACGCCGAAGACGCGGCCACCTGCGACACCGCGAAGAGTCAGACCGCCTTCACGCTTTTCGGCTGGCATTGACTCGTAGTAGTTGTCGAGTTCGCCCTCTTTGCCGAGAACCAATCGAGTGATGGAGGCTTCATCGAGGGTGCTGGTTGGCACTCCCATTTCAACAATCTTGCCGTTTCGAAGGGCGGTGACTCGGTCCGAGATCTTCAGAACCTCGCGGAGGTTGTGACTAACAATCAGCACCGATGTGCCCTGCTTGGCGAGGTTGCGAATGTGACCGTAGAACTCTTCGAGTGCGTGTGGTGGAACCGCGCGGGAGGACTCGTCGAAAACGATTACACCGCTACCGAGGTTGCGCTCCTGAAGTGCGCGTGCGATGGCCACAGCCACCTTCTCGGATGGAACCAGCGAGCCAACTTTGGCCTCTGGGTCGATGTCGACTCCCAGGAAGTCGAGAGTTTCTTTAGTTGCCTTGGCATCACGCTTCTTGTCGATGAGGCGGGTAAGACCGCGAGTTGCGTGGCGACCAACGCGTACGTTTTCGCGAACGGTTAGGAAGGGAACCAGTCCGAGGTCTTGGTGAACGAACGCCAGACCCTCTTCGTGCAGGCGGCTGGGCTGCACCGGAGTTCCAATTTTGCGACCGTCTACGTAAACCTCGCCGCCGGAATCTGCCTTGTAAACACCACTGATCAGCTTGATGAGGGTTGACTTACCTGATCCGTTCTGTCCAACCAGTGCGTGGATTTCGCCAGGTTCCAGTACCAGATTCGCGTTGGAGAGCACGGTAACACCCGAGAACGTAACCGATAGATTACGCACTTCCAAACGCGGAGTGGACACCGGAACCTCCTTTGGTTGCTGGCTGACTATAGAAGTAGTGTTTACATTCAAGTCCTTTACTTGACAGAGTGTCAATCTAAATAATGGCTTGTCAATCAAACGTTATTGAATAGTGACAAACCGCCGGACAGCAGAAAACCCCACCGCCTTGATGGGTCAAGCCGGTGGGGTTTTCTGGTTTTGCTACTTGATTGCTAGAGCAACGTCACCGCTGGTTGCGGTCACGGTTGCGGTTAGGTCGGCCGCGGTGGTCACGGTGACCATTACCGGGGTGGCCGACTGAGCGGCAATTCCGTTGGCGCTATCTGCAGCAATGCTGAGGTAAACGCCCCACTTCTGAACGTTGGCAACTTCGTCACCTGGGATCTGGATGGTTCCGGAGAGAACGCCGTTTGCCAGGGTCAGGTTGCTCAGCTGCATGCCGCGAGGACCGCGAGGGCCACCAAAGCCATCACGTGGGCCGCCGTGACCGTGTCCGCGACCGAAGCCAAAGTGGTTTCCGCGGGCATCGCCGGTAGAACTGAAGTTAGGAGCGGTTGCTCGGGCATCCGAGGTGGAACCTGGAGTCCAGCCACCGGCACCGTGGGCGGCAGGGCCGTCGCCGTCGTTGTCAGGAGCGTGTCCGTTTCCAAACGCAGGAGCACCGATGCGGGCGTCGCCGCTACCGAAGTTTGGAACAGGTGGGGTTGCCGGTGCGCTGGTGGCATCGGAGGCTAGTGGAACAACCTTCACAACCAGCAGCTTCGCTGCCGTGGCTGCATCGGTGATGGTGCTTGGAACATTGCTGATCTTGAAGTTCACACTGGTGAACTTGCGGGCATCCTCAGTTGCGCTGAATGAGGCTCCGGTCTTAGCGGACTTGGTGGTGGCGGAGACCGACTTGGTGGTCTTGTGGCTGGTGGCAGCCATGGATGGGGCTACCGCGCTCAGGGTGAGAACGGTTGCCAGGCCAAGGCTGACTGCGGTGGTGGTAAATACAACCGACTTCTTGTTCATGGTGGTTACCTTTCTGTCGCTGGGGCCGCGGTTGCGATCCCGACAACTTCGAGGCTATGCGCCGAATCCCCGCTAAAACGGCCGTCACAGAATGCTCGGGGGCTATTGCTAGCCGCTTGCCAGAACGCTTTCAGGGGATTGTAAGGAACGGGCTGATTTACACAAAGAACCCTCAGGTAACCGGGTTGACACTGTCTAATAATCCGGGCAAACGAAAACCCCACCGATGGCTTTAGGGGAGGTAATCACCGTCGGTGGGGTTTTCAAAAGCTGGGGTATCTGGCAGACCCCGAAGCAGCCCGAAAGCTGCCTCTTTGTCAGATTATTGGGGCGGTAGTGAAACGTTTTTAGAACCTAGGGTTTTCCCTCTGGCTCTTCTGCGGCACCAAAATCAAAGTTTTGGGCTACGGCCACTCGGGGGGGGGGGGGGGGGGGGGGTGAGGGG
>Ga0228700_1000883_pt1 | contig 22945 bp, 20 predicted proteins | sample McNCre317_Aug_MG_FD_178019 | JGI IMG/M metagenome (GOLD analysis project Ga0228700, IMG submission 178019) | Freshwater microbial communities from McNutts Creek, Athens, Georgia, United States - 3-17_Aug_MG | ecosystem: Environmental > Aquatic > Freshwater > Creek | place: USA: Georgia...
CTGCGCGATTTGCTGCTGGCCGCACCTGCAGGTCCGCGCGTGGTCATGGGTCTGGACCCGGGCATCCGCACAGGGGTGAAAGTGGCCGTGGTGGACGCCACCGGCAAGCTGGTGGACACCTCCACCATCTACCCGCACGAGCCCCGCAAAGACTGGGAAGGCTCGCTCTTTACACTGGCCAAACTCTGCGAAAAGCACAACGTCAACCTGATCGCGATTGGCAACGGCACCGCCAGCCGCGAAACCGACAAGCTGGCCGGCGACCTGATCAAGCAACTGGCCCGTTTGCGTGACGGTGTCGAGATTCAGAAGGCGGTGGTCAGCGAAGCGGGCGCTTCTGTGTATTCGGCCAGCGAGTTTGCCTCGCAAGAGATGCCCGATGTGGACGTGAGCCTACGCGGCGCGGCCTCGATTGCCCGCCGCTTGCAAGACCCCTTGGCCGAACTGGTCAAGATCGACCCCAAAGCCATTGGCGTGGGCCAGTACCAGCACGACGTGAACCAGAGCGAGTTGGCCAAAACGCTGGACGCCGTGGTCGAAGACTGCGTGAACTCGGTGGGCGTGGACTTGAACACGGCGAGTGTGCCGCTGCTGTCCCGCGTGTCGGGCCTGTCTGGCTCGGTGGCCAAGTCGGTCGTGCGCTGGCGCGATGCCAATGGCGTGTTCAAGACCCGTCAGGACTTGCTCAAAGTGACGGGCCTGGGCGCAAAAACCTTCGAGCAAAGCGCGGGCTTTTTGCGCATTCGGGGTGGCGACAACCCGCTGGACATGACCGGCGTGCACCCCGAAACCTACCCGGTGGTCGAGCAGATCATCGTTAAAACGGCCAAACCGATCCAGCAGATCATGGGCCGCTCGGACGTTTTGAAAACCCTCAAGCCCGAATTGTTTGCGAATGACAAGTTCGGTGCGATCACCATCAAGGACATCCTGGGCGAGCTGGAAAAACCCGGCCGTGACCCACGTCCTGACTTCAAGGTCGCCCGCCTGACCGACGGTGTGGAAGACATCAAGGACCTGAAAGAGGGCATGACGCTGGAAGGCACCGTGAGCAACGTGGCCCAGTTTGGCGCCTTTGTTGATTTAGGCGTACACCAGGATGGCCTGGTCCATGTGAGCCAGCTGGCCAACAAGTTTGTGAGCGATGCCCGCGAAGTGGTCAAGACCGGCGACATCGTCAAGGTCAAAGTGCTCGAAGTTGACGTGGCCCGCAAACGCATCAGCCTGACCATGAAGCTTGACGCGGCACCTGCGCGGCGCGATGGCCCCCGCGACAACAAGTTTGAAGGGGCAGGGCGAGACAACCGCCAGCGTGGCGGTGGTGGTTACACCTCGCCCCCCGCAGCCGGTTCCGGCTCGGCCATGGCGAGCGCTTTTGCCAAATTGCAGGGCCTCAAGAAATAAAGCGCATGCGGGCCCTCCACATCCACGCAGGCCCCAAGGCCCTGGCCCACATCCGTGAGCACGGCCTCAAGCCCGAGCACGTGGGTGTGATTCCGGGCGCTGCGGGTGGCCCCAAAGGCCTGATCCTGGGGCCTCTTGACCGCTTCATCTTTGGCGAGTGGCTGGCCCAAAGCAGACAGCCGGTGGACTTGGTGGGCGCATCCATTGGCGCATGGCGCATGGCCACCGCTTGCCTGCACGACCCGGTCGCGGCATTTGAGCGGCTGGAGCACGACTACATCCACCAGCACTACGAACCGCTGCCAGGCCTCAAACGCGTGAGCGCTGCGCAGGTCAGCGAAGCCTTTGGCCAAAGCCTGCAGGCCTTTTATGGTGGGCGCATCGACCAGGCGCTGAACAACCCGCGTTATCGCCTGCACATCGTCACCTCACGCGGGCGGCATGTGTTGCACCGCGAACACCCCGTGGCCACGCCGCTGGGCTATGCCGGGGCCTACATCAGCAACGCCCTGAACAGAAAAGCGCTTGGCCGCTGGTTGGAGCGGGTGGTTTTTTCCGCCCAGGGCGCAGCGCTGCCTTTTGATGCGCAAGACTTCCGCACCCGCACCGTAGCCCTGACCGAAGGCAATTTCATGCCCGCGTTGCAGGCCAGCTGCTCGATCCCATTTGCCCTCAAAGCCGTTCACGACATCCCTGGCGCACCGGCGGGTGCGTATTGGGACGGAGGCATCACCGATTACCACCTGCATTTGAATTGGACTGAGCCCAAAGGCCCCGAACGTGCCATCGTGCTCTACCCGCACTTCCAGCAAAACGTGGTGCCCGGGTGGCTCGACAAAGCGCTGAAGTGGCGCCACGGCGCAACACCGTTTCTGGACCACACCATCGTGCTGGCCCCGAACCCTGAGTGGGTCAAAACTTTGCTGGGCGGCAAACTGCCCGACCGCAAAGACTTCATGACTTATGACCGCGATCTGGGAGGCCGGGTGAAAGTGTGGACTGCGGCGGCTGAGGCCAGCCAGCAGTTGGCGGATGAGTGGGCACAGTGGTTGTACAAGCCAGAACCCTCGCGCATTCAAGCTTTGTAGATCGGGCAGGGTCGGGGCTGGGATAATCGCACCATGTCTTCCAATGCCCTCTACCTCACCGCCGCCCTCTACAAATTCGTCGATCTGCCCGACTTCGCCGATCTGCAAGCGCCTTTGCAAGCCTGTTGCGAGGCCAACGAGGTCAAAGGCACGCTGCTTTTGGCGCACGAGGGCATCAACGGGACGATCGCCGGGCCCGAGGCCGGGGTGAGGGCGGTGCTGGCGTTTTTACACGCCGACCCACGCCTGGCCACGCTGCAGCACAAGGAATCCTGGAGCCCCTTGCCGCCATTCACCCGCATGAAGGTCAAGCTCAAGAAAGAGATCGTCACCTTGCGCGTGCCCGAGCTGGATCCGAACAAAACCGTGGGCCAGTACGTCAAGCCCGCCGACTGGAACGCTTTGCTGGCCGATCCGGAGGTGGTGGTGATTGACACCCGCAACGACTATGAAGTGGCCATTGGCACCTTCAAGGGCGCGATCAACCCGAACATCAAGACCTTTGTGCAGCTGCCCGCCTGGCTGGACGCGCAGGAGAAGCTGCAAGGCGACGCCGCCAAAAAGACCAAGGTGGCCATGTTCTGCACGGGCGGCATCCGCTGCGAAAAATCCACCGCGCTCATGAAAATGCGAGGCTTTGAAGAGGTCTACCACCTCGAAGGCGGCATCCTCAAATATCTAGAAGAAATCCCGCCCGAGCAAAGCACCTGGGAAGGCGATTGCTTTGTGTTTGACGAGCGCGTGAGCGTGGGCCACGGGCTGGGTTTGGGCCACCACGAGCTGTGCCGCTCTTGCCGCTGGCCCTTGAGCGAGCAGGACAAACTGTCGCCGCACTATGTGAAAGGCGTGAGCTGCGCCCACTGCCACGACCAGCGCACCCCCGAACAAAAAGAAAAGCTGGCCGAACGGCAGCGACAAGTCGAGCTGGCCGAGGCGCGGGGCGAAATTCATGTGGGTGCCAAGATGCCCAGCCACGACGCCCACTGAGTATTTTTTGATCGTCGCCCGACCATGAGCGATTTCATCCCTTTTGTGCAAGAGCTGTTGCAAGGCTGGGGCCGTGTTTCGGCCCGCCGCATGTTTGGCGGCCACGGCCTGTACCACGAGAGCCTGATGTTCGCCATCGTCATGGACAACCGGCTCTACCTGAAAGCGGACGACCTCAACCGCCCGGAGTTTGAAGCGCTGGGCCTGGCACCCTTCACCTACCCCATGAAGGGCAAAACCGTAGCGCTGTCTTACTGGAGCGCACCCGACGCGATCTTTGACGAACCCACCGAGGCAGTGCGCTGGGCGCGTTCGGCCTGGGATGCGGCAGCGCGGGGGTATTTGGCCAAAGCGCAGGCGCGGGAAAGGGCCAAGGCCCGGTTGAAAACCCGTCCTGTTCGGAAATTCTCACCGGGCTGACATTCGCTCACAGGGTGAGTTCCTACAAAAAACAAGACATGACCGAGCTTTACAGGCTGGTGAGCAACATGTCGCGGTATTCGTCTGCCGAGGCGATGCGCGGGTTGGTCTTGTGGCAGTGGTCGGCCAGCGCCCCGGTGATGACCTGATCAAACAGACTTTCGGTCACCCCCATGGCGCCCAAACCCGTGGGCAGGCCCAAGCGGGCGTTCATGTCCTGGATGGCCTCGGGGATGTCGCTGCCGCTTTGCAGGCCCATGGCCTGCGCCATGCGGTTCAGGCGGTTTTCTTTTTGCACCGATTCGGCCGCCGCGTTGAAAGTGACCACCGCAGGCAAAAACATGGCGTTCAAAGTGCCATGGTGCAGGCGCGGGTTCACGCCGCCCAGGCTGTGGCTTAAGGAGTGCACGCAGCCTAAGCCTTTCTGGAAAGCCATGGCACCTTGCATGCTGGCACTCATCATGTTCAGGCGTGCTTCGCGGTCCTGGCCGTTGTGGGTGGCGCGTTCGATGTGTGCCCAGCCTCGGGCCAGTCCATCGAGCGCAATACCGTCGGCAGGCGGGTTGAATGGTGCAGCCATGAAAGTTTCCATGCAGTGTGCAATGGCGTCCATGCCAGTGGCGGCCGTCAGCACAGGCGGCAGACCCAACGTGAGTTCGGGGTCGCAAATGGCGGCTTTGGGTACGATGAACCAGCTGTGAAAACCCAGCTTGCGGCCGTCATCGACGATCAGGATGGCGCCGCGTGCCACTTCGGAGCCCGTGCCTGCCGTGGTGGGCACGGCGATCAGCGGGGCCACCCGGTCGGTGATCTTGAGCGAGCCGCCTTCTATGGTGGCGTAGGTCTTGAGCGGCCCCTCGTGCGTGGCGGCAATGCTCACGCCCTTGGCGCAATCGATGGACGAGCCGCCACCCAAGGCAATCAAGCCATCGCAGTTGTTTTGTTGGTAGACGGCGGCGGCGGCGCGCACGGCAGCCTCGGTCGGGTTGGAGGGGGTTTGGTCGAAGACACTGACCGTCAAGCCGGGCAGGGCAGCCAAGGCTTTGTCCAGAATGCCCACGGCTTTCACACCCGCGTCGGTCACGATCAAGGGACGGGTGATGCCCACGCGTTCGCATTCGGCCTTGAGCAGGCTGATCGCGCCAAAGTCGATCTGGATCTGGGTGACGTAGTTGATGAAAGACATGCCAATTTCTCCGGGTCATGTGCAGGTGACAGACCGACCTGCGCAAGCGTTGTACGATTTGCGTTCATTTTGATTCAGGAACCGCCTTTGTCCATCCGGCCCAACGCCAAGCCCGTCACGTTGGCTACACCCGCAGGGCCCAACGCCTGACTACCCACAAGCCTTCATGAGCAGCCACCACCTCAACCCCCGATCCTTGCTGAACACGGCCACACGCACCTTGATTGACCGCGTTCAGCGTGCGGGCCGCCCACCCATGCATGCCTTGACGGCCCAACAAGCCCGCGCCTTTTACGACATCGGCGGCCCCATCCTTGATTTGCAACCCACACCCCATGTGGACCGGGTGCAGGACATCACCATCCCGGCGCGCGACGGCCACGCCATGCCCGCGCGCCTCTACGCACCCCAAAGCGACACCCCATTGCCAGTGCTGATGTACATCCACGGCGGCGGCTTCACCGTGGGCAGTTTGACCACGCACGATGTGCTGTGCCGCCAACTCAGCCGCCTGGGCCATTGCGCTGTGGTGTCACTGGACTACAGGCTGGCACCTGAACACCGCTTTCCGACCGCCGTGCACGACGCCTGGGACGCCCTGAACTGGCTGCACCAGCACGGCCAAACCTTGGGCCTGGACAGCACCCACCTGGCCGTGGGCGGTGACAGCGCTGGGGGGACGCTCAGTGCCGTGTGCGCCTTGATGGCCCGCAATGCGGGTCTGAAGCTTGCCTTGCAGCTCTTGTTTTACCCAGGCTGCGGCTCCAGGCAAGACACCGCCTCGCACCACAGTTTTGGCGAAGGCTTCATGCTCGACAAGGAAACCATCGCTTGGTTCTTTGACGGCTACATCGATGCCCAAGACCGTGGCGATTGGCGCTTTGCCCCCGGCAATGCCCCGGACCACAGCGGCCTGGCCCCGTGCTGGATGGGCTTGGCCGAATGCGATCCGCTGGTGGACGAGGGCGTGCGCTACGCCGACACGCTGCGCATGGCGGGCGTGCCCGTCGATCTGGAGATTTACCGGGGCGTGATCCATGGCTTCATCACCATGGGCCGCGCCATTCCCGATGCCCTCAAGGCCCATGCCGATGCGGGCCGGGCCTTGCAAGCGGCTTTTGAAGTCATGGATACCCGGTCAAGCCGGGTATGACAGATACACAAAAAATTTGTCATACCCGCGCAAGCGGGTATCCATTTTAGAAAAAAGGACACACACCATGAAACGCCAGGACTTCCGTTTTTCCCACCGCATGCGCGTGCGCTGGGTCGAGGTGGACATGCAAAAGATCGTCTTCAACGGTCACTACCTCATGTACTTCGACACCGCTGTGACCGACTACTGGCGCCGCCTGGCCATGCCTTACGCCGACACCATGCACCAATTGGGTGGCGACCTGTACGTCAAAAAAGCCAGCGTCGAGTACCACGCCAGCGCCGAGATGGACGACTACCTCGACGTGTGCATGCGCTGCGACCGCATCGGCAACTCGTCCATGACCTTTGCGGGCGCGATCTTTCGAGGCGACGAGTTGCTGATCACCAGCGAGCTGGTCTATGTGTACGCCGACCCGGTCGCCAAAAAGAGCCAGCCCATTCCGCCGCAGTTGCGCGAGATGCTCGAAGGCTTTGAGCGTGGCGAAGACATGGTGCAATTGCACCTGGGCTCTTGGCACGACTTCCAAAAACTGGCCGCGCCACTGCGCACCGAAGTGTTTGTGCAAGAACAACAAGTGCCCGCCGACATGGAGTGGGACCACGACGATGAAACCGCCTTGCACTGCGTGGCCATCAACCGCATGGGCATGGTGCTGGCCACGGGTCGCCTGCTGCAACACGCACCGGGCGTGGCACGCGTAGGTCGCATGGCCGTCAAAAAACAGATGCGCGGCAGCGATTTGGGGCGTCGCGTCTTGCTTTCACTGATGGACGCCGCCCGAGCGCGGGGCGACACGCAAGTGGTTTTGCATGCCCAATGCAGCGCCGAAGGCTTTTACCAACGCTTGGGTTTTGCGCCCCATGGGGCGATTTTTGAAGAAGCCGGGATCGCGCACATCGAGATGGTGAGATCCCTGTAGGAGCGGCGCCATCGCAGTGATGCGGCACCTGCGAACCATCAACATTCGCGCCAGTGGCTTGGCTCCCTGCGGTTAAATGTCTTCGAGCAAGGCGTACGGCAGGGGCAGCAGGTCAAGCACTGCGCCGTTGGCCTGGCCCAGGCGCCAGCCGGTTTGCATGCTCTCCAGCGTGCCGCTGACCAGCGCATCAAAACCCTGGCCGTCAGGCCGGGCAGCGCTTTGCACCACGGTGGCGCAAGGCTGTTCGGGGTCAGTCGGGGTGAACACGTCTTGTCCGGCACTCAGGGCGACCGGGCTGTGGACCAGCGCGGTGCGCCGCTTCAAGGTACCGCGAAACTGGCTGCGGGCCACGACTTCCTGGCCGGGGTAGCAACCTTTTTTGAAGTTCACGCCACCCACCGATTCGTAGTTCAGCATTTGCGGCACAAAGGCTTCGAACACCGGTTGGCTGAGCAGGGTCACGCCGCTCATGACATCAGACCACAGCCAAATTTCAGGCTGCAGCCCTGGGCCTGCAGGCAAAGCTTGGTTGGTCGGGGCCAGCCACAGGGCACGGGGCACCGCCACATCGCCCAGCACAGACGGGTACAGCGCTACGGCGTGCACGCCATCCACCGCCACAGTTTGCCAAGGGGCTGCTTCACCCATCACCGCTTTGGCGCTGTCGCCGAGCAAGCCGCGCAGTTGCCACAAGCCACTGGCATCGCTGAGTTTGACCTTGGCGCGCAGCACAAACATGGACAGGCGCTTGAGCGTCTGGGCCAACAAATCAAGGTTCATCACCAGCAGCACCGTATCTGCTGCGGTTTTGATCACCACAAAACTTGCCTGCATCCGGCCTTTGGCCGAACAAAACGCGGCCAGACGTGATTGGCCCACAGGCAAAAGCAACACATCGTTGGTCAATTGGTTGTGCAGGAAATTGGCGGCGTCTTCACCGTGCGCCTGGATCACGCCCAGGTGGGGCAGGGGGGCCAGGCCTTCCAACAGGCGGGGGTCAACGGGGGGCAAATTCTGGGTGGGCATGTTGCAAATGGAGAAGTGGGGCCCGCCGTCCATGGACAAAGTGCAGGGCAAGGCCTGAATTATGATCAAGCCTCGTTTTCGCTGGGCCGTCATGGCTATTTTCACGGTATTTGCAGAAGGCCTCGGGTGATCAAAAGTTTGTTCAAGGGTGTGGTGGTGTTGCTCCTGCTGACCGGGGCATTGGCCGCCGGGGCTTATCACTGGCTGCACCAGCCCATGGGGGCTCGGCTCGCCGCCGCCGAAGCGCTGGATTTGTCGATCGAGCCGGGCACCTCGCCCAAGGCCATCGCCCAATTGGCGGTTGATGCGGGCGCCGATGTGCCGCCCTGGGCCTTGTATGCGTGGTTCCGCATGTCGGGCCAGTCGCGCCAGATCCGTGCGGGCAGCTATGAATTCAATGGCCAGACCACGCCCGCACGCCTGTTGGCCATGCTGGTGCGCGGCGAAGAAAGCCTGCGCACCCTGACCCTGGTCGAAGGCTGGAACATCCGCCAATTGCGCCAGGCCTTGGCCAAGTCCGAACAGCTCAAACCCGACAGCCAAAGCCTGGACGATGCCGCACTGATGGCGCAATTGGGCCGCCCGGGCCTGCACCCGGAGGGGCGGTTTTTCCCAGACACCTACAGCTACGCCAAGGGCTCCAGCGATCTGGCGGTCTTGAAGCGCGCCTTGAAAGCCATGGACAAACAGCTGGACAAAGCCTGGCAAGTCCGCTCGCCCCTGGCCGCGGTCAAGTCACCCGAAGAGGCCTTGATCCTGGCCAGCATTGTGGAAAAAGAAACCGGCAAACCCGCCGATCGACCACAGATTTCGGGGGTTTTCAACAACCGCCTGCGCATCGGGATGCTGCTGCAAACCGACCCCACCGTGATTTATGGCCTGGGAGCGGCGTTTGACGGCAACCTGCGCCGCAGCGATTTGCGCACCGACACGCCCTACAACACCTACACCCGTGCAGGTTTGCCGCCCACGCCGATTGCCATGCCCGGCAAAGCCGCCATGCTGGCGGCCGTGCAGCCGGCCGACACACGCGCTGTGTACTTTGTGGCCAAAGGCGATGGCAGCAGCCACTTCAGCGCCACGCTGGACGAGCACAACCGTGCCGTGAACCGTTACCAGCGCGGCCAACGCCAGGCTGCGGACTGAGTTAGCGGCGACAATCGAGCTTTTACCTCTGTACCCTCTCATGAATCGCGGTTTGTTCATCAGCTTTGAAGGCATCGACGGTGCGGGCAAGTCCACCCACATCGAGCACGTGGCCGCGCTTTTTCGCCAAGCGGGCAGGGCGGTCGTGTTGACCCGTGAACCCGGTGGCACGGCCTTGTCTGAAAAGCTGCGGGAGCTGGTGCTGCACGAGCCGATGGACGCGCTGACCGAGGCCTTGCTGATGTTTGCGGCGCGCCGCGAGCATCTGGTGCAGGTCATCGAGCCTGCGCTGGCCCGGGGTGATGTGGTCTTGTGCGACCGCTTCACCGACGCCACCTTTGCCTACCAAGGCGGTGGGCGTGGTTTTGATTGGGCCGTGCTCGGCCAACTGGAACGCATGGTCCAGCAAACGCCAGAGGGCGTTTTGCGCCAACCGGCCTTGACCGTCTGGTTCGATCTGGACCCGCTGATTGCGGCCGAGCGGCTGGCTTCGGCCCGGGTGCCCGATAAATTTGAATCGCAACCGGCCGATTTTTTTGCCGCAGTCAGAGCAGGCTATGCGCGTCGTCAATCCGAAATGCCCGAGCGTTTTGCTCGCATTGATGCGGCGCAGACCCGTGAGGCCGTGGGAGCCGATGTGGCCCGTGTGATCGCCCCTTGGCTTTCCCGGAGCCCCGCATGAGCGCCGTCTTGAACGCCCCTTGGATTGCCCGCCAGACCACCGATTTGCTGGCCCAGCGTGGTCATGCCTGGCTGCTGCAGGGGCCTTCAGGCCTGGGGCAATACGAGCTGGCCTTGGCTTTGGCCTCAGCCTGGCTGTGCGAAAAACCTGGCGAGCACGGCGCATGCGGTGACTGCCCGAGCTGCCACGCCATTGCCGTGCGCACGCACGCCGATCTGGCCGTGCTCATGCCCGAGACCCAGATGATCGAGCTGGGATGGCCCTTGTCGGAGAAGGCGCAAGCCGAGATTGATGACAAAAAACGCAAGCCCAGCAAGGAAATCCGCGTCGAGGCCATGCGCGATGCCGTCGAATTTTCCCAGCGCACCGATGCGCGTGGACGCGGCAAGGCGGTGCTGGTGTTCCCGGCCGAGCGCATGAACACCATCACGGCCAATGCTTTGCTCAAGACGCTGGAAGAGCCCCCAGGCGATGTGCGTTTTGTGCTGGCCACCGAGGCCAGCCACATGCTGCTGCCTACGATCCGCAGCCGTTGCTTGGCCCACACCATGAAGTGGCCCGAGACCCATGAGGCCATGCCCTGGCTGAAGTCGCAGGGGGTGCCCGATGCAGTGGCGCAAGCTTTGCTGCGCAGCGCGGGCGGTCGACCCAGCGATGTCTTGCGCCAGGCTGAAAGTGGCTTGTCGCCCGATTGGTGGGCGGCTTTGCCCAAAGCCATGCTGCATGGCGACGCCCGGCATTTGTCCGATTTGAGCCCGGCGCAGGCCATTGACGCGCTGCAAAAGCTTTGCCACGACCTGGTGCTGGTGCAGGCTGGGACGGTGCCCCGGTTTTTCGATGCATCCCAGCTGCCTGCTTGCAAAGCGCCCGTTCTGGTGCTGACCGACTGGTTCAAACGCCTGATGCAGTCCGCACGAACCGCTGAACACCCCTTTAATGGCGGACTGATGCTTGAAGCGCTGACCGCCGACGCCCAACAAACCCTGCGTGCGCAGGGCTGAGCCATGTACACCGACTCCCACTGCCATTTGACATTTCCCGAGCTGCAAAGCCAGTTCGACAGCATCCGTTCGGCCATGCAGGCGGCGCAAGTCACCCGAGCCCTGTGCATTTGCACCACACTGGAAGAGTTTGACACCGTGCACGGCTTGTCCATGGTGCACGACAACATCTGGTCGACCGTCGGCGTTCACCCCGACAACGAAGGCGTGCGCGAGCCCAGTTTGCAGGACCTGCTGGATGGCGCTGCGCGCCCGCGCGTGGTGGCCATTGGAGAAACCGGTCTGGATTACTACCAAATGGACGAACGCAAGGGCGGCCGGACCGTGGCCGACATGGAATGGCAGCGCGAGCGCTTTCGCACCCACATCCGGGCCGCACGCCAGACGCAATTGCCGCTGGTCATCCACACCCGCCAGGCTTCGGATGACACCCTTGCGATCCTGAAGGAAGAGGGCGAAACGGGTGGAGCAGGGTGCGCTGGTGGCGTGTTTCACTGTTTCACCGAAAGCCAACAGGTGGCCCGGGCTGCATTGGATCTGGGTTACTACATTTCGTTTTCCGGCATCCTCACTTTCAAAACCGCGACCGATTTGCGCGAGGTCGCCAAATTTGTGCCCGACGACCGTTTGCTGATCGAAACCGACAGTCCTTATTTGGCGCCTGTGCCTTACCGAGGCAAGACCAACAACCCTTCTTATGTGCCTTTCGTTGCTCAGCAATTGGCGCAGTTGCGGGGCAGCTCCGCCGAGGCCATAGGCGAATTGACCAGTCAGAATTTTGACCTACTTTTCTCTAGAATTTCTGACAATTAAAGCTATGTCTAACTTTAACTTTGCTAAAAAGATCATTGTTTTAATTGGTTTTTTATTCATATTCGAGAATTCACATGCAGGTGCTTATGATGACTTTTTTAGAGCTATCAAAATAGACGATGCCCGAGGTGTTCAGGTACTGCTCAACCGCGGGTTTGACCCCAACACGCTGGATGAGCGTGGTCAGCCTGGCCTGTTTCTGGCGCTCAAAGAGAACTCTTTGAAAGCGGCTGAGGCCCTGATTCGCTTGGATCAAACCAAGGTGGAACTGCGCAACGACAAGGACGAAAGCCCTTTGATGATGGCCGCTTTGCGAGGCCACAAAGACCTGGTTGAACTGCTGATCTGGCGCGATGCCGACATCAACAAGACTGGCTGGACGCCCTTGCATTACGCCGCCAGCGGCGGGCATGCTGAAGTGGCCAAGGTGTTGCTCAGCCACAGCGCCTACATCGATGCTGAATCGCCCAATGGCACCACGCCGCTGATGATGGCCGCAATGTACGGCAGCCCGGAGGTGGTCAAACTTTTGCTTGATGAAGGCGCTGACCGCGATCACAAGAACCAATTGGGCATGACCGCGTTGGATTTCGCCAAACAAGGCAGCCGCAAAGATGCGATCGCAATCCTGCAAACCTTGGCCACAACAGCGCCAGCGGCAGTGCCAACCAGCAAACCCGCCGCACGTTGGTGATACAAGCATCAGTCCATGGCTGGACTGGCGGCACCTGTCATTTAATCAACTTAGATGGACAGCCATTGCTCATCTTATTAGCTTCGCACGATGTATCTTATGTTAAGTAATGAAGACCACTGAACCGTAAGTGTTGTGAGCATGTGTTTCCTATGCGCATGAACACACTGACAGCTGTCTTCTGAAAAATTATTCTGAGCCTTGGACGCACAAACTGTGATCGCACAGCCCATCACATCACAAGGAGATTGGAATGAAAAGCACATCCGCCATCATTGCTGCATTGCTGGCCGTAACCCAAGCCTGCTGGTTGCTGGAACCTGCACATGCGCAAGGCGATGACCGCTACAGTCACGAAAAAGGCCACAAGCAAAACAAGCCTGAGCACACACACGAAATGGACCAAGGCCATCGACAAGGTGGACGACACGCGCCGCCTGACAACAGAAATCCCCAGCATTCGCGTGAAGGCATGCACGCGCCCTCTTACAGCGGCTCGGTGCAGATCGGCGGCTACTTCAAGGAGCAGCACCGAGAAGCCGCACATGATTACTACGAACGGCCGGAAAACCATGGTTTTTGTCCGCCGGGTTTGGCCAAAAAAGGCAATGACTGCCGGCCGCCAGGTCAGGCCAAAAAGTGGCGACGAGGTTATCCACTGCCATCCGGCGTGGTCTATTACGAAGTACCTCGTTCAGTTGTGCTGACGCTGGGCGTGCCGCCGGCAGGCTACCGTTATGTTCGGGTGGCATCCGACATTTTGTTGATCACTGTGGGCACCAGCATGGTCGTCGATGCGCTCGAAGACATGGTGCATTGACCCAGGCATCACCGTCTCACATCAAGGCATCAGCATCATTTGATGGGTGGCTATGCCTTGTTGTTGCAGGGGCCTGTAGCGGCCCTCGGCCCAGGCCTTGCCCATGGCACGACTGCGCGGATCGAAGGCATGGCCTGATTGACCCGTCTGGTAAATGAACACGGACTGAGCGGCATCTGCCAGGTCATACACAGCGCGCAACGACGCCGCATGGCGGTTGGCAAAGGGCTCTTTGGCATCGTTGGCCCAGTATTGGCCCACATTCACCGTGAACAGGTCCCCTGCACTTTCGGTGCGCACATCAAAAACAGCGCTCAGGTAGGGCACTTTGCCAAACGGCTTATGGCTGCTGATGGCAGGATGCCAGGCACCCCAGCGCCATTGGCGCATGTCATCTCCTTGCTGGGCTGCAATGCGACTCAAGGCACGGTCAAAGGCGGAAGACACCTGAGCACTGCAACCTGATGCACCACACCAGAAGCTGTCCGAGCGTTTGAGAATGCCTTCCACGGCCGCCCGGAAATGGCGTTTGCCATACAGTGCCTGAAAGCGTTCGGCGCCAAGTTGTGGCACCAGCAAGCCGCGGGTCAATTCATCGGCCCATACATTGAACACCAGTGCAGCAGCGCTGTCGGTCTTCATTTGCCCATCAAAACTGCGCAGAAGTTGCAAGGCGGCTCCGCCCAAAGCATGTTGAGGCTTGGCCGTGAGCACCACAGGCAACAGGGCTTTGGCGCCCAAAGAGGTCACGTCGTTTTGGATGGCTTGCAAGCTTTCTCGGCTGTGCTTCGGACTGGCGGCCAGCAACTGCTCGATGCGCTCAAAGCGCTCGGGGGTCGTCCAGTCACCACCCACAAAATGGGCGTACCCAGCGGGCAAGATATTTTGATTGGCTGTGGCGTGCCAGCCTTTGTTTGCAATGCGCTGATGGTCTACAGACGGGTTTTGTGCCGCAGGCAACCAGCCAGTCCAGTCGTATTGCGCCAACCATCCGGGGGCGGGTGCCACGCCCTGGATGTCGTTTTGCGGCGAGCGTGTGGGCAGCTTGCCCACCGCCTGGTAAGCCACTTCGCCCAGGGTGTCAGCCATCACCACGCTTTGCATGGGCGCATGGTTGTCCGTAAAAGCTTTTTTCAGCTGAGGCACGGTTTGTGCCCAGTTGGTCAGCAGGCCTGCTTCCACCGTTTTGTTGTCTTCGCTCAGCGCCGACCAGCGCAGGCTGACGGCATAGCGCTGGGCATCGATCAGGCCTTTGTACTGCGCTTGCACATCGCTGATGACCGGGCCATGGCGTGTGCTGTGGACCTTGAGGACCACATCGCCCTGCCCTTTAACTCGGATCGTTTCGATACGTTCGTCAAAAGCGGCCCACCCGTTGGGTGTGCGGTATTGCCCTGGCTGGGTGGCATCCAGTTGCTCCAGGTAAAGGTCTTGCACATCCGGGCCGGTGTTGGTGAAGCCCCAGGCCACGCCTTGGGTACGCCCCAAGACCACAAAAGGCAAACCGGGCAAGGTGGCGCCCATCACGTCAAGTGCGGGGTGTGCAGCGCCCTTCAACTCACCCGCAGGCGCCTTCAGGTGGGCGAAATACCAAATGGCCGGTGAGCTCAGCGCCAGATGCGGGTCATTGGCCAGCAAGGGTTTGCCCAATACGGTACGGCTGCCGTGCACCACCCAGTTGTTGCTGCCCTTGCCTTCCAGAATGCCGGTATCGCGCACCCAGTCGGCCGACCATTGGGCCAGCGCAGTGGGTGCAGCCACGGTTGCTGCGGTGCTTGTCCCCTTAGGTGCAAACACGCCCAGCTGCGTATACAAGGCGGGCAGGTCCACCGCAGTCGCGGGCTTTTCGCCAGGGTACGGCGGCAACAATTGCCAGAGTTGTTCGCTGTTCAATACCTGTGAGGCCGACAAACGGGCAAATTCCTGACCCCAGTTGCCGCCCAGGTCAAGCGCCATCATCAATGCCCAGCCCAGGCTGTCTTCGGGCGACCAGGCCTGGCCCCTGCTGCCGCCAGGCTGCGTACCCAGCAATTTGAATTCGGGCGACGGCCGCACGGCCCCGCTTTGCCAGGCACCCTGAATGCCCTCGCTGTAGGCTTGCAAAGCGGCTTGCGTGCTTGCAGACAGCCCCTGAAGCTGCTTTTTGGCCATGCCAATGATGCCCAGCGTGCGCATGAGTTTGTCGGTGTCCACCGTGCCCGCGCCAAGGATTTCGGACAATTCACCACGCATCAGGCGTCGGTTGAATTCCAGCTGCCAGCCACGCTCTTGCGCATGCACAAAGCCCAAGGCTCGCCAAGTGTCCAGTGCATTGGCTCCCTCAATGTGCGTGACGTCCGCTGCATCACGGCTGATCTGGACTGGCGCCGTCAAGCCGGGCAGCTTCACCTGACCATCGAGCTGCGGCATGCTGCGCAGCAAATGCACCGCAACAACACCCCCCGCAGCCAACAAGGCCAACACCAGCACAAGGGCCAAGCGTCCGATCCATTTCATGTGTGTCTCCTGTTTTTTTATCAAGCGCTTCACATCAGAAGACGCTGTGTACCGGGTCCATGTCTGGGCTTAAGCCGCCGACCTGCAACAACGGACTTAAATATGGCCCCAAACCATCAGGGCGTCACGCCCTTCGGTGACCAGGTCCACCTTGGCCCCCACAGGCAGCAGCACCTTGGTTTCGACATGGCCAAACGGCAAGCCGGTGAGGACGGGAGCCTTGATCTGGCTGCGCAACCAGTCGACCACCGTGGCCAGCTTGAAACCTTTGTCGTGTGCAGGCACCAGTTTGTAGTTGGTGAATTGGCCGATCAGCACAGCCTTTTGCTGAGCCAGCACGCCTGCGTGCAAGAGCTGTGTGAGCATGCGCTCGACGCGGTAAGGGTGTTCGCCCACGTCTTCAAGAAAGAGCACGCCGCCCTTGACTTGCGGGAAATACGGCGTGCCCAGCAGCGAGGTCAGCACGGTCAGGTTGCCACCCCACAGCGGCGCGTCTTTCACCACCACGCGGCGCTCGGCCTCGGCCTTGGGCAATTGCCAACCGGTGCCCTCGCCCTGTTCCAGCAACAGGTCATCAAAGCAGGCCTGCATGATGTCGTCGGGCTCTTGTTCAGGGCCAAAGTCTTCGCCGAGGGCTGGCCCCTGCCAGCTGATGCGCCCGGTCTTGGCGAACACGGCCTGGTTGAAGGCCGTGAAATCGCTCAGGCCCACGAACTGCATGCCGCCATCGATCGCTTTGGCGATTTGTTTATAGGGCAAGGCAGGCAGGATGCGCGTGAGGCCATAGCCGCCACGCGAGATCAATGCCACGTCGGCACCGCTGGCCGCTGCGCGGCCGATGGCTGCGATGCGTGTCGCATCGTCACCTGCAAAACGCATGTGGCTGGTCAACGCCGCCTCGTCGACTTCGATCTGGTGACCTTGGGCCTGCAGGCGCTTGAGGCCACGGCGAAAAGCGGCTTTATCGCGCACCGCACTGGAGGGGGAAAAAATGTAAATGTGGGCCATGTTCAGGTCAGTTCTTCAATCGGTCGAGTGTCGCATGCGGCAAGGGCTCAGTCGCCCTGCCCGGCGGCTGCCACGCGTGCCAGCGCGCGGGGCCCTGCTCGGTAGCCTTTGTCTGGATAAGGCGCATCGCGCCAGGCTTGGGGCATGGCAGGCTGGCTGCGAGCAGGGCACAGCGTGTAGCGTTCTGGTTGCAGCGCAGTCAAGGCTTGCAACAACGGTTGAACAGCCAAAGGCCCCATGAGCTGCACCCGCTCAAGGCCCAACTGATCACACAGCTCCTGCAGGATTTGCGCATGCATGTGGATCTGGTGGAAAGCTTCTTTTTTGGGTTTGTCGCTGCGCCCAAAGCCCAACAAGTCGGGCACGATGTGGCGCACGCCAGGTGCTGCCAGCACTGCAGCATGCCAAGCCAATGACCAGCCATGGTGATCATGCAGCCAAAGCGTGGCCTGTACGGCATCTGCCGGACCGGTGTCCTGCACATGCAGCCGCAAGCCCTGCAAGCTGGGCAAATCATCGCACCACAACACCCTGCCCGGCCATTCGGGCAAGGCCCGGAAAGCCGCTTCGGGCGTGCGCAGTGCATCTTCACGCAAAGGATCGGTGTTCGCGCGGCGGGGCTTGAAAAAGTCCTTGAGCAACTGCCCGCACTCTTGGGCCAACACACCGTCTGTGATCTGTGTTTGATGGTTCAGTTGTTGGTTGGAAAACAGGTTGAGCACCGAGCCCGCCACGCCCGTGCGCGGGTCTGCAGCGCCAAACACCACACGGTCCAGCCGCGCATGCAGCATGGCGCCGCTGCACATTGCGCAGGGCTCCAGCGTCACATACAGGGTGCAGCCCTCCAGCCGGTAATTGCCCAGCACCTGCGCCGCTTCGCGCAGTGCCAATACCTCTGCATGCGCTGTGGGGTCGTGGCTGGCAATCGGGGCGTTGCGGCCGGTGGCAATCACCTGGCCGTTTTTGACGATGACCGCGCCCACGGGCACCTCGCCTGCTGCTGCTGCTGCGTGGGCTTGCGCCAACGCCAGGCCCATCCAGTGTTCGTCCGAATGGCTCACACCAGCCCCAGCTTTTTCATCCAGCCTGCCAGAGCTTGTTCTTGTTCGCCGCCTTGCGCGTAAGCGGCATGCATGGCCGCATGGGCTTCGGGCCGATGCTGGTTGAGCTTGACGGCGCATTGCAGCGTGACGATGCGCAGCTCAAAGGCCTGGATCGCGTTCAGCATCTTGTGCGTGTAGTCCTCGGGCAAGCTGCGCCATTGATCGGCATAGGCCGGTTCATGGTCTACGATCAGCTGTTTGAGCAAGGCATCCTTGGCCTCTTCGCCTTCAAGCAAGCGCGCTTCAACACGGGCTTGCACGGCCAGATAGCTCCAGGTCGGCACGCGTTGCTGGTCGGCATACACCTTGGGCGACATGTAGGCCTGGGGCCCCATGAAACACGCCAAAGCTTGCGGACGCTCCACCAGATAAGAAGCCAGAGGATTGCCCCGCGCACAGTGGCCCAGCAAGCGAATCGCTTGACCGCCCTCCACTTGCAACTTGAGCGGCAGGTGCGCCACAAAGGGGAATCCGGTGTCGTCGGTCGAGATCAGGCTGGCAAACGGGTGTTCGCGCATGATGGTCGCCGCGTGCTGAGGATGGTTGAATTGCTGGGGCAGGTACATATCAGAGTGAATGTAGCAAAACAAAGGCAGCCGAAGCTGCCTTGTTGCTCATTCCCACTCGATCGTGGCCGGGGGTTTTGAACTCACGTCGTAGGTCACCCGGTTGATGCCGCGCACCTCGTTGATGATGCGCCCAGACACTTTTTTAAGCAGCGCATAAGGCAGCTCTGCCCAGTCAGCGGTCATGAAGTCGCTGGTCTGCACGGCGCGCAGGGCCACCACATAGTCGTAGGTGCGGCCGTCGCCCATCACGCCCACACTCTTGACTGGCAGGAACACGGTGAAGGCTTGGCTGGTCAGGTCGTACCAGGTCTTGCCGGATTCGTCGGTGAAGTTGCGCAGTTCTTCGATGAAGATCGCGTCGGCGCGGCGCAGCAGGTCGGCGTATTCCTTTTTCACTTCGCCCAGAATCCGCACGCCCAGGCCGGGGCCGGGGAAGGGGTGGCGGTAGACCATCTCACGCGGCAGGCCCAGCGCCACACCAAGTTCGCGCACTTCGTCTTTGAAAAGTTCGCGCAGCGGCTCCAGCAACTTCAGGCCCAGCTGCTCTGGCAGGCCTCCCACGTTGTGGTGGCTCTTGATGGTGACGGCCTTCTTGCTCTTGGCACCGCCAGACTCGATCACGTCGGGGTAAATCGTGCCTTGGGCCAGGAAGGTCGCGCCCTTGTGGCCGCCGTCACCCGCCTTGAGTTTGGCTGCCTGCTCTTTGAACACATCGACGAACAAGCCGCCGATGATCTTGCGCTTGGCTTCGGGCTCGCTCACGCCCGCCAGCTTGCCCAGGAACAAGTCGCTGGCGTCCACGCGAATCACATGCGCGTGCAGCTTGCCGACGAACATGTCCATGACCATGTCGCCTTCATTCAGGCGCAGCAGGCCGTGGTCCACAAACACGCAGGTCAGTTTGTCGCCAATGGCGCGGTGGATCAGGGCCGCAGCCACGGAGGAATCCACACCGCCGGACAGGCCGAGGATGACTTCTTCATCACCGACTTGCTCACGGATTTTGGCGACGGCTTCTTCGATGTAGTCGCCCATGATCCAGTCGGGGCGGGCTTGGCAGATGTCCAGCACGAAGCGGTTGAGCAGTGCCTGGCCCTGCACGGTGTGCGTGACTTCGGGGTGGAACTGCACCGCGTAGAACTTGCGCGCCTCGTCGGCCATGCCGGCAATCGGGCAAGCCGGGGTCGAGGCCATGACCTTGAAGCCTTCAGGTAATTGGGTGACCTTGTCGCCGTGGCTCATCCAGACCTTGAGCATGCCGTGGCCTTCGGGCGTGGCGAAGTCTTCGATGCCCTTGAGCAGCTCGGTGTGGCCATGGGCGCGGACTTCGGCGTAGCCAAATTCGCGGGTGTGACCGGCTTCGACCTTGCCTCCCAATTGCTCGGCCATGGTCTGCATGCCGTAGCAAATACCCAAAACAGGCACGCCCAGTGCGAACACGGCGTCAGGGGCGCGGTCGTCCACCTCGTACACACTGGCGTGCGAGCCGGACAGGATGATGCCCTTGAGGTTGCCGTCTTTGGCGTATTCGTGCACCCACTCGCTGCTCACATCGCAGGGATGCACCTCGCAAAACACATGCGCTTCGCGCACGCGACGGGCAATCAGCTGGGTGACTTGGGAGCCGAAGTCGAGGATCAGGATCTTGGAATGCTGCATGGCAGGCGGTCTCTATGAATGGAAAAGGCGTCTGGGGGGTCCAGACGCCTTGGTTCGGGATGCCGTGATTTTAACGGCGCTCAGTCTGCCCGGTAGTTCGGGGCTTCCTTGGTGATCTGCACGTCGTGGACGTGGCTTTCACGGATGCCTGCGGCGGTGATTTCCACGAACTCGGCACGGTTGTGCATGTCGTCGATCGTGGCGCAACCACAGTAGCCCATGCTGGCACGCAAGCCACCAGCCATCTGGTAAATGATGGAGACGACCGAGCCTTTGTAGGGCACGCGGCCTTCGATGCCCTCGGGCACCAGTTTGTCAGCGTTGGGGTTACCGGTGCTGGATTCCTGGAAGTAGCGGTCGGCACTGCCTTGCTGCATGGCACCGATCGAGCCCATGCCGCGGTAGCTCTTGTAGCTGCGGCCCTGGTACAGGATGACTTCGCCGGGCGCTTCTTCGGTGCCCGCGAACATGCCGCCCATCATGACTGTGCCTGCGCCTGCGGCAATCGCCTTGGCGATGTCGCCGCTGTAGCGGATGCCGCCGTCTGCGATCAAGGGCACACCTGTGCCTTTGAGGGCGGTGGCCACGCTGTCCACAGCCATGATTTGCGGCACGCCCACGCCCGCCACGATGCGGGTGGTGCAGATGGAGCCGGGGCCGATACCGACTTTGACGCCATCAGCGCCCGCCTCGACCAAGGCCAAAGCGGCAGCGCCGGTGGCGATGTTGCCGCCAATGACTTCGATGTGGGGGTAGTTTTGCTTGACCCAGCGCACGCGGTCGAGCACGCCTTTGCTGTGCCCGTGTGCGGTGTCCACCACGATGGCATCCACACCGGCGCGGGCCAGCGCTTCAACGCGCTCTTCGGTGCCCTCGCCCACGCCCACGGCCGCACCCACACGCAGTTTGCCTGCTGCATCGCGTGCGGCATTGGGGAAGTTCAGCTGTTTGGTGATGTCCTTGACGGTGATCAGGCCCTTGAGTTCAAAGGCGTCGTTCACAACAAGCAGGCGCTCGAGCTTGTGTTTGTTGAGCAGGTGCTTGGCCTGCTCGGGTGTGGTGCCTTCGGGCACGGTCACGAGGCGTTCACGCGGCGTCATGATCTCGCTGACCTTCTGGTCGTAGCGGGTCTCAAAGCGCAGGTCGCGGCCTGTCACGATGCCGACCACCTTGCCGCCGTCACAAACGGGAAAGCCGGACACGCCCAGCTCGTCAGACAGGGCCATGACCTGGCGAACGGTGGTGTCGGGGGTGATGACAACCGGGTCGCGCAGCACACCCGATTCGTAGCGTTTGACCTTGGCCACTTGAGCGGCTTGCTCTTGGGCGGTGAGGTTTTTGTGCACGATGCCGATACCGCCTTCTTGCGCGATGGCAATGGCCAGACGCGCTTCGGTGACCGTGTCCATGGCGGCGGACACCAAGGGCAGGTTCAGGCGGATGTTGCGGGTGAATTGCGTTGCGAGCGACGTGTCCTTGGGCAGGACTTGGGAATAGGCGGGGACGAGGAGAACGTCGTCGAAAGTAAGGGCTTTACCGAGTAGGCGCATAAGCTAAGGCTCCAAAAAATGGATTGTACCCGCGCCGACCGAGGGATTTCCCTGCTCACCCCGCAAAAATGGCGTCCGGTCAAGCCCCAAGACGCTTCAGGCGTTCTGGTAATGCAGCACTTTGAGTGACTTTTCGGGGTTGGTATCAACAAAAGCAGCCGGATTGTCCAGTCGCGCCACAAAGCGCAAGCTGGGGGCCGCCTCGGCCACCTGGCTGTGCAGAAATTGCGTGTCCAGCTCCGGCGCGTTCAGGCACAGCAGCACATGGCCTTGTGGCTCCAGCAAATCGGGCAGGCGACGGATCAGCTTGATGTAGTCCTTGGTCGCGATGAAGCTGCCCTTTTGGTAGCTGGGCGGGTCGATCACGATCACGCCATACGGCCCCATCTTGTTGATCTTGCCCCAGGTCTTGAAGATGTCGTGCCCCAAAAAGCGGGCTTTGGGCGGCAGATTATTCAGGCGGTGGTTTTGCTGACCAATCGCCAAAGCGCCTTGGCTCATGTCCACATTGACCACTTGCGCCGCCCCACCCTGCAAAGCCACCACCGAAAACGCGCAGGTGTAGGCGAACAGGTTGAGGATGTTCTCGTGCTTGGCGTGTTGTTTGAGCCATTCGCGGCCCTTGGCCATGTCCAGAAACAGGCCGTGGTTTTGCCCGCGCATGACGTGCACCAGGTAGTGAGCGCCCTGCTCGGTCACCACATGCTTTTCGGGCACGCTGCCCGCCATGAGCCGGGTTTCGGCTTGGCCTGTGGCGCGACACTGGAACACCCAGTTAAGCGGCTCGTTAGGGGCTAAGGTTTGCCAGCGCTGTTCGAGGGCGCTGTGGCACTGGGCCAATTCTTCGTCGCTGACGGGCTTGAAGCTCGTCAAGACCCAGACCGGCGCAAACCAATCCAGGGTCCAGTGCTCGCAATCGGGGTACACACCGCCACGGCCATGAAAAACCCGGTACGCATCGGTGGTGTTGCGCATCTGGGCGATGGCGTTCAAAAGGGCTTGCATGGTGATGGGTTTGAAAAGAGACAGAGCGGGCTCAATAGCCTGCGGCCACGCCGCTTTTGCGGTTGGCAAACAAACCGGTGCGGCCTTTGCCCTGGCGTTTGAAACGCTGGCGACGCGCCACTTTCGGATCGACCTTCAGGTCGCGGTACAGCTCGATGCGGTCACCTGCGTGCACGCGGGCAGTCCACTGTACCTTGTGCCCCCAAATGC
>Ga0228700_1000884_pt1 | contig 22936 bp, 20 predicted proteins | sample McNCre317_Aug_MG_FD_178019 | JGI IMG/M metagenome (GOLD analysis project Ga0228700, IMG submission 178019) | Freshwater microbial communities from McNutts Creek, Athens, Georgia, United States - 3-17_Aug_MG | ecosystem: Environmental > Aquatic > Freshwater > Creek | place: USA: Georgia...
CTCTGTGTTGGCGACAATGAGGCCTTGATTCATGCGGCTTCCAAGGCTTATGCGCGCTTTTTATTCAGACCAATTTGTACTGCCTTTGCCCGAAGGACACCGTTTTCCCATGGCCAAGTACCGCTTGTTGCGCGAACGTTTGACCCAAGAAGTCCCTGAGATTGAGATGCTGGCTGCCCAACCCGCGACAGATGGCGAGCTGGCCTTGGTTCACACGCCTGAGTACATCCAGGCGGTGGTGCGGGGGAGTTTGAGTGCGCAAGCGCAGCGCGAGATTGGATTTCCCTGGACCCCGGCCATGGTCGAGCGTTCACGCCGTTCTGCAGGGGCCACGGTGATGGCTGCACGTGCAGTCCTGTGGGGTGGCGAAGGCTTGGCTGCCAACTTGGCAGGCGGCACTCACCACGCCTATGCCGACCATGGCAGCGGTTTTTGTGTGTTCAACGATGCGGCCGTGGCTACTCGGTTGATGCAAGCCGAATGGGGGCGCCGCTATGTGCGGCCCTTGAAGGTGGCCATTGTTGATTTGGACGTTCACCAAGGCAACGGCACGGCGCGTATTTTTGCCAACGACCCGCAGGTGTTCACGCTCTCGCTGCACGGGGCACGCAATTTTCCATTTGCCAAAGAAAGCAGCGACTTGGATGTGGAGCTGCCCGACGGCTGTGACGACGACGCTTACCTGGAAGCCTTGGACCAAGCCCTGATGGCCTTGGAATCCCGCTTTGACCCGGATTTGGTGATTTACTTGGCAGGCGCTGACCCCCACGAGGGCGACCGGCTGGGGCGGCTCAAACTCAGCTTCGATGGCTTGGAGGCGCGTGACCGTCGCGTCTTTGACTGGGCATTCAACCGCCGCTTGCCCTTGGCCTTTGCCATGGCTGGTGGCTATGGGGTTCAAATTGCAGACACCGTGCAGGTGCAAGTCAGTACCTACCGTGTCGCCCAGGCGTACTGGCGACGCTGGCAAAATCGTGCCCAATGACTTCCACGCCCAACCCTCGCCCCCAAGCCGAACCGCGCAGTGCCTTCAAGGTTTTTCGTCGCATCGACACCCGATGGATGGACAACGATGTGTACGGTCACGTCAACAACGTGGTCTATTACAGCTGGTTCGATACCGCCGTCAACGCTCATTTGATTGAGCAGGGCGCGCTCGACATTCACCACGGCCAAACCATTGGTTTGGTGATCGAAACCCAATGCAATTACTTCGCGCCCTTGGCGTTTCCGCAAATCATTGAAGCTGGCATCCGTGTCGCTAAGCTAGGTTCGTCCAGCGTGCGCTACGAGGTGGGCTTGTTTGCCCAAGGGGAAGACTTGTGCGCGGCCCGTGGGCATTTTGTGCATGTGTACGTGGATAAAGAAAACCGTCGGCCTGTCCAGGCCCTGCCTTTGAACTTGAAAACTGTTTTGGAGAAATTGGTATGAGCACCCCGCAACACAACGTCGCCGCTGTCGACCACGCGATGACCTCACGCATGTCGGCCCGCGCCTTTACGCAGCAGCCAGTGCCACGCGCGTTGATTGAAGAAATTTTGCAGGTTGCCAGCCGCGCTCCTTCGGGCACCAACACCCAGCCTTGGAAGGTGTACGTGTTGCAAGGCTCAAGCCGCGACAGCCTGGTCGAGAAGGTGTGTGCGGCGCATGAGGCCATGAGCCACAACCCCGAGCTGGCCAAAAATTACCAAGAGCAATACGACTATTACCCTTCAAAGTGGGTCAGTCCCTTCATCGATCGTCGTCGTGAAAACGGTTGGAGCTTGTATGGCTTGCTCGGGATTGGCAAGGGCGACAAAGAAAAAATGCACTTGCAACATCAACGTAACTTTAAGTTCTTCGATGCGCCTGTGGGCCTGATGTTCACGCTCGATCCTGTGATGGGCCGCGGCTCCATGTTTGACTACGGCATGTTTGTGCAAAACATCATGTTGGCTGCGCGTGCGCGTGGTTTGCATACCTGCCCGCAGGCGGCATGGAATCACTTTCACAGCATCATCTTGCCGCACATTGGCGCGGGCGAGGGCGAAATGTTGGTGTGCGGCATGGCCTTGGGTTATGCAGACGAGAGCGACAAAGTCAACACCTTTGTCACGCCACGCGTGCCCGTGAGCGAATTCACCCATTGGGTTGAATAACCCGAGCGACTGACACAGATGATCATCACGAGCCTGCTCGACACCGATCTTTACAAATTCACCATGATGCAGGCGGTGCTGCATCAGTTTCCGAGCGCGCAAGTCTCGTACAAGTTCAAGTGTCGTAACCCAGGCGTGGCCTTGGCACCTTATGTGCAAGAAATTCGCGATGAAATTCGCTCGCTGTGCAGTCTGCATTTTCAAGATGCCGAGCTGAACTGGTTGCGCAGCTTGCGTTTCATCAAGAGCGATTTTGTCGATTTCTTGGGCTTGTTTCGCCTGAACGAAAAATACATTCAGGTCCAGGCTTTACCCAATGGCGAGATTGACATCAGCATTCAAGGACCTTGGCTACACACCATTCCGTTTGAAATTCCGGTGTTGGCCATCGTCAACGAGGTGTACTTTCGCAACACACAAACAGTGCCCGACTTTGTAGAAGGCCGTCGTCGCCTCGATCAAAAAATCGAAGCCCTGCACGCCGAGCGTTTGAGCGATTTGAAAATTGCCGACTACGGCACCCGTCGGCGTTTTTCCAAAGCGTGGCATGAAGAATTGCTGCGTGTGCTGGCCTCCAAACTGGGCACCGGCGCGCAAGGTCAACTGGCGGGCACTAGCAATGCCTTGTTTGCCATGAAGCTCGGGCTCACGCCCTTGGGCACCATGGCGCATGAGTATTTGCAGGCCTGCCAAGCGCTGGGCCCGCGTTTGCGTGACAGCCAAGTGTTTGGTTTTGAGACCTGGGCCCGTGAATACCGTGGAGACCTGGGCATTGCGCTGAGCGATGTGTACGGCATCGAGCCTTTTTTGCGCGATTTCGACATGTATTTCTGCAAGCTGTTTGATGGCGCGCGTCACGACAGCGGGGACCCGTTCACTTGGGGTGAACGCATGATTGCGCACTACCGCAACAACCGTGTTGACCCGATGACCAAAACGCTGATCTTCAGCGACGGCTTGACAGTGGAGCGCATCATCGCGCTCTACCAACAGTTCCGGGGACGTTGCCAATTGGCGTTTGGCATCGGCACCAACTTGACCAATGACCTCGGCTATGAGCCGTTGCAAATTGTGATCAAGATGGTGGAGTGCAACGGGCAGCCCGTGGCCAAGTTGTCGGACACGCCTTCTAAAAATATGTGTGAAGACCAAAAGTATTTGGCCTATCTGCGTCAGGTGTTTGACATCGAACAGCCGACATAAACACGCCATGAAATACATCCACATGGGGGTTTTGTTTGCCATTGCTTGGGGGCTCAATGCGGTGGCGCCTGCGTGGCTGGCGCACTTCAATGGACTGGATGGGGTTGAAGCTTCGTTGGCAGTTTCGCTCTGGTGTGCAGGCATTTTTTTAGTGTTCGGCTGGGCCTGTAGCCGGGCTGCAGAGGGAACCTTGTTTGCGAGCTTCACACTGCAATTGCTGATTGGCATCGTGCTACACGATGCCTTAGCGCCTTTGTCAACCGAGCTGACCTTGTCTGTGGTGGTGTGTACGGCATTGGCCGCGATCATTCTGAAATCAGGCGGAGATGAGATTGAGCGCCAAGACTTTTTGAGCATCGCGTTTCCCACGGTCATGATGGCCATTGGGGGTTATTTGGTGACCTTCTTGGTCATGTTTCCGTTGCTGCTGTGGCTGGGGCTGGATGGCAAAACTGCAGCCTTGTTGGCGGCCATCATTGGCTCGACTGATCCCGCTGCCTTGATTCCCACCTTGAAGCAGTTGGTGTTCAAAGCATCCTTCAAACGCGTGGCCAATATATCGGTGGCGGAAAGCGCCTTGAACGATGCTGTGGGCGCGATTTTTGTGGGCGCGGTGGCGGCCATGGTGGTGTCAGGCACCTCGCTGGACAGCCTCGCGAATCTGACGGCGGGTTTATTCAGTGGCGACAAGCTCTTGCATCTGGGGCAACAGTTCTTGTTTGGCATCGTCGCTGGTGTGCTGGGTTGGTTGGGCATGTACGCGTTTGAGCGTTACAAATCGCGCCGACACGAAGCAAAAACGCCAGAAGCGCCTTATGACTTCGCGATTGTGTTGGCCGTCCCTTTGCTTACCTTTGTGTTGGCGCAAGCCATGCATGGCAATGGGTTCTTGGCCGCCTTCGTCGCTGGGTTGTTGGCCAACTTCAACCACGGCACGCATTACTTTCACGGCTTGCTGCATCACCTGGAAGTGAAAATTGAGAGCGTGGCCAAGCCCACCATCTTCATGATGGTCGGCCCCTTCGTCGCGATCAGCGACTTGGCTGATACCGTTGGGCTGGGGTTGTGCGTGTCTTTGTTGTTCATGGGGGTGGCGCGACCCCTCGCCGTCTTGATTTCTTTGGCGCCAACGTCGATCAGCATCAAAGAAAAATTGTTTCTCTTCGCTGTGCGTGAAACAGGCGTGATTCCGGTCGTGTTGGCTGTGATCACAGTGGCCCAGTTTCCCGACCTGAACTTGCTCATGCCCTTGACGGCCTGGGTGGTGATTTGGACCTTGACTCTGTTGCCCGCCATCACAGCCTGGTGGGCGCAACGTTTGCAGATGCTTGAACATGCATCAACTGCTACTTCTGATTGAAAGACTGACCTATGAAACACAAAATCATCGTTGCTTGCCCTATTTTTGAAGAAGTGCTGGCGCGCTTGCGTGAGCACTTTGACGTCACCGACAACCAAGCCAACGAAGTCTGGACCAAGGCGCAATGGACGCACAAGTTGTCACAACACACCGCTGCCTTGACCACCAGTGCCGATCCGGTTGACGCAGAGGTTTTGGCAGCTTGTCCGCAACTTAAGGCTGTGGCCAATATGGCCGTGGGCTACAACAATTTGGATGTGCCGGCCATGACGGCTCGCGGCATCCAAGCCAGCAATACACCCGATGTGTTGACCGAAACCACGGCTGACTTCGGCTTTGCGTTGTTAATGGCCACGGCGCGTCGCATCACGGAGAGCGAACGTTTCCTGCGCCGTGGCGAGTGGAAACAGTGGCGTTACGACATGTTTGCAGGCACTGAGGTGCATGGCAGCACCCTGGGTATTTTGGGCATGGGACGCATTGGTCAAGGCATTGCTCGTCGTGGCGCTCACGGCTTTGGCATGAAGGTGATTTATCACAACCGTTCACGCTTGAGCCCAGAGGCGGAAAGCGAATGCAAAGCCACCTATGTGAGCAAAGAAGAACTGCTCAAAACCGCCGACCATGTGGTGTTGGTGGTGCCTTACAGCCCGGCATCTCATCACACGATTGGCGCAGCAGAGTTGGCCCACATGAAACCCACGGCGACTCTGATTAACATCGCGCGCGGTGGCATCGTCGATGACGCGGCTTTGGCCGTAGCTTTGCGCGAGCGCCGCATTGCCGCAGCAGGTTTGGATGTGTTCGAGGGCGAACCCAAGGTCCATCCAGATTTGTTGACCGTGCCAAATGTTGTGTTGACACCGCACATTGCCAGTGCTTCTGTGGCAACACGCATGGCCATGGCAACGTTGGCGGCCGACAACTTGATCAGCTACCTGACCCAAGGCAAATCAATCACACCGCTCAACACCATAGGTGCATGATGGAAGTTTGGATCGCAGTTGGCGTGGGCGTTTTCAACGCCTTGTTGCTGGTGGCGCTGTTGCGCCGTTCCAGTGGTAGCAATGAAGCAGCGAACCTGGCCTTGCAACAGAGTCTGCAAAGCATGCATGAAAAGCTCGAACGCATTGAACGCGAGCTGCGTACCGAAATTACCGAATCGTCGCGGGGCGGACGCCAAGAGCTGACGCAAAGCCTGGCGCTGTTTCAGCAAAGCCAAGTGCAGCAACTCACGCTGATGCAAAAAAGCATTGGCGATACGCTGAATCAACAGCTGCAGCAATTGCAAAAAAGCAATGCTGACAAGCTAGACGAAATGCGTCGCACGGTGGACGAAAAGCTGCAAACCACCTTGGAAAAGCGTTTGTCCGAGAGCTTCAAGCAAGTGGCCGAACGTTTGGAACAAGTGCACAACGGTCTGGGTCAAATGCAAAAACTGGCCGATGGGGTGGGCAGCTTGCAGCGCGTGCTGACCAACGTCAAAACACGCGGTATGTTTGGCGAGGTACAACTTGAAGCCTTGTTGGAACAAGTGCTCACGATGGAGCAATACGCCAAGCAAGTCGAAACCAAACCCCGCAGCAACCAACGGGTGGACTTTGCCATCCGCTTTCCTGGCCGAGGTGGAACCGATGGCGAACCTGTGTGGCTGCCCATCGATGCCAAGTTTCCGCGTGAAGACTACGAGCGTTTGCTTGACGCGCAAGACCGCGCTGATGCCATTGCGGCTGAAATTGCCGCCAAGGCCTTGGAAACGCGGATTCGCACCGAGGCCAAAAGCATCGCCGAGAGCTACTTGGCGCCGCCGCACACCACCGACTTTGCGATTTTGTTTTTACCCACCGAAGGCTTGTACGCCGAGGTGTTACGCCGCCCCGGCTTGATGGATAGCTTGCAGCGTGATTACCGCGTCACGCTGGCAGGCCCCACGACCTTGTTGGCCATGCTCAACAGCTTGCACATGGGCTTTCGTACCCTCGCGCTGGAGCAGCAAGCTTCGGAGGTCTGGAAAGTGTTGGGTGCCGTCAAAACCGAGTTTGAGCGCTACGGCGATTGGGTGGAAAAGGTGCGCGAGCAAGTGCAAAAAGCAGCAGACACGCTAGACCGCGCTGACACGCGCAGCCGTCAAATGCGTCGCGCCTTGAAGAATGTCGAAGCCTTGCCTGAAGCCGAAGCCCAAGCTCGGTTGCCCAAGTTTGACGATGCGCTGGATGACACGGACGCCAGCGTGTGAAACGTGAACTCACCAAGCTGATTGCGGGTCAAGTGTGTTTGCATGCCTGCATGGCGGGCATGCGCATGGCTGCCCCGTTGATGGCCTTGCGCAGCGGGCAAAGCGAAGCGGCCGTGGGTGTGTTGTTGGCCTTGTTTGCCCTGACCCAAGTGTTTTTGGCCTTGCCCGCAGGGCGCTACGCCGATGTGCATGGCCTCAAACGCCCTGTGCTGTGGAGCGTATTGATGGGCTCGGTGGGCGCGGGTGCGGCGGCCCTGTGGCCAATTTTTCCGGTCTTGTGTTTCAGTGGTTTGATGACAGGTGGCGCCACGGGTGTGGCCATCATTGCCTTGCAGCGCCATGTGGGCCGTGCGGCACAAGGGGTGGCGCAGATGAAGCAAGCTTTCAGTTGGCTGTCGATTGCGCCGGCGTTTTCTAACTTCATTGGACCCTTTACAGCGGGTTTGCTGATTGACCACGCGGGTTTTGAATGGGCCTATGCCGCCATGGCCGCTTTGCCCCTCGTGGCCTGGCTGTGGATTCGCCAAGCCCACGAGTTGCCCAAGGTCATCAAACCTGAGGGACATGAAAAAAACAGTGCCTGGGATTTGTTGAACGAGCCCATGTTTCGCCGCTTGCTGCTGGTGAATTGGTTTTTATCGGCGTGCTGGGATGTGCATACCTTTGTCGTTCCCATCTTGGGTCACGAGCGTGGTTTGAGCGCCTCAGCGATTGGTTCTATCTTGGGCGGTTTTGCGATCGCCGCTGCGTTCATTCGGTTGATGATGCCTTTTGTGGCGGCACGTTTGCAGGAGTGGCAAGTCATCACCGGCGCCATGCTCATCACCTCGTTCATGTTGGCGGTGTACCCGTTCACCGATACGGCATGGCTGATGGGGTGTTGTTCGGTCTTGCTGGGCCTGTCCTTGGGTGGGGTTCAACCGATGGTGATGAGCACCTTACATCAAATCACGCCTGAGCACCGGCACGGCGAAGCCCTGGGTTTACGCCTGATGGGCATCAACGCGTCGAGTGTGTTGATGCCCATGTTGTTTGGTGCCGCAGGCACCGTGATTGGCATCAGCGGGGTGTTTTGGTGTGTGTCTGCCGTGGTGGGCCTGGGCTCACGCAGTGCTTATTTGCTCAGAGTTCATAAAACGCACGAATAAAGCCCCAGGCTTCATCGACGCTGTCGCAGTATCTGAACAAGTCCACATCTTCGGGCGAAATCACGCCTTCTTCCACCATCACTTGGATGTTGAACAAACGCTTCCAGTAGCTGCTGCCAAACAACACAATCGGCACCGGCTTGGCTTTCTTGCATTGCACCAAGGTGAGCGTTTCAAACAACTCATCCATCGTGCCAAAACCGCCTGGGAAGGCAATCAAGGCCTTGGCACGCATCATGAAATGCATTTTGCGCAGCGCAAAGTAATGGAACTTGAAGCTCAAACCGGGTGTGATGTAGGGGTTGGGGGTTTGCTCATGGGGCAGGGCAATGTTCAGGCCCACACTCATGCCACCGGCTTCGCTGGCCCCGCGATTGGCGGCCTCCATGACGCCGGGACCGCCACCGGTGCAGATGTACATCTTGTGGCCATTGTGTTGGGTGGCGTTGTACTTGGTGATCAGGTGCCCCAAGGCACGTGCTTGCTCGTAAAAGCGTGCGTTGCGTACCAAGGTTTGGGCTTGGGCGATGGCTTGTTCATTGCCGCTGTCCTTGGCCAAAACAAGTGCTTTGTGGGCGTCTTCTTCGCTGCGAAAACGGGCACTGCCAAACACCACCACGGTGTGCTCAATGCCGAGTTCTTGCTGAGCCAAGTCGGGCTTAAGCATTTCGAGTTGAAAGCGAATACCCCGTGTTTCGCGGCGCAGCAGAAATTCGGGGTCAGCAAAAGCGAGTCGGTTGGACTCGGGAGACAAGGTGTCACCGGGCAGGTGTTGCGCCTTGAGGGTTTCCCAAGCTTCTGCGATACGTCGGTCGTGAGGGTCAAGCATTCCATCCATAAGGCGATGTTAACGGCAGGATGGACGAGTCCATGAAAAAAGGCTCCCGCAGGAGCCTTGATTTTTAAACCTTGAAAGGTTTAGACGCGCTTGCGGTATTCGCCTGTGCGTGTGTCGATCTCGACCTTGTCGCCTTGCGCCACAAACAAGGGCACGGCCACTTCGAAGCCGGTCGCAATTTTGGCGGGTTTCAACACTTTGCCTGAGGTGTCGCCTTTGACAGCGGGCTCAGTCCAAGTGATTTCGCGTGTCACGTTGGTGGGCAATTCTACAGAGATGGCTTTTTCGTCGTAGAACACCACTTCGAGTTCCATGCCGTCTTCGAGGTAGTTCAGGGCGTCGCCCATGTTGCTGGCTTCGACTTCGTATTGGTTGAAATCAGCGTCCATGCACACATACATGGGGTCTGCGAAGTAAGAGTAGGTGCACTCTTTTTTGTCCAAGATCACTTGGTCCATTTTGTCGTCGGCTTTGAACACCACTTCGGTTCCGAAGTTGGCGATCAGGCTTTTCAATTTCATGCGAACAGTGGACGAGCCACGACCGCCACGTTGGTATTCGGTGCGCAGGACAACCATGGGGTCCTTGCCGTGCATGATGACGTTGCCAACGCGGATTTCTTGTGCGGTTTTCATAGTGATGTGAAGTTTTTTAAGAGGTATGTGGCCCATACCGCCTCAGCGGCGGTGGGGTTCGCAAAGCCGCTTATTTTAGCGTTTTTGTGCCACAAAGCGGAGCAAATGGGTGGTGAGGTCGGTTTGGGCCATCAAACCCTGTCGTGCGTGTTGGCTCCAATCGCGCCAATCGTCAATTGCGGCGCGGGATAGCGCGGGGAGTGGGTCAGTTTTGAGGCCATTCCAAATCGCATGAAATTGTCTTAATTCTGTGGGCATTTCGAGGGCTGCCTCAAAGGCTTGCAGCTTGGCGTGGTGTGCCAAATCGTCTTGCGGGTAAATGTGCCACACCAGCGGTTGTCCGGCCCACAAGGCCCGTACCAATGAGTCTTCGCCGCGTACACAGTTCAAATCACACGACCACAGCAGATGGTCAAACTCAGATTGGCTCAAATAAGGCAGTGGACTGATGCACAGCTGCCCGATACCCGCGTTTGGCATGGATAGCGCCTGCGTGGCGACTGCCACAGCCGCCTGTGGGCGACCTTGGGCGACCAGCAGTCGTGTGGGTGCGTCTGCTTCGCTGAGTTGCTTGAGCAGTGCGGGCAAAGCCGCAGGTTCGTAGCAAAACAAGCTGATGAGCTGTTCGTTTTCAGCAAGCGGTGTGTCGAGTGGCAAAGCTGCAAGCCATGCCTTGCGGTCGAACGCGGCTTGGCGCGTCGCCACATCTGGCTCGCGCAGCAAGCCCCCCGTGTTGGTTGTGAAACCAGGAAAGAAAAACCATTTGGTCATGCCACGCGCCGGGCCATGCATCACGGGCGAGGCCAAACCGTGCGATCGGGCTACATAGTCTTCGGCACTCAGGTATTCGAGGTTGATCCACACGGGCGGTGTGCCTTGCGCCATCCTTGCTTGAAATGACATGGGCAGCTCGCAGCCAAAGGCTTCGACCACCACATCGCCGACGCGAAAGTGGGTGTCGTGTGCCAACGCGGCCATGGTTGCATCGTTGGGCCACGCGTGGACGGTGACACCCACGTCGCCCTGCGGCGCCATCCAAGCCAAGGCCGATGCATCATCCACCCACAAGCGTACCGCATGGCCGCGTTGTGCGAGGTCTGCGCACAACCGCCAGCACACCCCCAAGTCGCCGTGGTTGTCGATGACCCGACAAAAAATATCCCAGTTCTTTTTCACGTCTCAGATTGTCCACAATACAGGCATGCCCAAAACTTCTTCAGACGTCACACCAGAAAACGCTGCGCCGCGACACCCACCCGAGCTGTTGGAGCGGGTGGCGAGCTTGCCGGCGCTGCCGGGGGTGTACCGCTACTTTGATGCGCAAGAGCAGGTGCTGTATGTGGGCAAAGCCATCAACCTGAAGAAGCGTGTGTCGAGTTATTTCCAAAAAGACCACGGCGGCACACGCATTGGCCACATGGTGGGCAAGATTGTGCGCATGGAGACCACGGTGGTGCGCTCCGAGGCCGAGGCGCTGCTGCTGGAAAACAACCTCATCAAAACGCTCAAGCCCAAGTACAACATCTTGTTTCGCGATGACAAGAGCTACCCGTATTTGAAAATGACACGTGGCGTGCCGGCGAAGCGCGATGCGGAGCCTAAGCAATCCGCCTCGCAAGGCGGGGTGGTCAGCCCCAGCCCGCAACAAGTGCCACGCGTGGTGTACTACCGCGGCGCCGTAGACAAACGCCACGACTACTTTGGTCCGTATCCCAGCGTGTGGGCCGTGCGCGAAGCCATTCAGTTGTTACAAAAAGTGTTTCGCTTGCGTACTTGTGAAGACACGGTGTTCAACAACCGCACGCGTCCTTGTTTGCTGTATCAAATCAAGCGTTGTTCGGGGCCGTGTGTGGGGCATATCTCGGTGGCGGATTACCAGCGCGACGTGGACAGCGCCATGCGCTTGTTGCGTGGCGAAACCCAAGAGGTGATGGGCAGTATCGAAGCGCGCATGATGGCGCATGCTGAAAAACTGGAATTTGAGCAAGCCGCCGAACTGCGCAATCAAATGGGTGCACTCTCGAAGGTGCTGCACCAACAAGCGGTGGACACCGTGGGCGACCAAGATGTGGATATCTTGGCAGTCAAAGTGCAGGGCGGCAAAGCTTGTGTCAATTTGGCCATGGTGCGCGGTGGCCGCCATTTGGGCGATCGGCCTTACTTCCCGGTGCATGTGGACGATGCCGAACCCGCCGAAGTGCTGGAGGCGTTTTTGAGCCAGCACTACTTGGATGTGCCCGTGCCGCCCGCGCTCATCACCAGCCACGCGGTGGACAAAGACCTGTTGCAAGCGCTGACCGAACAAACCGGCGTCAAGATCACGGCCGTGCACAACCCGCGTGAACAGCGCCGCGTGTGGCTGGAAATGGCGCAACAAAATGCGGATATCCAGCTGGCCCGTTTGTTGGCCGAAGAGGGCTCGCAACAAGCGCGCACACGTGCCTTGGTGGATGCCTTGGATTTGGCCCCCGAAGATTTAGAGCAGTTCCGTGTGGAATGTTTTGACATTTCGCACACCTCGGGCGAGTCCACGCAGGCCTCGTGTGTGGTGTTCCATCACCACAAAATGCAAAGTGCGGAATACCGCCGCTACAACATCGAGGGCATCACCGGGGGTGACGATTACGCCGCCATGCGCCAAGTGCTGGTGCGTCGCTACAGCAAGCTGGCCGAGGCCGTGCGTGCGGGCGAGGGCAAGCTGCCCGACCTGGTGCTGATTGACGGTGGCAAAGGCCAAGTGTCGATGGCGCGAGAGGTGTTTGAGTCGCTTGGGCTCGACCTATCACGCATTGTGGGCGTGGAAAAAGGCGAGGGCCGCAAAGTGGGCTTGGAGGAGCTGGTGTTTGCCGATGGCCGCGAGAAGGTCTACCTCGGTCGTGATTCCGCTGCCTTGATGCTGGTGGCGCAAATTCGCGATGAGGCGCACCGCTTTGCTATCACCGGCATGCGCGCCGCACGCGCCAAAGTACGCGTGGGTGGCAGCAAGCTTGAAGAAATTCCGGGAGTTGGGCCGAAGAAGCGCGCCAAGCTCTTGCAACGCTTTGGCGGTGCACGCGGTGTGGCTGATGCCAGCGTACAAGACTTGTGTACGGTGGAAGGCATTTCGGAAGAGTTGGCGCAAACCATTTACAACGCTTTGCGTTGAAACCAAGAAAGAAAAAATCATGAACAAATTCACCCGCCGCGACTGGTTAGCTACTGCTGGGTTGGCTTCTGTCAATGGGTTGATCCCCAGCGCTTGGGCGCAAAGTACTTGGCCTAACAAACCCTTGCGCTTGGTGGTGCCGTTTGCACCTGGCGGGAGCTCAGAAATTGTGGCTCGAGCCGTGGCTGCAGAAATGGGCAAGGGTCTGGGGCAGAACGTGTTTGTGGATAACAAGCCCGGTGGTGCAGGCAATATTGCGATGCAAGAAGTCGCCAACAGCCACGATGAACACACTCTGATCTTGGGTCACATCGGTACCTTGGCGGTTAACCCCTTCATCTTTGACAAGCTCTCCTACGATGCGGCGCGTGACTTCACGCCCATCACCTTGGTATCCAAAGTGCCGAGCTTGTATGTGGTGCATCCTGACTTACCCGTGAGGAATCTCAAAGAGTTTGTGGCCTATGCCAAAAGCAAGCCTGGCCAACTCAACTACGGCACGGCGGGCAATGGCAGCGCAGGCCATTTGGCGTTTGAGTATTTGAAGATGGCCACCGAGACCTTTGTGTTGCATGTGCCCTACCGTGGTACGGGTCCCATGCTGACCGATTTGATGGCAGGTCGTTTGCAAGCCAGTGCGGCAGGCGCACCCGCATTGATCCAGTTCATCAAAGCGGGCAAGTTGCGTTGCATTGCCACTGGCTCTAACACCCGTTTATCGCAGCTACCGGATGTGCCCACGGTGGCCGAGCAAGGCTACAAAGGTTTTGAAATGACACAGTGGTATGGCTTGATGGCCCCGAGCAAATGGGCCAAACCTAATTTGGCCAAGCTCGAACTTGAGGCGGTGAAAGCAGGCCGCAGTGCGCATGTGAAAGAAAAACTCGCCGCTGACAACGCGTTAGCCATTGGTAGCACAGGCGCCGAGTTTGAAGTTTTCATCAAAACCGAACAAACCCGCTGGAAGCAGGTGATTGCCCGCGCGCAAATCAAACCCGAAGGCGTGTGATTGTCTCAAGGTGCGCGGTCTGGGTGGCGTTAAACCTGGACCACTTCCAGCAAACGGTCCAAGCCCCCTTCGTTGATCGCCACCATCGCTTGCTCGCGTACTTTCGGCTTGGCGTGGTAGGCCACGGATAAGCCCGCTTCTCCCATCATGGGCAAGTCGTTGGCACCGTCACCCATGGCAATGGCTTCGTTTGGCTTGATGCCCATGTGTGTGCAGATGTGGAGAAGCATCTTGCGCTTTTCAGCGCCGTCGCAAATATCACCCCAGTCTTGCATGGCGACTTGTCCCGTCAAATGGCCGTCTGCAATGTCCAGCACATTGCTGCGAGAAAAGTCGATATTCAATATCTCGCACACGCGATCGGCAAAAAAGGTAAAGCCACCGCTGACCAACAACACCTTCATGCCGTGGGCCTTGCAGGTATCTACCAATGTTTTGGCACCAGGGTTCAAACGCAAACGTTGTTCAAAAACCTCGTGCAAAGCGGCTTCGGGCACACCTTTGAGCAAGGCCAAGCGACGGCGCAAACTGTCTTTGAAGTCGGTGATTTCACCGCGCATGGCCGCTTCGGTGATGGCCGCCACCTCGGCCTTGCGGCCTGCGGCATCGGCGATTTCGTCAATGCACTCGATGTTGATGAGCGTTGAGTCCATGTCAAACGCGATGAGTTTGTAGTCTTGGAGTTTCACAGGGGCGGTGAAGCCTTGGATGACTAAGCCAGGAGCGAATTCTTGTTGCATAAATAAAGTAAGACTTGTGATGCAGATGGTTTGGCCAAATAGCCAGTCACTTCATGAGTGTGCCTCTGCCGCTTTAGCGACAGGCGCGATGGGTGTGCCGAGCGAGCGCAACACATCGCGCACCATTTGCGCACGGGCTTGGGGCTCGGGTAACTCACGCTCGATGCGCAAGCGGTCGTTGCCCGCCAGTTTGATGTGCTTGTTTTTTTGTACCAGCTCGATGATGCGCATGGCGTCAAACGGTAGGTTGGGTTTGAAGCTGATGTGGGTCACGCCGGGGGCGGCATCCACTTTGGTCACCCCATAGCTGCGGGCTTGCACGCGCAAGCGGTGCACATCGATGAGGGTTTGCGCTTGCGCGGGCAGTTTGCCAAAGCGGTCCACGATTTCTTCGAGCAGCGCGTCAATTTGATCGCCCGTTTTGGCGGTGGCCAATTTTTTGTAGAAGCTCAGACGCAGGTGCACATCGCCGCAGTAGTCGTCAGGCAGCAGGGCGGGGGCGTGCAGGTTGATTTCGGTGGTGGCGCTCAAAGGGCTGAGCAAGTCGGGCTCTTCGCCGTTCTTCAAAGCGCGCACAGCCTCAGACAACATTTCGTTGTAGAGCTGAAAGCCCACTTCCAGCATGTTGCCGCTTTGGCTTTCGCCCAGCACTTCACCTGCACCACGAATTTCAAGGTCATGCATGGCGAGGTAAAAGCCCGAGCCCAGCTCTTCCATTTGTTGAATGGCGTCCAAGCGTTGTGCGGCTTGCTTGGTCAGGCCCTGTGTGTCGGGCACCATGAGGTAGGCATAGGCTTGGTGGTGGCTACGACCCACACGGCCGCGCAGTTGGTGCAACTGGGCCAAGCCAAACTTGTCAGCGCGGCTCATGATGATGGTGTTGGCGCTGGGCACGTCAATGCCGGTCTCGATGATGGTGGAGCACAGCAGCAGGTTGTAGCGCTGGGCCACAAAGTCGCGCATGACGCGCTCGAGTTCACGCTCTGGCATTTGGCCGTGAGCCACCGCAATACGAGCTTCGGGCAACAGCTCTTCCAATTGAGCGCGGCGGTTTTCAATGGTGGCCACATCGTTGTGCAAGAAATAGCACTGACCACCACGTTTAAGTTCACGCAACACGGCTTCGCGAATCACGCCGTTGCCTTCGTTACGCACAAAGGTTTTGATGGCCAAGCGGCGTTGTGGTGCGGTCGCGATGACGCTCAAATCGCGCAGACCTTCGAGCGCCATACCCAGCGTACGTGGAATAGGCGTGGCCGTGAGCGTGAGCACATCCACCTCGGCGCGCATGGCTTTCATGGCCTCTTTGTGACGCACGCCAAAGCGGTGTTCTTCGTCGATGATCAGCAGACCGAGGTCTTTGAACTTGACCGATTCGCTGAGCAACTTGTGCGTGCCCACCACGATGTCGACTTGGCCCTCTGCCAAGCCTTTGGCCGCAGCGGTGATTTCTTTGGCTGAGCGGAAGCGGCTCATCTCGGCAATTTTGATGGGCCATTTGCTGAAGCGGTCCACCAGTGTTTGGTAGTGCTGCTCGGCCAGCAAGGTGGTGGGTGCCAAGAAGGCTACTTGTTTGCCGCCCGTGACGGCCACGAAGGCGGCACGTAAGGCGACCTCGGTTTTGCCAAAGCCCACATCGCCACACACCAAGCGGTCCATGGGGCGTGGGCTGATCATGTCTTGCATGACGGCGTGGATGGCGGCGCGTTGGTCGGCGGTTTCTTCAAATCCAAAGTCGTTGGCAAAGGTTTCGTAGTCTTGCGGTGAATAGCGGAAGGGGTGACCTTCGCGTGCTGCGCGGCGTGCGTAGATATTCAACAGTTCGGCAGCAGCATCGCGCACTTGCTCAGCGGCGCGGCGTTTGGCTTTGTCCCATTGGGCGGAGCCGAGTTTGTGCAGAGGCGCTTCGTCGGCGCTCACACCGGTGTAGCGGCCAATCAAGTGCAGTTGGCTAACGGGCACGTAGAGCACGGCGTTGTCGGCGTATTCGAGGTGCAAGAATTCTTGCAAGGCGGGTGAACCGTCGGCGTTTTTCTCGCCCAAGTCCATGTTGATGAGGCCACGGTAGCGGCCAATGCCGTGGGCGTTGTGCACCACAGGGTCGCCGAGGTTGAGCTCGGACAAGTCTTTGATGAGTGCTTCGACATCGCTGACCTGTTCTTGTTTTTTGCGGCGGCGCGTGGTGGCACCGACAGCGAATAGCTCGGTTTCGGTGATGAGGTCTAAACCCGCTTCGGTCCAGCTAAAGCCCACTTGTAGTGCTGCGGTCGCGATGCCGATCTTTTCGGCGCTGCCTTCGAACTCGGCCAGCGAATCAAAGGCAGGCGGGCTGACATTGGATGAGCGCAAGAAGTCGAGCAAGCTTTCGCGGCGGCCATCGCTCTCGGCCAAGATGAGCAAGCGGTTCGCTGTTTTGCCCGCGTGGGCTTGCAGCTTTTGCAGTGGGTCCGCCGCACCTCGCACCACAGTGAGGTCGGGCAGCGTTTGGGCAAACGCGTTGTCGATGACGTCGGTGATATGCGGGCGCAATGCAAACTGCGCATAGCTGTTGGCCGAGGCATAAAACTGTTCAGCGCTTAAAAATAAATGGGTGGGTGGCAGCGCGGGACGCTCGGGGTCGCCTTGCACGAGCCGGAAGCGGTCTTGGGTGTCTTGCCAAAAGCGTTGGAACACGGGCTCTAAGTCGCCATGCAACACCACGGTGGCGGACGTACCCAGGTAGTCAAACACCGTGGCCGTTTCTTCGAAGAACAAGGGGAGGTAGTACTCAATGCCTGCGGTGGCCACGCCATTGCCAATGTCTTTGTAGATGCGGCTCTTGGTCGGATCGCCATCGAGCATTTCGCGCCAACGGTTGCGAAACAACGCACGCGCGGCATCGTCCATCGGGAACTCGCGGCCGGGCAACAAACGCACCTCGGGCACGGGGTAGAGGCTGCGCTGGCTGTCGGGGTCGAAGGTGCGGATGGAGTCGATTTCGTTGTCAAACAAGTCAACGCGGTAGGGCACCAGCGAGCCCATGGGGAAGAGGTCGATCAAGCCGCCACGCACCGCGTATTCACCGGGGCTGACCACTTGGGTGACATGGGTGTAGCCCGCCAAGGTGAGCTGCGATTTGAGCTTGGCTTCGTCGAGCGCTTGCTTGACCTTGAAGTGAAAGGTGTAGCCCGCCAAAAATGCAGGCGGGGCCAAGCGGTACAGCGCCGTGGTGGCTGGAATCAGCACCACATCGGCGTCTCCTTGCGAGATACGCCACAAAGTGGCCAAGCGTTCGCTGATGAGGTCTTGGTGGGGCGAGAAGCTGTCGTAGGGCAGCGTTTCCCAATCGGGGAAGAGCACACAGCGCAAGTCGGGGGCAAAGAACGCCATTTCGTCTTGCAGGCGCTGGGCATCCATCGCATCGGCGGTGATGACGGCGACACGTTGTTGTTTGGCTTTTTCGCGCGCACCCAGCTGTGTGAGCAGCAATGCGTCCGCAGAGCCGACAGGGCGGGGCATGGCAAATCGTTTGCCGGGACTCAAAAAGGGCAGATGCATTGGCGTAATTCTAGAATGGGGGCGGACCAAGCGTCCGTTCCAAGTCCTATGTCCTCACACACCTCTGTCTCTCCACGTTTTTATGTTGTCATCCCTTGCGCTGGCTCAGGCAGTCGCGCGGGTACGGTGCAGCCCAAGCAATACCAATATCTTGCAGGTCTGCCCATGGTGGTGCACACCCTGAAGGCGTTTGGCAACGTGCCGCGCATGGTGCGCGGTTTACTGGTGTTGGCGCCGGATGATGCACACATGCGAGAGCTATTACTTGCACATCCGCAGCCTCTCTTTGATGTGGCTTACGTGGGTGGAGCAAGCCGCGCTGATAGCGTGCTGGCGGGCTTGCGTGAACTTCGCACACAAGGCGCGCACGATACAGATTGGGTGCTGGTGCACGATGCGGCACGTTGCTTGGTGACAGCCGAGCAGATCAACGCATTGATCGATGCGTGTCAAAACGATGTGGTGGGTGGCTTGCTAGCTCATCAATTGGCCGACACCTTGAAGCAAGAAGTTTCGGGGCGTGTGGTTCAAACCATCGATCGATCAGACAAATGGCTGGCTCAAACACCGCAAATGTTTCATCTCGCAGGTTTGATTCAGGCTTTGGAATCGGCGGGCCCCTTGGCCACTGACGAAGCCAGTGCCATGGAGGCTTTAGGCTTGTCCCCGAAGCTGGTGCGGGCCAGTTCTCACAACTTCAAAGTCACTTATCCCGAAGATTTCGCCTTGGCAGAGGCTATTTTGAGCACACGAACACATGACTGAACAAATCACAAAGCCCCCATTTCGCGTCGGTGAGGGCTGGGATGTGCACGCGTTGGTTGAAGGCCGCTCCCTGATGTTGGGTGGGGTTCGGATTGAACACACGCATGGGCTATTGGGGCATTCCGATGCGGATGTGTTGCTTCACGCGATCACCGATGCCTTGTTAGGCGCTGCTGCTTTGGGTGATATCGGACGGCATTTTCCTGACACGGACGCGCGCTTCAAAGGCGCTGATTCTTGGGTGTTGTTGCAACACACAGGGCGTTTGATTCGAGAGGCGGGTTACCGCATTGGGAATATTGACAGCACGGTGATTGCGCAATCGCCCAAGCTCGCGCCCTTCATGCCTGCGATGTGCGAACGGATTGCCCAAGCCTTGGAAATTGAAACACAGCAGGTCAATGTCAAAGCAAAGACGGCTGAAAAAATGGGCCCTGTGGGCCTTGGCCAAAGCATGGAAGCGCGCGCGTTGGCCGTGATTTTCTAATTCTTAGAATTGAGAGCTGCCAAGCCGTCCACGACTTCACGAATGACTCGGCGTTGCTCCGGCTCCAACGTGAAGTAGCGCGAGATAAGCTGCTGGTCAACCAGATTGATCTTCTCATCGTTGGCGGTTGCATCAATAGGGCGTGGTGGTGGGGTGCCAAACAAGAGCCCTTCAGGTGAAATCTTCAACCATTTGGACAGAACCAAGAGCTTGTCTTGCTTGGGGATAGAAACGCCCATCAACCAGTTGCGCGCGGCGTGAGAGGAAACTCCCTCTCCCCAGTAGCGCAAGTTGAATTCGTGGGCGACGACAGTTGCAGAGACACGCACACCCGCATCTTTCAACGCGGCGCGAAACCGTTCTGCGAACTTGCCATTTTCTTTCGTGTAGGTTTGTGTCATGCATCAAAGTTAATGCAAATTTGCACAAAATAGTTAATTAAAACTTAAATTTATTTAAAAATTAAATAAATTATTTGCAGATAAATCTTTTTCGTGTTTTTACTGTGCAGTCCAACCTCCGTCCATGTTCCAGGCTACACCGCGCACATTTTGTGCGGCTTTCGAACAGAAAAACACAGCCAATTCACCCAATTCTTCGGGGGTTGTGAATTGCATAGACGGCTCTTTTTCGCCTAACAACAATTTGATGGCCTCGTCATTAGAAATACCTAAGGCACTAGCTTTGGCATCCACTTGTTTTTGAACCAAAGGGGTGAGAACCCAGCCCGGGCAAATGGCGTTACAGGTCACCCCAGTGGTGGCGGTTTCAAGCGCCGTGACTTTGGTGAGGCCCACAATGCCATGTTTGGCTGCAACATAAGCAGACTTTTGTGCCGATCCGACCAGGCCGTGAACGGATGCCACGTTGATGACACGGCCCCAATTGGCCTTCTTCATATGAGGCAGTGCCAGACGCGTGGTGTGAAAGGCGCTGCTGAGGTTGATGGCAATGATGGCGTCCCAACGTTCGATGGGGAAATCTTCGACCGAGGCAACGTGTTGAATGCCTGCGTTGTTGACCAGAATATCAACACCACCAAAAGTGTCTGCTGCAAACTTCATCATGGCTTCGATTTCGGACGCTTTGCTCATATCCGCGCCGTGGTAAGCCACTTTCACACCCAGAGCGGTCACTTCAGCTTGAGGGCCTTGGGAATCGCCAAATCCATTCAAGATGATGTTGGCGCCTTGTTGCGCTAGGGCTTTGGCGAGTCCTAAGCCGATGCCGCTGGTCGATCCTGTGACCAAGGCTGTTTTACCGATGAGTGTGCGTGCAGACATTTGAAAACTCCATATCAATTACGATGAGAACCTAGAGACATTATCAAGTTTCTTGTTGTCGCTTAACTGAATTGATTTTTGGCCGTTATGAAACACAACTCAGGCAATCCCATGCCTTCAGTGCTGAGCGCAACCTTGCAAGACTTACCCGATCAGCCACAAGCTCTGATACGCGCGCGCGCATTTGCCGAGCCCTTGTTGATCGGGGCCGCACTCGACACGGGGGAAGACGTGTTGTCACATGCCGATGCGGTGTCTGTGATCTTGGGTCAGATTGGTGGCTCACAAGCCATGCAAGCTGCCAGTTACTTGGCCTATGCCTGCGAATACCTCAACAAGCCTGAGGAGGTCATCACCAAGGCCTTTGGGGCGACCTATGCCGATTTGGCGCTAGAAACCACCCGTTTGGTGCGCGTGCAGCGCCAGGCGCGTGCCGTTGCGGCTGATGCACCGGTGAAGTCTTTGCAAACTGAAAATGTGCGCAAGATGCTGCTGGCGTTTTCGCGAGATTTGCGTGTGGTCTTGCTGCGTTTGGCGTCTCGCCTACAGACCTTGCGTTATTTCGCCGCCAGCAAGCAGCCGGTTCCTCATGGGTTAGCGCATGAGTCCTTGCATGTGTTTGCACCGCTTGCCAACCGTTTGGGGATTTGGCAAATCAAGTGGGAAATGGAAGATCTGGCGTTTCGCTTTTTGGAACCAGAGACCTACCGCCAAGTTGCAGGGTGGTTGGATGAAAAACGTGTGGAACGTGAAAACTACATGATCCAGCTGCGCGATCAGTTAGAGCAAGAACTGATCTCCCAAGGCATTCATGCCAGTGTGCAAGGGCGGCCCAAACACATTTACAGCATCGTGAAAAAAATGCGCGGCAAATCACTCGAGTTCGCCCGCGTGTTTGATATTCGTGCACTGCGCGTGGTGGTGTCCACCGTGCCCGATTGCTATGCCGCCTTGAGTTGGGTTCATGCCCACTTCACACCCATCGTGGAAGAGTTCGATGATTACATCGCACGACCTAAGTCAAACGGGTATCAGTCCTTGCACACGGTGGTGCGCGATGTGCAAGAGCGATCGATTGAAATTCAAATTCGAACCCGTGAGATGCACGAACATGCTGAGCATGGTGTTGCAGCGCACTGGGCGTACAAAGAAGCCGGTGCCAAGGGCTATTCGGGCGTTTCAGCGTCTGGTGCGTATGACGCCAAGATTGCGGTGTTGCGTCAGTTGCTCGCTTGGGAGCGAGACCTGGCGGCGGGGGATGCGCAAGGAACTGCCAGTCGCGCCACCACCGACGCACTGAGTGATCGCATTTATGTGTTGACCCCTGATGCGGCTGTGGTGGAGTTGCCGCAAGGTGCCACCGCCGTGGACTTTGCCTATACCTTGCACACGAATTTAGGTCACCGTTGTAGAGGCGCACGCGTCGATGGTGTCATGGTGCCACTGAACACGCCCCTGAAAAATGGTCAAACAGTGGAAATCACGGCTGTCAAAGAAGGCGGCCCATCGCGTGATTGGCTCAATGCCGAGCTGGGATTTTTAGCCAGTTCGCGTGCAAGGTCCAAGGTGCGGGCTTGGTTCAACGCGCAGGCGATGCAAGAAACAGCGGCCCGCGGTCGTGAGGCGGTTGAAAAACTTTTGCAACGTGAGGGCAAGACAGCCATCAAGTTGGATGACCTAGCGTCACAGCTGGGCTTCAAATCTGCAGATACTTTGTTTGAAGTGGTAGGCAAGGACGAGTTTTCCTTGCGCAACATTGAAACGCTGTTGCATCCACCCGAAGCGCCCAAGCTAGCAGATGACTATGTGCTGCTGAAGAAAGCCAAGCACACAGAAAAAAGTGCGCGTGGTGGCGTGTTGGTGGTGGGGATTGACTCCTTGCTCACTCAATTGGCACGTTGTTGCAAACCTGCGCCCCCCGATGACATTCGAGGTTTTGTGACCCGTGGCAAAGGGGTCAGCATTCACCGCGCCGATTGCGCTAACTTTCATCAAATGGCTGCACGCAGTGGTGACCGGGTGATTGAAGTGGCTTGGGGGAAATCTGACGCGTTGCAAACATCCGTGTATCCAGTGGATGTATACATTGAAGCCTTTGATCGGCAAGGGCTGCTGCGCGATATCTCGGAAGTGTTTGCGAAAGAAAAAATGAATGTGATTGGTGTGCAAACGCAATCCGTCAAAGATTTGGCCTTGATGACATTCACCGTCGAGGTGAGTGACTCCAGTCGATTAACCAAAGTGTTGGGTTCGGTACGCGATGTCAAAGGGGTTCGTTCGTCCAGGCGGCGATAAACCTGCTATACTTTCAGCTTCGAACAATGTAGGCGCGTAGCTCAGTTGGTTAGAGCACCACCTTGACATGGTGGGGGTCGTTGGTTCGATTCCAATCGCGCCTACCAATTTGTTCCC
>Ga0228700_1000888_pt1 | contig 22878 bp, 43 predicted proteins | sample McNCre317_Aug_MG_FD_178019 | JGI IMG/M metagenome (GOLD analysis project Ga0228700, IMG submission 178019) | Freshwater microbial communities from McNutts Creek, Athens, Georgia, United States - 3-17_Aug_MG | ecosystem: Environmental > Aquatic > Freshwater > Creek | place: USA: Georgia...
AGTTTCGTACTGAGGCCATAAGACAGAAGCGTAAGTGCACTCCCTCATCAACACCTGTAAAATCAACTCCTTCAATAATGGTTCCGTATGTAGCTGCAACATCAAGAGCAGCCTTGGTTGTACTCTTTCCGATCAATTCACCGTCACGAATAATAACCGAAACATCCTGCATGATATTAAGTGCAGAATCTTGAGAGTTTGTGGTACGACCAATCATATATGGCAGCCCCGACAGCGAGGAGTCGATCAGGGCATTGCCATTAAGGTAGATGCACACCTTCTTTGCTTTTGTGTTGACCACCTTTGGAATGACAAGCGGAGAGGTGAGTCCGATGTCATTGCACACATACACAGATGTGACGGTTCCGTTTCCGAATCCCGACACGGCAGAGATGAGCGCCGCGCGAGTGGTTACAAACCGGGTCTTGCCGATTGTTTGATTGATTTGTGCGCTCGTGTTTAGTGTGATGAGCGCAAGCACAAGGATCAATAGTCGTTTCATTGCTTGTTACGTTTTTTATAATGTGAGGTTGTGTAATCTTTTTTACTGAGAACTGTTTGGTAGATGTCAGACTCGATACCACCTTTTGCAAACAACCAATACACCAAACTTTCTTCCCGGTCCTTGGTTGTCATGCGATCCCTCGACTGCCAATAACTTGTGGCAGAGAAGTCAATGTTATAGTAGACAATACAATCTGCCTCCTTCAGCGAGATGGCCTCTCGACCTGATACGATTTGAAGAGCGATACTCTTATGCGGGTCCGACTTGAACTCCTGCACATCAGTGGTGAGCCATGACCCGTACACCGACTTTAGCGCATTGAGTTCTTCCTTGAACTTGTAGAAGATGGCGATCTTGTCTAAGCCCCACCTGTCAAAGATGTACTGAGCTTTAGACAGGTCAATCACCATCGACTTACCGGACTCAAATTTAATGGTACCGGACCAAAGTTGGTGCACCTTGGACAATAATTTAACGGCGGTGTCGGCCAAGATCACCTCCTCCTTGCCGTTGATCACAAGGTCCCGCTCAAGTTTTGCCACCATATCCCGGGTCTTCTGATCCACCTCAATCATCACCACCTCCTCTTTGATCTTGGACACAAACCCTGCGTCCCGCTGAGAGTAGGAAATGATGTGGGGAGCCATCGCCTCCATGATTGACGGCAGGCCATTGGTGTAGTCCCTGATGTATTGTCCATTCACCTTCTTCTCTTTGATCTTAACGTGGGTGCGAGCAAAGTCGTAGAAGTTTTTGAATTCCCTGAACGGGTTAAGCGGGATGCCGTACACCTGATGGTACATTTGAGAGTACGATTCCGGAGTCGGGGTGCCCGACAGGAGCACCACCATGGGGTCACACTTCCTTATCAGCTCCTTGACATCAACCGCCCGACCACTTGGCTTGGGCATAGCCCCCATCCCGTGCGCCTCATCACAGACTATAAGGTCCCATTTGCGCTCATCGCACACCGTATGAAGGCTCTCGTAGTTGATAACCTGCAGGTAGAATGACGGCTTGTAGATGGCGTAGTCTCCCTCGATGGAATGGATGCCTTTCTTTTTGGTGATAAACAGCACATTCTCGGCGCAGGCCCTATCGGCAATGCCTAGAGCAGTAAGGGTTTTGCCGGTACGCACCTCCATTGCAAGGTACACAAACCCATCTTTCAGTAGCAGGTCGGTACCACGCTCGATGATGTCGAGCTGATAGTCCCTGAACTCAAAGTGATGACCGCCCTCCTTGTAGTACAGGTCCTTGTAGTAATCCCGGCTGCGCTCGATGCGGTCTATGGCAGGCTGATTCACCGGCGGCTTACTGCCTACAGCCAACAGTCGGTCACAATATTCCCACATCTCCTTGTTGGATAGTCCCGGGGTGCGATCAATTAAGTCCATCTGCATTGTCTTTGGTGTGCATAATCATCCATCGTCCGTTCTGATCCCGGCCATCCTCGGGCATCTGACCCGTCAGGTACATGGCGTAAGACTCCAACCACTTATAGAACCGTGTCCTTGAGATGGACATCTTTGCGCGAGGACCGTAGTCAGGGTACTCATCAATGAAGCTGTCATACAGCTCATTCTTATAGAGCCTTACCTCAGTCTTTAGGACATGGTCCCGCTCCAATTTATCGATTAGCCCACACCATTCAATGAACTCGTGGCAGGTGTCCGCCGATAGCTGACGCACGTTAAGGTTCACGAACTTAGACTCCTTCAACCCTGTCGACAGGTAGCTTTTAAGGCTGCCGATCATATAGTTGTCAAAGTCCAACCACTCCTCATCGTTCCAATCCCCGAACATCATCTTGCCAAACTCGTCATACGGGGAGAACTTCTTGGAGTAATACCGGTGAAGCTCAAGCTCCCACTTGCGCCGATCGTGTGAGTTGCCCGACCCACGCAGGGCGTAGTTGGTAGTGATGGCCACCTTTGGGGACCGCTCGAAAGGGATCTTGATGGCATCCATGTTCTTCTTCTCAAGGGTCAACCCTTCGGTGATCACCGAGAACAGTCGCTCAAACTCGAAGTGTTTCTTCACGTCATCAAAGCACAGGATCTGCGTGTCAGCTGAGACCAACTGATAAGAGAACCGCTCGAACGACAGCATCTTGCCGTCGATCTTGACCACCTTCTTCATCGAAGAAAGGGCATTCATGAACAGCCCCTTGCCGGTGCCACCTTCGGGATTGTCCGAGATTACCTCGTCATTGAGGATCACCGCAGGGCACTTGGACATATCCCTGAACCCGTGCAACAGGTACCCGATCGTGCTCTCCATAGACTTGATGCGCTGCTTGTCATTGTTGCACACGTTATGGATAAACTTGCGGTAGTCGCACTTCTCTCCGACCTCCTTGACCGAGAAGTTCCGGTCTATGACATGGTCCTTCCATACGTACCCGCCAAGATCAATGTAGTCAATGGTGGTGATGGAGTCCTTGCGAACCCTCACCGCACAGTTGCGGAAGTATAGGTATGCCGTATCTCGTGTATCCCGGATGAGGTATACATGGATAGTGTTGATCATCGACAGGAAGTCCTCCTTGAAGAATCGAGTGTTGTCTGCAAAGTAGTTGTACACCGAGCTGTCATCTAGTTCAAGTAGGTGTTGCAACACGAAGTCCTTGATCTCATCCTCGGATGCGTGGTTGATCAGGTTGTTCACCACCTTAACAAACACGTAGCTCTTGCCATCCTCGGGTCGGTACTTATAGAACCCCGAGTCCTCCAAGAATTGCTTGAACAGGATGTGCACAATCTTGACCACCCCTTTGTCGGACTTGGTCCAAAACACCTGCTTCAAACTCTCGGCCTCGATGCGTTCGATGACAGCCTCAGCCGTATCAGCCTCGATGCCATCCTTGTGCATCTGACTGAGCACCTCTTTCTTTGGTACGCCCCGCTTTAACCGGGCCTTGATTGAGCTGATGCGCTCATCGTCCTCGTAATACTTGGTGCCAAACTTTGATTGGTCCCGGTAGGCCGACTCGATGGTACGGTTGATCTCGTTTACATCGAACGACTCTGATGCGTACTGCCTAAGGATGTGGCCGGCAAGTGCCTTGTTGACGCCAAAGTCATTGAGGGCTGCCGCTAGTATAAATGTGTTCTCGTTGCGCTGACCTTCTGCCATGGGGAACTTGCGCTCCCACCACTTGAGGAGGATGTCAACAATCTTGCTTTCGTCCGTGATTGGTATGGTGGGTCGGTCTCGCACCTTGTCCACCTCAACATATTCCCTGTCCTCCACCTTATCCCAAACCGATGACTTGTCATTGACATGGATGAGCGGGTCGTAGGACTCGTAGCATACCCTGCTCAGGTTCTTGGCGGTCTTGTCAAAGAACGGGGAATTGAAGTGACGTTCAATGGAATTGAAATAGTTTACGTGGTTGTCGGGGTCGGGCGGTATTCGGACTAGCGCCTTTAAGCCATCGCCCGAAGGGGAGATGAATACCGCGTACACAAACTTGTCCTTGGACAAGACTTCCTTGTCCCGGAGCAGATCCTTCTGATCCCGGTACCCATCGAAGTCCAAGCAGAGTATACCACTGTGTTCAATAAGGTATCCGTCCTCCCGCTTACTGAACTTGCCGCTAAAACAAATAGATGGCAAGCCCTTCTTCAGTTCGTTCCGGTCCTTCTTGTTCTTCTCGCCACGGATCTTCTTGACCAAGTCCTTTGAGGAGCCATCTTTGATCCTATCCAATGCTTTTTGCACCGAAATATAGAACGGAGTGGTCACCTCATGGATGTTTCTGAATATAGTTATGCTGTTTTCTGCCACAATTAACGACGATTTTTGTAGGTAACGACGATTTTATGTCGACTTTACGACGATTTTTTTGAGATAACTAATTGATTAATAGGGCCATGTCGAAAATGTCGATTTTTCCCTTCTTTTTTAAAAAAAAATAAAATAAAATAGAAGAGTAATAAGGAAGAAAGGGGCCCTTAAAATCGACATTTTCGACATAAAAGGGGGAGTTGCCTCCCCCTTCCTGTCGAAAACAATTAGGATTTACCCGGATCAAAACGGGAGGTCGTCTCCCTCCGCATCAGTAGTGGCGGCAGGAGCGCTTGCCGCGGTCTGAGACGGGCGTTCGGAGCTCTTGGCTTGGAACGTGTCAAGCTCCACGTAATAGTTCCCTGAGCGGGCTGTCTTTACGCTGAGGTTGACCCAACCCTTTTCATTCTTTTGCTCCTTGAGGAATGCGATGGCATCGTCAACCTTGATTGACATGTTACCTACCACGAAATCGGGAGCCTTCTCGTGACGTTTGAACGAGAAGCCATTTGCGAAGATCTTTTCTTCTGACATTGTACTTTGGTTTTAAATTGCGGCACGGTCTGTTTGACCACCGATCAACCCCCGTGCCTGAGCGGGTCGGCAGTGTTAATCCAATTTGATTGTCATGTTTGCCGGGGCCGAACAGTTGCCGCCAAAGTAGGGGCGCAGGTTGTAGCCCATACATGGGGCGCATCCGGTCCATGGGATACGGACGGTTGACCCGGCACCGATGGTGAAGCCACCGACAATGAATACCACCTCGCCAAGCAGGGTGTCGTGGTATGCAGTGACGGGCACCGACGTGCCTACGGGTACCCACCCGATACTCTTTGTCACCCTTGTGCCGTTCATGTACATGTAGGCAAACAGGTGAATCGACCCGCGCTCTGACCGCCATCCAATCCTGATACTGTTGGTTTGGTGCATACCATACGACCAACCGAACAGCTTGTTGATGTCGTGGTCACAGGTGTCGTCGCCGGGCAGGATCAGGCAGTTGCCGTCAAACACTACGTTGTGAGCCATGATTGTTGTGCCGGTATGCAGTAGGCCAAGGCTCCAACCGGAGCAGTAGTGGCTACCCTTCTTGATGGTGCAGGTCATAGCTCTTGGTAGATGAAGTGGTTGGCGATGTCGTTGGTTTTGTTCGGTCCGAAGTAGGTCTGCCATACCTCAATGGCACGCTTTACCTTCTCCTCACCGCTGCGCAGGAACTCGTCGGTGCCTTTGAAGATGCCGAGTTGACCGGTGATCTTATCGGCCACATAGAAGGCAAGGCGCTTACCGAACAGGGTATAGTAGATGAAGTCCTGTGAGTCGTAGTTATACAGGTACGCTGACTTGCGAAACTTGAGGATGTCTGAGGTGGTCTTCAGGTCAATGTTGTGGGTCAGTGATTCATCGGTAGTGATGTCGCACTTGCCCTTGAATGGGACGCCAAAGATCTCGCCGATGGCAGGCACCTCAAACTTGTTGCCCGGATGGTAGATGTCGTCGAAGAAAGTGATGTTTGATTTCATCACCCCTACGATCCAATCGATCTCCTCCTTCTCCTTCTTGAGCATGGCATACTCCATGTTATAGGTCTCGCAGAAGTTCTTGTACTCCTTTGTAGTGCGGGTGCTCACGTCAACGAATGGCGTACCCTCGGCCTTCTCAGGCTCAAGCATACAGTGGTGAAAGTACCGGCCATTGGCAAGTTGCTTACTGTCAGGGCGTGATGTGCCGAAAGCGGCAGGATTTTGCAGGAGCGTGCCGATGTCGGAGTTGGAAAGATAGTTCTTCCCAACCCCGTGATAGTACTCGGCATCGTCCTTCAGGGTGTGAAGGATGCTCATTCCTCGATCAGTTTTTTGATTTCGGCTTTCACTTCTTCACTCAGCGTGTACTTGCGTGACACCTGAGCAATAGTCTTGTCGTACCCGTTCTTCTTGTTTGAAGAAATGTAGGCTGACACCCTGTCCCAATTCTCGGAGCCAAGGTCAAGAGTCGGAAGCTGAGGTGTTGTCGCAGTGGGTGCGGTCTCATTGACGGGGGCAGGCTTCTCGGCAGGAGCCGCCTTGGTTGCAGTCTTGCGCTTACTTCCCGCGCCTTCAGCAGGTGCGGCTGCAATGGGCGATGCTGCTGCTACCACCGGGGCTTCGGGCGCCACCTCGGGCAGATCTTCGCCGGCGTAGATGTAGATACCGAGGCCGAACATGGCAAGGTTCTTTACAAGGCAGCGCATGAGAGCCTTGTTGATGTCAAAGGTTGTGGCTCCGTCGACCGTCTTTTCAATCTTGACACGCTGAGAGTTCTTCCACTCCCATCCGGTGTAGGTGTACGGCTTTTTCTTCATCGACTTGTTGGCTCCGTCCATGACAGGCAGCCACATTGGATGGGTGATACCGCGTGCAGTCACCGTGGTATGCACCATGTACCCAAGGTCGTCGTCGTACTCGGTCGGTCCGATCGAGTAGGTGGCATCGGGTACTACTTTCTTGAACTCAGACCACGCCCATGCCCATGACAGGTAGGTGAGCTTGTCTTTTTTCTCGACCTTGTCGTTGACATTGATCGCACTGAGCTGCGCAAATAACGACTGAGTCGTTTCGCTAGTTGGTTTGTCCATTGGATTTGATTTAATTGATTTGTCTATTGATGTTCTTGATTACCCGGCCATAGTCGGGGTCGGCTTTCGCTTTCTTGATGGTGGTCTTGTTGCCGTACCGGACTGAGGAGAGGACACCTGAATACCCACGGTTTTGCATGTAGGCAAAGATCTCGGTGAATCGGGAGTGACGGCCACGGCAAAGATGGCAGAACAGGTGACGAGCATCGCTCACGTAGTAGTTCTTGTTGTCAGAGAACAACTCCTCTTCGCTGATCTTGAAATGCTTAGCCACCAAGGAGGCGTACTTGTCAAAGATTTCTTGTTTCATGGTTGTAAAGATACAACAACTTAGCAAAAGTAAAGCAGATTTAGCGTAAGTTATTGGTAGTTAAAGCGTAAAGTTTTACACCCTGTCAGGGTTGCAGAATCGAAGGTCGGAGTACCTTACATAGATGAATCCTTTGTGCTCAATCTTGTCGGCTTGGGCCCAACTTTCGGCGGTGATGTACTCGGTAGTGTCTGTTGGCGGTAATTGCCCGGCGTACATGCACACCGTTTTGCCTTCGCTGAGTGACCGGTTAAGATCCTCATCGCTTGCGATGGTAAGCAGCTCGGAGTGGTAGCTCTTCTTGAACAGGGAGAAGAGTTGGATGCCTGAGGAGTGCATCTGTCTAGCCATCGGGGTCACGTCAACGTACACATGGCCGTCGACCGTGCGGATCAGTGTGCTATCCATAGACCACCTCCCCTAATGACAGGTATTGGAACACGACATCGGCTGACTCAGCATCGGCGGCACCGGCGTCATCAATCTGTGCCATTAAATGATGGCCATTGCCATCATCGATCAGTTTTTGCAGGCGCTTCTCAAAGTTTGTCACATCGAGCTCGCCGATTGCAACCTTGCCTTCGTCATCATCCTCGACATCAAACACCCTGATCTTCATGCCGTGATCGTATACCGCTTTGAAGATGATGATTGATGTAGCTTCATTCTTGTGCTCTCGCATGAATGCGTTTGATGGCGGGTCGATCTCGCACCAATAGTTGCTACCACCTTCTAGTGCGGTGACGAAGATATCTTCGAGCACTTCGCGTGTCACCTCATGGGTGACCTTAATGTTTATGTTGACCATTGTTTGAATTGCCTTACCTCGTATGCGTCGGGGTCAGAGAAGTACTCCTCGACATAGAGAATGAATTGTTCTTTTTGTTTGTCGCTAAGGTTTTCGTACAGGGCTTTCGACCCCGGCTCGCCCAACTCTTTAACCTGAATGATCAGATCAAAGTAATCTTCAACAGAGCCGAGGTCGTAGTCCCGCTTCAGCGTTTTGCGTGTCACCATAACTCGACTACGCTGTAGTCAAAGCCGTGCAACTTCTTGAGCATAGACTCAAGCGACTTCTTTGCAGATGCCTTGCGCTTGTACGTCTCCCCTGAATAGGCAATGATCTTGCCGTTAGAGGACTTGATGTGCCAATAGTACTGACCCTTGTCAGACTTGAGCAGTTCGATCTTGAGGTTCTTTTTCATGTTACAGTTATTTTGTTTACGTCAATGTTGTGCTTCTCCGCATACGCAGCTTTGAGGTCGTCGAGGCTGACGGGGATGTTTTGGATGGGGCGAATGTGTTTCCAACCGATAGGCATTTCACCAATACTTACTGAGGTAATATGCCATCCTTGATACATCCCAATATATACCCGTTTAAGCCACCTATCTCCACTATCACTCACCTCAACCATCTCACCCTCTTTGGGTTGCCATGCGGCAGCGGTATCGTCCTGCTCAATGATGCGATCTGTGTAGGTTACGCCTTGCTTACCAAAGTTCTCGGCAAACTCTTTGAAGCCTTCGGCGCGAAGGCAGATGTCGTTTGTATTAGACACAAGAAACACGGTCGTGTCGTTGACCTTATCAAATGCTTCGATAAATCTGTCGCCAATGAATCCCGATGTGTTCTCTGAGTATGATTTGCAATGATACCATCCGTGAATTCTTCGCCATTCGCTTACCACATCCTCCTTCAGCACATCACCCACCTTCAAGCCGTAGTGTTCATCCCCCATCACCGACCACCATTGGTCGAGGGTTAGGACTGTTTTGGATTCGGGAATATTTCTTATATTTCCATGATGTGAAAAAATTGTAGGTGAATAATACGCATGGCAAACCGTGCCTTCACATGATCTGTCTACATGAGAAATATACTTCTTCCACCTCTCATTCGTGGCGTAGTCAGATGGGCATTGGATGCAGTACTCGCCACCGTCGATGATGGCTTTAAGTTCTTGGTGTGTCATTGGATTAGATTTTTTTGTTGTTGATTGAAAGCGTGGCGAATGCGCCGACTGCAATGCAGAGCATGAAGCCTCTGTCTCCCATTTCAAATGATGAGATGTCAATGCTCCACCTCAGGAATGCAATCGCTGCGTACCCAAGGAGCAGGGAGATGATTGCGCTCTTGATAAGTTGTCTCGTTGTCATGATATGATTAGAATTTGTCCGTTGATTGTTTCGCTGAACTCAAGAGCAGGCTCTAAGTGTTTGAAGTAGAGTGTGCGGTCGGCAGCTTTGACGATGTACCTGTGCGAGGCCTCCATCCGTAGGTGATAGAGCAGTTCGTCAGGGTCGGGTGTGAATGTGAGATTGTTGTTGGTGCAGAACGTGCGGTAGGCAGACATGAGAAAGACTTTTGTCTCGTCATCATTGGGTGATGCGTCAACTGTGTGGTACCAAATCTCAGCAAACAACCCAAGCCAATAGATCTGATCGGCGCGTGTCATGCTACCCTCCGGATTTATTTTTGATGTCGCTCACGTTTCCATTGAGTGTGAAGATTATGAACCACATCATGAAGATCTGAACCTCTGTTCGATCTTTAAATGACACGCAGAGAAATGCAGCGCAAGACAGGTAAACTATAAACCTAGCTACCTTAACTGCTGATCCTTTTGTTATCATCTCTTACCTCCCTTACGTTCCTTAGCTCTGCGAAGTCTGCGCTTTTCTTTGCCGGACATGGGTATGTCGGATGGCGAAATCTTTAATTCTACCGGAGCTTTAAATGGCGTAGGATCAGGCTTGCCGATATGAATCACCTCGGGTGTTGTGCTTGGTATGATCTGCGCACCGATTGATCCGTGCCCGATCACAAGGATATTATTCTTCATCGTCTTTGAATGTTTGATCGACCCCATGAGAGCCGATGATGATTGTTATGAGTGAGAGTACACTGATGATACCGTAGGTCAACTCTCCATCATTGGTCTTGGCCATTGATAGACCGATGAGAGAGAAGATAACTCCGGATAGACCGAGCAGGACGAGGGCTTTGTAGAATCTCATACGGCTATGATTCTGAAGTAGCTTGCGTCCAACTGTGCGCATTCGTGGAGGATCAGAGTTAGGCATTTGTTTACCGGCTCAGGCAGGTCTTCCTCACCCTCCCAATCGTCGAGCAGGGATGTGGAGTACAGGTGCTCGCTCATTACAGTGTCGCGGTACGTTGGCTCGGCATTCTCCTTGAGCCATTGCATGAACGCCTCTTTATCGGCAGTCTCCGACGATCGGAACTCAACGTCAGCAATCTTGATGTCTGAAGTGATGATCATTGCATTTGATTTTGAAGGTCTAAGATAATAGTTTCTATGGACGAGCCATCGTGCAGACCATGATATTTGCAGAAGTCTGTGAACAGGTCAGTCAATCCCCTGAAGCCGTCAATAGAGATGGCGTAGTAGTCGTAGCTGTCACGCCATAGGGCTTGGAACTTCTTGAGCCACTCGATCTGCCGGTAGATTGACGGGAACATGGTGCGCTCGAAAGGTTTGCCGTGTCCGTTCTCGCAGTACATCTTGGCTTGCACATGATCGACTGCCACCCTATGCATACCGTCGTTCATGTTGTCAATGTAGGTGATTGCAGCGTCTTGGCCTGCGTGTGCGACACACTCGAAGATGAATTGCCCGGTGTTGTCGTATCCGATTGCGATGGTGAAGCGGTTAGTCATGGTGTCGCCTCCTTCATCATCTCACTATGATACCGCTCGAAGTCGTCGGCAAGGTTGCTTGCGATTTGGATCAGCTCGTCGATACACTTACCCTCGAACGGCTCCCATACCTCGACGTACCTGCTTGCTGACCGCCATCCTTCTTGAGAGTGGAGGAGGTCGATGTTCGCCCTGAGGGCTTGTTTGCTGAAGTCGCCCGAGAGAATGAATCTCCAAGCGTAGAGTTCTGCTTTTGTCATTTGTTTTTCAGTTTGAGCACACTCACTACCGCATACAGGGCAGGGATTGCGCAGATGAGAATGATAATTACCATTGGATAGGTTGTTCGTGGATGATGGTCGGGGCTTGAGATTTTTTGAATACGGCTGGGAGTACCTTTACAAATATTTTACCCATAGATTCAAGGTAGTGGTAACAGAAGATGCCATCAACTGTTAAGAAGTCTTCACTCTTTGGCGTGAATCGCATCTCTACGCTCCCAAACTTCACGACCTGCTCTTTGAAGGGTCGCGTGTCGTACTCCTGCTCAAGCCTGTTGAGTGCAGCCTCAGCGCAGTCATGCTCAAGACCATTGGCATCGTAGAACAGGTGTAGTTCACCGGACATGGCGTTGATAAGGGGCTCGGAGAGGGCGTTGTTGCTCATAAGTTTGTCCCATGCCTGACAATAGTTGGTCAGCCAATCAATCTGCGCCCTGCGATCCATCACATAGGAGGAGTCGGAGGCGTAGACTGCGTCAACAATGGGTCGGACGAGACCTGCGCCAAATTGAAGATCAACTATGCCTGTGTCCACCCAATCGTCATCCTCTTTGATGTCTTTGTGTGAGGTGTTGTCGATGATGCTATTTGCAATCTTGGTTGCGTCTTTCAGGTCGACTGCTGTTACGACGAACGTCTTTTGCAGGCGGATCGTTGCGTTAATGTCGAATGTGAATTTCATGTGGCTAGTATTTGAGTCCGATATACTGTTGTACTTTGTCGTGCAGGTTCAGCCAATCCTTCTCGCTGAAGAAGGGGGATGCGTAGCCTTCACCGCCCTCCTCGATTGCATCCTTTGTGATCTCCATCATCTTAACGATGCGCTCACGGAGCATCGCAGCTTCCATCGTGTGCAGGTTAAGGATCAGTTCGATCATCATCTCCTCGTTGGTGGCTTCGGTGCGGTCAAGATAGCCACCGAGGTCGATGTACTCCTGCTCGGTGATGATTGCGTATGCGCATCCATCTGCCATGTGGAGAACGTTCTCGACTGAGGTGAGGGGAGTGAACACCTGAAGGCTAAGGTCTTCGTAGTCCTCACGATTGCCCTCGTTAATGAGGTTGTTGTGGTAATCCCTAATTGTATCTTCCGTCCCAAAGAGTACGAATGTTGCGTTGCGTTTCATGAGTTGGTTATTTGTATACGTCCTCTATAAGTTGACCGTGACTGAGTGGTTCATTGTACTCTTCCGACAGGGTGTTGTCAAGTTCCCATGAGTCTTCTATGTATGAGTAGTCGGGTTCGCTCAAGAATTCATCGACAGCAATTTTTGCCGCTTCTTGTAAAGACTCTGCCTCTACATTTTTGTAGGTGATGCGAGAATAGATGATCGGAATTAAATAGGTCTTGAGTGCCATTACTTGTCCTCCAATTTTGCTTCGAGTTCTTCGATGCGTTTAGTTAGTTGTGAGTTCTCGTCCGTAAGGTTGTCCACCTGATCGGTCAACTTGTCCACCTCATCTTCGAGGGTGTTGATTGTATCGACAAGGGAGTCGATAGTGTCTGAGGCTTCTGAGAGTGCGGTCTTTGTTTCGCGCACATTCATTTCTGCATAGCGGTCTTTCATTTAAGCAGTGTTAGTATTGTTTCAAATGGTATTATCTCTCTAACTATTTGAGCTGACCGCCTGAGCGATGCCATCCTAACATCAGCAGCATCAGCAGCAGCAGCATCAGCAGCAGCAGCAGCAGCAGCAGCAGCAGCATAGGCAGCATCAGCAACATAAGCATCAGCAGCAGCATAAGCAGCAGCAGCAGTAGCAGCATAAGCAGCATCAAAAAGCTCGTCCTCTGTGGCTTCCGAGTAGCCATATCTGATTGCCACCTCTACGGCATTGCGGCTGCGCTCGTCTGTCATCAGGTGCTTGACCGTCTCGGCAACTTTACCTTTAGCTAAGGTTAGCTGCCGTTTATTTACACCTAATTTTTTAGCAAGCCATAGCATCCAATCGCCACGCTCGCATTCTGCCCACATTTGGGCTGCATCTCGTTCGCCCAACCACTCCATTGCAGGAGAGCAGGCCTTAAGGTCGTTTAACTTTTGTTTGAGTTGTTCGTTGTTCATTGTTCGTGAACGTAGTGAAGGTTACCGTCTTTCAAATCGTTGTCGATTGCGTGTTCCATGATGGCGTTGGACTCTTTGTCCTCCTCGTGGTCATGGTCAACAACTTTGACGAAGATAGTTGGATCGGAGCAGGTGATGCGAGTGACAACGCCACCGTATACCTCAATGAAGAGTTCGGTTCTCATAAGACGGTTGGTTTTTCTTGTGCAAGTTTCTCACACTCTGAGATGGTGATAAGTTCGAGTTGCGTGAGTTTGTGAATGATGCGGTAATTGGTGTCAAACACCATGTCCATACCACACCCGTGAATACGAAAGTAGCCTGAGTGTTTGGCCTCTGAAAATCCGAGGACAAGGAACAGGCACGTGTACTGACGATACCAATACCATTGGTTGCGGTTTGCAGAGCCTTCGCAACTTGCGAACTTTAGCGTTCGGCTCATGCCTGACTTTGCAACCGAGTCGATGATGCAACACATTCTGCGCTCACGAATTGCGCTTATGTATGCGATAGCATCCAATTCAAACTGTTCGAGTGAGTAGTACGGCAGTTTGCCGATAGCCTTCTCAAGTTCTTTGGTGATTTTCATTCGCGTTCGAGGGTGTTATTTGTTGGATTGAAAAAGCGGACTGTGTAGCCCATGTGGTTACCTTGTCGGTCTTTCATGGGTGCTGATATTCGGGTGCGCCCATCGTGTTGCATCTTGACGCTGAATGATCCCATCGTCTGACCAAAGAAGCGAAGTGTTTCTTTGGTGAAAAAGTGCGGAGCAGTTTCTTTCGTCAGTTCCTTGATGTCATGGATGGTCAAACGTGGAGGCTTGACGCTGACGATTGCGGAACGTGGGCAATTTTCTGCCTTCATTACTTGCTCGATAGCTGATTGCTCATTCTCTGCCCACGTGGCAATCTTTGTTTTGCCTTTGTCGTGGGCGACTGTTACGGTGTACTTTGTCATGGTTGCTGTATTTTAATTGTGCCGTTGTTTATTAGTTGGTTTAATTTTCTTGTGGTGTAAAAGTCTGACACACAAGATGTGTCATTTACTTTCCATTTCACTTGAATTATGCCATGTTTATAATTTCCCACCTTTCCTGTCATGCCGCCCTTTATTACAGTGTCTCCCGTGCTAACGGTGGTTGTGATTGTTCTCATGGGTTGAGTGTTTTTAAGGCTTCGTTTATTGTTCGGTAGTGAACTTTACCAACCAACCCGTCCCACTTGTAATTTCTTACAAGCCATTTCTCAGGGTGGTATGTGTAATTTATCGGCTCGAAACTTATGACGATCATTTTACTGATAGGGTCAATAAGATCGTAACCTTTGCGTGAAAGTCTGATACCGTTAAAACGGTAGGTGACTTTTAACACCTTGTAACCTTTGCTTTTGGCGTACTCGTATAGTCGCTTTTGTGTCATGACCTTATCAGTTTTTTAAGTCCGTTTAGTGTGTAGGCTTTCAACCCTCCTGAAGTGGTGTACAGCCCGTTGAATGATCGGAAGATTGCACGACCTTTGTAGGTGGTGATGTATTTTGGGGAGTCGTTCATTGTGTTGGTAATTATTTTTGCTCCCTTGACTGCTGTCGAGTCTACGGTCATGTTCCACCGACCAAGGGAGGTACTTTGTCCACTCGTTTAGTTGACCTCTGTCCACTTGCTTGAATCAGTCCACAATTCACCGTTTAAATACCATTTGAATTTTGATTGGTGGATGCAAACATTTGGTAGGGCGTTCAATCGTTCTTTTGTGGTGTTAGTTTCCCATCCTGCGGATCGAATCTCTAACTTTCCACCGTCCCACGAGGCTATTGCGTTGCCGTGCAAGTAGAGGGTTGAAATTGTGTAGCCCTCAGCCTTATCGACTGTGACCTCTGTATTGCCCTCTTTAAAGGGCTTACCTGATAAGAAGGCTGAAGTTGCCCGTTGCGTTATTTTGCGCATATTTTTAAGTTTTGACTGTGGTTGATTGATACGGGGGTGCAATAGTGAGTATTCTACAAAGTCGCTCATTTCCGTTTGTGTGTTAAGAGTGTAACCGATAAGGCAACCATAATTAGACAGATAGCTTTCTGCGGATAGTCTTGAGCGGTTGCGAAAAAGTGATATGTGAAGAGGGCGGTACTTATACCACCTAGGATGCGAAGTATTCTCATAGTTGCTTTTGTATTTTTTTAACTGCCGTTTCAATGTGCGAATCATTGCACGCTTCAGGGTATAACTTGAATGATGGATCAGGGGTGCATATTGGCTCAAAACTGCTTTTGTCGGGTGCTGAATGATAACGGCAAATTTTACCGTCACATATACCTAGTCTAGCGTGCAGCATCCCTTCATTTACCTGCTGATAAGCTAAAAAGTGTAACTGTGAAGGTTGCATATTTTTAACGTCAATGTGACGGTTTAGCGCGTGAATGATAAATTCAAGCGCACTAAATTGCGCGCATGGATATTTCATTTTTTGAGTCTGTATATAGTTTGACAGTCCGCACCCCATACTTTTTGCGTAGGTTTAAAGGTGTGACGTTTGAGGGCTGAAATTTTCATCTTTGCAGCCCTAATAGCGTCCTTCATTGTGGGGTGCAAGCCCCGTGTAATAAAGAAGGGGCTGATTAACTCGTAACCGTGTGCACACGGTTGCACGGTAAATTTAATACCGTTAATTGTGTTGGTGTACATAATTGAGGGGTTCCGATTGTACGGAATTGGTCACGGGGGAGGGTATCGAACCCTCACACCTCACCTATAAAAATAGGTTTAGCGTTGTTCCGTTCGCCCGTGAATCATAGGGGCTAACACCTATGCTGTCCGTGTGTAGTCACGGATTTTTAAACACCTTCGCCTAATACGCCCGATTTTTCCGACATACTGTATATCCGTGTTCACATTTATCGGCTTCGCTTTTAAACGATTGTTCCGATATGTTACGAGGCTAACGGCAATATAACGGGCTTGTGTCCCCTTGTCTAACGTGTCACGAATTGCATAGACGGGGCGGACGGTTCAGCTTGGTAGCGTTGGCATGGCTTAATTTCCGGCACTACGTTAGTGCCGTACTTTAATTGGATTCTATCACCTACTTTCCGCTACTGTCATTACGGGGTCACGGGTCACGGCTGAGAATCACACCACATTCATACAATCATTGCACGGGGGCGAAGCCGTACAATAAAGGGACTATATAAGTCTGTTAAAGATCGAATTCATTCGGGCAAGCTATTATAGGTGTGGGGCTTCGTTCTCCCTGAATGACAAGGGCAAAAGTATAGCAACAAAAACGCAAAAGCAAGAGAAAAGTTGCGCAAGGGGCGTAAGTGGCTGAAAATCAGGTTGAAAAATTACATTATTGGGTTGGCCGTGACGGGAAAAGGGAGAGGGTAAGGGGAGCGGAAGGGGAACGAAGGGGAAAGGGCAAACAGGGGCAACCCGCCCCCTACTTTTTCCCATTTTGGGAAAAATTCCCATTTTGGGAATTAAGTGTTGCAACATATAACCCGATCAATTTTATTTATCAGCCAATAAACAGAATCTATCAGCAGTACAATCATTGTATATACAACGGTTGGTTAATGTCTACCAATTTGGTAGAGATTAAAACCATCCAATGTCTACCAACTTAGTAGACATTCGGACGGGTTGCGGTTGCGTAGATCGAAACGGGGGCGGGGCAAGGGCATGAGGTGACGGCAACGGTAGCCCGTCACCGCCACGGATGGAATCCCCAAAAATTCAGGGCGCAACTTCGGAAAGCAGACCCCCACCCCCGCAAAAAAATCGCGTTTCCCTTTGGGGGCAGTCTTCGCAAAACGGGGGTGTAACCCCGACACTCATACCATCTGAACTTCTTCTAGGCATTCATCATTGCCCCGACACTCATACCATCTGAACCCCTTCTAGGCATTCATCTGCCCCCACACTACTACTATTTAGACCCTCTTTGCGAAAGCGCTTAGACCCTCTTAGTCTAAAGGAGCATCAAGTCTAAGCATCCCAAATTATGCTTACCTTTATGGCTCAACACATGTCGATATGCTATACACTGACAACAAACCCAAGAAGATTGAGGGGCTGACCATGAAGGGTGGCCGCTTGATCAATGAGCGCAAGGAGGCGGGTATCGCACCCATCACTCAGGCTGCGATTGATCGCAAAAAGAACTTCAAGTCCCGTGGCGAGGAGATGCCTCCGCAGCCCGGGATGTGCAGTCCTTGCTGATTAAATCAGACAATCTTTGAAACCGAGGGGGCCAAATGGTCCCCTTTGTTATTATGTATATAGTACAAAGTATTTGTATTGGTTTAATACCACCGCATCTATATATTCGACAGCCCGTCAGGGCCAACACAAAATCGACATACCATACCAATCAACCGGCATGAATGGTATTGAAAATCGACATTAACGACGATTTTGATTACCCACTTCGGTATGGCTTTTCCCCAAAAAGCAAAAGAAACGGAAATCACCCTCTTCAAATATCTATACTCTTTGTTTGAAAAACGTCGATTTTTTTACTCTTATGTCGTTTTTATGTCGTTTTTATGTCGTTTTTTTTAAAGTAACTAATTGAAAATAAATAAGTTAATTTGAAAATGTCGAAAATGTCGATTTTAGAGTAAATGATTTTTTCAGAAAAAAAAGTTGCACGTTAAAAAGAGAGAGAGATATAGGATATCGGAAAATCGACATAATCGACATTAGGCATGTTTACATGCCTAACTGTTGGTTACCGCCATCCCCTGCTACCTACCGGTACCTAATGGCCTAAACCCACCACCAATTATTCCATGTGAATTTGTTTAATATAACTTGCCCACTTCTTGTTTGGTGGTATCACCTCGCCTCATTACATTTGCATCATCAACTTAAATCAAATCCATGCAACAAGGGTATCTACCTAAAGACCTCCGCTTTGATCAGGATGGTCGCCAAAAACTGATCGATGGTATTGAAAAGATCGCCAAGGCGGTCAAGAGTACTTTGGGGCCTTCGGGCAACACGGTGCTGATCGAGTCCCCGAATCATACCCATGGCATTACCGTAACCAAGGATGGTGTAACTGTGGCCAAGTCCATCGACCTTTCCGATCCAATCGAGAACCTCGCGGTCAAGATGGTCAAGGAGGCGGCGGACCGGACCGCTACACTTGCAGGGGACGGAACTTCGACTAGTGTTGTCCTAACCGAAGCCTTGGTCAAGGCAGGATCGGAGCTTATCACCGATGGCGTAAACCGGACCGATGTCCTGAGAGCCTTGGTGGAGTTGACCGATCAAACGGTGGACAACATACAGGCTTCGTCCAAAAAGGTGACCAATGCCATGTTGGTGGATGTGGCTACGATCTCGGCCAATAATGACCGGTCGATCGGTAAGACCATCGCCGATGCTTACAAGGCGGTCGGCAAGGACGGAATGGTGACCGTGGAGAAGTCTCCGTCGGACAAGACGTACTCAGAGGTCACCCAAGGCTTAAAGTTCGACAGAGGGTTCTATTCGCCCCTTTTCATAAACAACTTCAAACGCGACGAATGCATCTTCGATGACTGCATGGTCTTGGTCTCGGATGCTGAGATCAACAATAGCCAACAGCTTGAGAAGGTGTTGCGTCCTATTGTGTCCGCCGGCAAGAAGCTGCTGATCATCGCCCCATGCTCTACTGCCATGGTCAATGTATTAGCTGCCAACGTGATGAAGAATGGCCTGAAGTTCTGCGCGGTGCAGCCACCTAGCTTTGGCTACAAGCAGCACGAGCTTATGCAGGATATTGCCCTGTCGGTTGGTGCCAAGTACTTTAGCGAGAAGACCGGGGACGACCTCAGTCTGATTGTGTACGAGGACCTTGGGCATGCCTCAAAGGTGATCGTATCGCGCACATCAACAGTGATCGTTAAGTCTGACCTGCGCCTCAATCAGGACGAGATCGACCAAAAGGTCAAGGAGCTCCGGTCCGCGCATGCTGAGGCTACCAAAAAGTCTGACCGGTCGTTCCTTGCCGAGCGCATCGCATCCCTTGTGGGTGGTGTTGGCGTCATCTATGTTGGCGGGTCTACCGACCTTGAGCAGAAGGAGTTGTTCGATCGGGTCGATGATGCGGTCTGCGCTGTCAGGTCGGCACTTGAGGAAGGCATCATGCCCGGGGCAGGACGTGCCCTGATCGAGTGCGCCCCAAAGGTCTGCCATCTGTCATCGGACGAATCAAAGGTCGTGGCTTACAATATCCTGTCACAAGCCCTTCAGGCTCCCTTTACCCAAATCCTGCTCAACGCTGACATCATACCAACTACTGTGTACCCACCGTCAAAGCTCGCGGCAAACGGCGGGGAGGGGTATAACCTTAAGACCGGTGAGTTTGGTGACCTTGTCAAAATGGGTGTCATTGACCCCGCTAAGGTGGTGCGCACCGCCCTGCAGAACGCGGTGTCGGTGGCAGTTACCATCCTCAGCACCAACGCTATTGTTACAGTTGCACGATCATACGAGACAGTATAATGGGAGCTATCGGTAAGTACGTGGCAGTCGAGCCAATCAACGAGGAGGTCAAGACAGACTATGGTCTGCTCCTAACCCAAGACGAGATGAAGGACGTGCGCTACGTCAAAGGTCGGGTGGTCTCACCCGGCACTGAGGTGTTCACCGTCAAGGAGAAGGACGAGATCTTGTACGACAAGGCCCGCGCATTTCAGATGAGCATAAAAGGTAAGTGGCTGACAATCATATCAGAGCGCGACATCGTCTTCGTTCTCTGACGCCTCTTTTGCCGCGGCATTTGCCTCTTTCACTTTCACCCTATTGGCCCGGACGTAGTCATTCATTCTGATGATGGCCTCGCGGTACTTGCGCTCGCAGGGTCTGACCTTGGCTTTAAAAAGCGGGTTCACTTTTGGGTCCATTGGGATCTCCTCGCCACTCAGTACAGCGTAGATGGCATCGACCATCCGGCTTGCCTTGTAGGATAGCTTGAAGATGGCGCGCTGATTTTTGTAGTGGGTGCGGAACCGGTCGATCCATCCTTCCTTGATCAGACGCTCCAATCGCTTACGCTCAAAGCCCATGATAGCTCCGTACTCCTCAAGGTCCTTGTGGCCAAAGTACTTTTCGGAGTGAAGGAACAGCATCAGGTCAAGGTCGGCCTGCGCAATTTCATACTTGGTCTTGGCCCAATATTCGATCACGCGCCAATACTTGAGATAATTTTTTGGGACTTTCGTTGCCATGGGTGTTTGATTTGATTACATTTGTGATCTACAAATATACAGCACAATGGCAAAGTCTACCCCAAAACTTCCTGCATCATCACGCATGCAGATGCCCGGCGGATCATCCGCTCCGATGAAGGCCCCTAAGAAAGGCCCATTGAAGAACGCTGCTAAAGGCGGCAAGACTCTCATGTCAAAACGCGCCTGCTAATCTGCCATGGGTAAGGTCCACCAAGTTGAGACAACTCCCGATGGTCGTCGCGTGGTTTACCTTGGCAAGAGCCGGGGACTAGGCGATACCGTCGAGAAGGTTCTCAAGGTCACCGGGGTTAAAAAGATCGTCAATATCATTCGTGGTACTGACGAGCCATGCCTTCCATGCGAGGAGCGTAAACGTAAGTTAAACGAAGCTGTACCTTATGTCAAGTCAGATACTTCAGCCGACTCGGGCGCTTAAAGTCATGCCCGGTGGCGTGGCTGATATTCCGTTCCCTGAGGTTATGTACAGCGGTACCACAACCTCGTTTATAGAGAACCTTATCACTGTTGACGGAGTGGACTTTGATGCGCTTGGAGTTTCTGCGGGCGATATCATTTACATGCCGAGTGCAAATATGAGCATGACGGTTATTAGTGTGCCTTCGCCCGATACAATTGAGGTTAATTGGTATCCGGATGCAAACTATTCATTTGTCATATACAAGGGGGGTCTCAACAGAGGCTGCATTTTGTATATAGGGGCGGAGTCTAATGCTCAGTTTGTGGTCGGCTCTCCATCAGGTAGCAGAACCCCAATAACATTGTCGGCTTCAGGGTTTCTTCCTTTGCAAGTGACATCAATATCAGAGATCTCCGGAACTTCAAACATTGTAGCTTTTTGGTAGGATGGCTGTAAGGATAACACAAGGAATGCGGATCGTTCAGGCTTATCCAATGGCTGACGGATCCGGATTAGGGCTTCTTCCAAGGCCCGGGGTTAAGGCGTTTGGGTCTGTTTCGCGTTCTATCGGCAGCCGAATAACTGTACCCGGTGCAAATTTCATATCAAATGGAGTGGTGGTTGGCGATATTTTATCGTATCCTACAGCGTATGGTTCTGCGATGGTGACAGAGGTAATCTCTGAAACAGAAATAGGGATATCTGTTGGGTCGTTTGTGTCTCCTGACACTGACGTGTTTATCTATGCTCCGGTTGGTGGTGAAGGGTGTAATGTGTTTGTAGCATACGGCACTCCAAATTCTGTTGCAATCAAAACCATCGGCGGTGACACTGTCAACCTTTACAATGTTCAAGGTCAGTCGTTTATCCCAATAATGATCACAAACATGTATCAGGAATTTAGTGATCTGTTTGGCGTCTACGTTATTCAATAGGCATGGCTACTATAAAAAAGCAGGCGGGCAGAGCCCTTGAAGTGATACCGTCGCAGTTGTGCGATGTGCCATTCCCTTGTATGGTTGCGTTCGGATACTTTTCGTCTATTGGTAGTTACAATGATTACCTGACTATGGTCGATCCGTTTGCGAATTTTATTTCTGCCGGAGTCAAGGCGGGTGATATAGTCTACTTTACGGGAAGCGTTAATGTTCCTACCGTCGTAGCTTTGGTTGTCGATCAGCACACATTGGCTGTTGTAGCAGAATCAGGAACCCTTTCAGAGAGTTCAGACTATGTCGTATACGGGGGACCCAATAACGGTGGCAGCTCAGATGGATGTGTGCTGTATGTTGGCACCGGAGGATCCTTGAGTATAGTGACAGTTGGCGGTGATTCTGTTACATTGGATTATGTTCCAAATGGCGTATATTTGCCTATTCAAGTGTCAGCCGTTCGACCTCTTGAGTTTGGATCGGCATCAAACATTGTAGCCTTTTGGTAATATGTCAACAAGAACAGCTCAAGCAACGAGAGCACTGAAGGTGATCCCTTCGGATTACTGTGACATTCCATACCCTGATCTTATGTGTTCGGGCTCAACCGAACCTGTGTCTATTGGGAATATACTTGTTGACGCCGAGGTCCTACCCATTGACTTTTATAGTCTTGGGGTGAGTAGCGGGGATATTGTTTATTTTGCAGCCGGCATCGCGGGTTCTGTCATAAGGGTTATTTCATCGTCATCTTTGGAGCTGAACATTGAGGTGCCTCAGGGGTCTCAGCCGTATGACATCTACAAAGGCGGGCAGAATAGAGGGTGTACATTGTACATTGGCAATGTTGGAGATATCGTGATGACAGCTGCGGGAGACTCGGAGCCGACAACTGTGCTTATACCCCCTCAGATATTTCCGGTTCAGGTGAAAAAGATATGGTCTAACGGAACGTCCGCTCAGGACATAATAGCTCTTTGGTGATGGCATCTCAGGTTATACAGGGTTTAAGCGCAAGCAGGGTTCGACCTGACGGCTCTTTAGAGAACGAGGCGCCGGGGGCTTTTGTTATTATGATCGGATA
>Ga0228700_1000892_pt1 | contig 22792 bp, 43 predicted proteins | sample McNCre317_Aug_MG_FD_178019 | JGI IMG/M metagenome (GOLD analysis project Ga0228700, IMG submission 178019) | Freshwater microbial communities from McNutts Creek, Athens, Georgia, United States - 3-17_Aug_MG | ecosystem: Environmental > Aquatic > Freshwater > Creek | place: USA: Georgia...
GCCGACCTACAAGCAGGTCGACGCCTCGACCATCGCTGACGCGCTGGAAGCTCTCGAAATCGGCCTAGCTCACACCAAGGACGCACTTGCCGACTTCCCCAATCACTTTGCGACGAGACTCGAAGTTCTCATGAAGGAAGGCATCGAAGCTGATATTCGCAAAATCGAGGCCGCCATCGCCTCGCTGAAATCATGAAACACACACTCTCCTTCACGACTTCCGATACCCTGCCATGCGTCGTCAAAGGCTCATGGGACACCGGCCCGGCCCGACCCCACGACCTCGACGCGATTGCGTGGGGGGCTCTCATCGCGGCGGAACTGATCAACGGATGCGGTCCCGAGCACTGGGGCGCATTGGTGCCCGACCTGACCCCGCAGATGCGCGCCGCTGGCCACCGGCATGATCTCGACTGCCTCATCGGCGGAACGCCCGCCGACCGCGACAAGGCCGACTCGCGCTTTGCCGCGTTGGCTCCGGCGCTTTATGCCGTGGCGGTTCATAAGTTCGGCGACAAGTGGTTCAGCCACAGAGACAAGCCGCTATCCCACGGCGAGTTATGCATCATCGTCCAGGCAGCCTATTGGAAAGCCGGTTACGCCGCTTCGTCGTCCCTGATGCCGTTTCCCGCAACCCTCGCACACCTCGAACGCCCGTGAATGCCGCCGCCCAAGCCCTAGAAGCAGCCCATGCCGTCGCCGCTGACGTTGCCAATGTCAAACCTATGATTGGATTCGCCTACACTGCCGCAACCCTCGCTGCTGGAGGCGTTTCCGACGCATTCAGCTACATCTTCACCGGGAAGAGCATCCTAGCTCAGGTGGTGCCGGACTTGTCGCCTTGGGCACAGTTTGGCATCGGCGGGATTTTCCTTCTGGGATTCATCGCGTCGGCTCGCATCCTGCTCAATTACCACGAGGCCCGGATCGCGGAATGGCGCGAACGCTGGCAGGAGGAGCGGGATGAGAAGAGCGCCTTGATTGCGCGCATCCGCGAGATGAACGACGCCCGCGACCGCGAGCTTTCCGACATGCGCCGGAATCCTTCGTTGCCGAAATGAAAACCGCACTCCGCCTCGCCCTCTCCGCCGCGTGCTGGCTGACCAACCCTCGGCCAGCTTACCCGCTACGGTTCAACGTCTGGCTCTGGAGCCGCGTGAACAGTCCCCTTTGCCTGACTTACAACCGGCTTTTTGGCCGGTGGGGCAGCCTCCTCAACCGATGAAAACCCTCCTCCTCCTCTGCCTAGCCGCGTCCGGCTGCGCAATCACGCCAAAGGTCGTCACCACCGAGATCACAAAAAACGCGGACGGAACGTGGGTAATCAAGTCGCCAAAGGACGTGGATGCTTCCTACTACCAGCTTGGCCAGTTTACAAGCATCCGCTACAAGAGCCGATCAAGCGATGAGGCAATCAAGTCGGCAGCCGCAGAATCCGCCTCCCGCGCCGCCGCAGTGGCCAAGTTAGCCGAAGCCGCCGCGTCTTTGAAATAACTGCTTGACGTGATGGCTGAATCGGCCAAGGTCGACGGCGGTGCGATAATGCAACCGGGAATGAATACCGGCGAGGCGAAAGCCAGAGAATAGCAGACCGGCTTGTGCCGGGATATGCTGGTTAAAGTCCAGCTCGCACCACCTTCTTTTGGTTGTGCTCGTTTCATGGTCCTCGAAAGCCTCACCCCTCGACGGGTGGGGCTTTTTTGTTTGCCTTTCTTATGGCTTCGTTGACGGCATCTCGATGGCTTTGCCCTGGCTTGAGCGTGTAGGTTGCATTCATCTGCTGCTCGCGTTCTTCGTTGGTTTTCGGGAACGGCACATTCACCATCATGTTTGCGAAGGCGATGGCGAGAGGGTCCGGCTGGTTCAGCCGCTCGCGGACCCACTGCGAAAGGCCGCCCCTTGACGCCGCCTTCCAGGCCGCCAGTTCGTCCGGCCCACCACGCGGGACTTTGGGGTCAAAAGATTCCTTACGTGGTTGGTAAGTTAGTTGTAAAAACAACGTGGCTTTCATGTCAATTGAATAAAAATGTCCACCATTCAGCATTTGGGAATCGTTGCTTGTAAACGGTATACTTAATGCATATCATTACAATTACAAATGCGGCAAATATTAAAATATATCCGATGTTTTTAATGGTTTTCATGGGTTATTTGTAAAAAACTCACAGCCTTGGGTATTTGTGCATGATGTAGGCGACTTCGTCAGGCGTGAAGCCAAAAGCCTTATTGATACCATTGATAGCATTCATTGCATCCCCATTGATAGCACAATTTCTTCTTAGAGAATGCAAATGCGGCTGAATGTCTGCAAAAAGCTCGCCGTAGAGTTTTAGCAACAGCTCGCGCCTGATTTCTCTATGAAATCGTTCGAGCGTTGGAGCATCAACCAAGCGGTGAGGAGACGAAATTTCTAAGTTAAGTTCCGCAATAGTCTTGCATTCCACACCTCCGCTTGCGATTGGTTTGATGCGTGTTTCCACGCGTGCGGCTATTTCGTAGTCTGAGGGCCTCATGGTTTTGTTACTTTGGCAGAGGCTGCCAGCGTTTGAGGGTTTCGTCGTTTTCGATTTCGGAAATAAATGACGGCTCTGGCTTTCTTCTATACATAATTTGCTCATCCTCAGCAATTATCCATTTCTCAAGGCAACAACTCCATGCGGCAATCGTTGGCCCCGGATGCCCGAAGTCCGCCAGAATGCGCGACCCGTCTCGCGTGGCCGATTCCGGCGATCTCCATGCCAGTGCGGCAAGGACTTCGTGTGCTTCGTCCAACGCGGCGATGGCGGCCTTCTGGGCGCGTTCCTGCTCGAAGCCGGTGAAGTCGCGTGGGTCGGTTGAGGCAATCGTCACCTCGCCGGTTTCTGTGCTAAGGATGGCGTCGAAGACTTCGTTTTCTTCGTCGTAGCGAATGGTTATTGTGGCGGTGCGTTTCATGATTGGATTTTTACGGTTGTGGTGCGTTCGACGTAGACGAGTTTTGCTCTTGAAAGCATAGCAAAATAAGGAGAACCTTGATAAGTTATATCCGTAGGATTTTTGCATGAAGCAGCATCATAAAGACCGGCATCTTCTGGTCTTAGCCATCCATATGAGGTTGACTTTCCATCGTTATAAACAAGGCCCCATGCTTTGCCTTCGTGCATAATCATAACGCCGCGTTCAGTTTTTGCTCCAATCGGTTTCGGCTTCAACAGCTTCCTGATTTCATCGGCAACCTCTTGCGGGTCGCAGTGAGTGCCACCAGGGATTTTAAGCAAGGCGGCGTTGATGGCTTCGTTCCATGTGCTCATTTTTCCCATCCTTTCATCAAGTCGGCGGCCTGAGTCGGCGTTGCGGCGTAGTGGTAGGAGGCTAGGCCAAAGGAAACGAATCCGTAGCGCCAGCCAATGCGAGGGCGGGCGGAATCCCAATACCATGCCTTCACGGGCTTGTCGAGGCGTCTGGCGGTTGAACCAGTGCCCATGTAGACGGTGCCGGGTAGGATGGTTGGGTAATCCAAAGCTTTGTCTATGCCGCCAATCCATCGGGGTATCTCCGTAGGCCGCTCAAGGTAAGACGGATTTTCGGCGCGCTTGGTGCTGCGCTTAGGATTCTCAGTCAAGTCAACGACGACGAACTGAACTGTACGCAGCGGCAATTCAGCCAAGGCGTCAGAGATTATCTTGTCGGTCAACACTGGTCGAGGAGGGGTTGGCGGAACTGGCCTTGGCGGCTCGCCTTGCTTATTTCGTGTAGGAGCAGGCGGATTCGGGCAACGCGGCGTGGCGTCGTTTGAACGCTGGCGAGGATTCGGCAGGCGAAACAACAGCCAAACCAGAACGGCGAATGCGATGACAATGGTAGTGAAACCAAATGCGAGTTTTGCGGAGATCATTTTTTACGGGATAGGATGAGGAGGATGACGAAGGTTACTGATGTGAAAAAGGAGCCCACGAAGACTCCGATGATGAAGGATGTGGCGTCCATGTTAGGTTAGTGCTTGAATTATTTGCGGTCCCTTCCGATTTCTTCGACCATCTTTGCTGCTATTTTGATAGCTGCGTCAACGATGTCGAAAATCTTCCACATTCCAAAAATGACGAGGACAAAAACGAGCCCATCGTCGCAGGTTAGTCTGATGATCATTTGAGTTAAAGGGGCGGGCGGCATGGTAGCGCGCCCGCCCCAGGTTGGTGGTTCAGGATTATGCAGTTGGTTTACCGTCAATAAGCGCCACTCCGCCATCAACGATATGGATTCCCTCGGCTCCGGCCTCCTCTTGGAACTTCTCAATCCAGACCTGATATCCGCGATCGCTGGCCAAGTCGGTGATGATCTTTAGGTTGGCGCGGTTGATAAGAGCACCTTCACGGACAAAGATGACCCGCAGTTTGGGATTGGCGGCCATAGCGATAAGCGTCGAAACCTTAATGCGCTCAGCGGTGTTGAGGTCGGCAAATGGGATGCCGTTAAGGGTAACTCCGGCCTCGGTGATGGACAAGCCCTCGATGGGGAAATTAGCAGCTTTGATGGCCTTCTGGCGGGCTTCCTGGGCCTTGATCAATTGGGCGTCTAGCTCCGCGCTCGCGTCGCCAAGCTCATCGGCCCTGGCCTTGGCCTTCGTGAAGGCTTCAACGCTGGCGTTATGTGCTCGGGCCTGCCGGTTGGTGGTGTCGACGGTCTTGTATTCGGCGCGGAGGGTTTCTAGGCGTTCCCTCGCTTTGGTGTTTCGTTCGACGCAGTTGTCGGCGCGCCATTTGTCGTTCAGTTCGGCGTGAATCCTCACATCATTTTCCAGGTTGGCCTCAGCTTTCGCTAGTAGGTCTTTCAGGCGAGTTACATCTGCACTGGTCAGAGATACTTGCTTGTAGGCACGGTCAACCTCGGCGGCACGCGCCTGCATCTCGTCGGCCTCGGCGGTGAGCTTGCGGCCCTCCTCGGCCATCTCGGCAACCGACTTCTCCGGCATGAGTTCGAGCGAAACTGGCTTGGGCAGAGCATCCAGCGCGGCGACCGCCTGCTTGGCGTCGCGATTGGCGTCGCGGCGGGTGGCAAAAAGCGCGGCAATCTTCGCGTCGATGGCGGTGGTGTCGAGGCCCACGGTGCGGCGGAGTTGCTCGGCTTGGTCCACCGGTTTCAGGCGGGCGAATTGCTCGGGGTCGAAACTCAGCTGGCCGACCAAACCGGCGAGGAACGTTGCGGCTTTCGGCACCTTGAGCCCATCGGCGGTGGTGATGTCGAGGTAGCTGCCAGCCGGGGTGATGCGGCGTCGCACCGTGTAGGTCTGGGCCTCGCCGGCGATGGACAGCGTGATGGTCGTAGAGTCGGCCCCGGTGCGGATGGGGTGCTCGGCAACGGAGCCTTGGATGGCCTCCACGATGGCGTCGAGGACCGAGCTTTTGCCCTGGCCGTTGTCGCCGGTGAGGAGGACGGTGTTGCCGTCCGGGATTAAGCTGACCGCGTGGATGCGCTTGTAGTCAGCAATTTGGAGAGAGGTGATTTTCATGTGGGTTCAGGTGGGGAGATTGACTTCGTATGAACCGGCCATGTAGTTGCGGCTCACATCGGGCAGTCGGGCCGGGTCGCAGACAAGGTCGTGCAGTGCCAGTATGGCGGGGTATTCCTCGTAGCTGGCGATACCCGCACCTGACGTGCCCTCGAAGGCTTGCAGGGCCTCACGGGCGTAATCGCCAAGGACTCCGTCGGCCATCAAGGCGATCTCTTCCGCAATGCGATTTGCCTCCTCGTCGGCCTTGATTCGCTTCTCCTCGATGTGGTCCTTGAGCTTGAGCACCGGCGAGTTGTCCGGAAGTCCGTCAGTATTGATGGCCTTTACCTGATCGGCAAGGTCAGCGGCTTTGTGTTTGGCGCGTTCGAGCTTGGAGAGAAGCTTTCTGGCTTCCTTGGCGCGAGTGGCGAGCGATTCGACGCGCTCGACCAGATTTGATGTGTTTGGTTTCATTGTGGTGGTGAGAATTGAACTAGCCTGTGTGATTGTCGCATTAGTGCAACAATCATTTCAGGCGGGAGTTGTCCTAGAAGCTTTTCTTATGTCCTACGGTTGCGGGCCTCATAGGCTTGGACGTCCTTGAGCGAGTAGAGCACGCGACCGCCGATCTTCGTGAAGGTTGGACCGCCTCCACGACTGCGCCAAGTGGCCAGAGTCGCGGGCTTAACTTGTCCGCGCCAACGGGTCGTCAGTTCGGCAACGGTGAGCAGCGGTTGCTCGGATTCAGGCGTCGGCGTTTGCATTGGCGGTGGATTGGTTGAGTGTGGCGGTTTCGTCGGCAGTCTTTGCGGTGGCCTGCAAGGAAGCCAATTCAGCCTCAGCTCGCGAACGGACGTCCTTGGGGGTGACTTTCCAAGCTGCGCGGAAAGCCTCAGTTCCTTGCGTTGCGGCTTCTCTGAGCGGAGCAAGGTCATCTACTAGCGGGAAAACCGTGTAGGGGCTTTTAGAGCCCTTTTTATCGGTCAGCATGAAGGTGAGTTTTTCTGACACGCCGGACATGTGCGAGATGCGGATACCGCCGACCTTTTTCCCGCCGTAAATCACGTCAGGGTTGGCGAACAACGTCACGGACTTCCCAACGAAACTGCCGCCGTCTTTGCCCCAGACATGGACCAATGCTCGGCGCATGGAAAGGCAAGGCTTCCACGGCTTGTTGTTGTCGCCGTCGTAGTAAATCCAAAGCGGTTGTTGCGGGTCGTTTTTCTTGACCACCTCACGAATGCGGATGGTCATCGGCCCAGCGAGAAGACTGTCGGCGTTAAGCTGATCAGTCTTTGGAATAATGGTGTCGGTGATGTCCATGATTAAAGGATTTCGGAATCTTGAGCTTCGGGCAGGCGCTCGGTTTTGATGTCGTCCTTTGTGACTTCTTTGAAGATTTTGACGATTTCCGAGATTCGTCCTTCTGCAATTGCGCAAGCCTGTAAGATAGTTTGTTGGATTTGGAAGTCAGCGTTCACGCGCCACACAAACAAAGGCATACCGCCACAGATTGAAATGAAGTCGCACCAATTGCGTTCAGCGACTAACATTTGCATTTGCGTTTGAATGACAAACTTTGCTGGCATTTTACCTGAAAGAACAGTTTCGACTTGGTATTTTTGAAGCCTTGATTTAACTTCAATCATGCCGTGTTCTCCGACAAGACCATCAGGACTTGCGCCAATGATGAGTTCGCCAAACTTTCTTGTGATGAAGCCAACCTGTTCAACCTTGGCAATGTTTTCAGAATACAAGCGGCGTGCAACGGCTTCCTCGGCATGTCCTCTTAACATGTCGGACGAAACGTAACGAGGCTCGCCGTAATTGGTGATGCGCTGTGCTGCGAGTTCGTGGAGGTAGGTTTCAACGGTTTGGTTTTGAGCCAGCTTGAAAGTCGGCGTTATAAGATCGCCAGCTTCGCTCGCGGTGATAAGACCAAGGCGCAAGGACAGCCACTCAGGCGAACCTTGTTCAACGGTGTGAAATGCGCGGCCCTTGTCGTCGCGTTGACAGTTGAGGACTTCTTGCCCCCAAACGGTTGGTGTGAGTTCCGTGATGGTCATAGTTGTTTTGCTTTGAGTGCTTCGAGTTCGGCCTGCTTCTCCGCGATCTCCTTCGCCAAGCGGTCAGCTGGATTTTCAGGTGCTCGGCTTTCGTGGATGGCCTTTTCGAGTCCGGCAAGGTCGTCGGCTTTGACGCGAACTTCATCGCGTAAATCATAATTAGGTCCAGCTTCTAGCATAAGCTCATAATGCATCTTGGTGCCTGAGTTGGCCCAATAAGTCTGATGACAGAACAGCATAAAGCTGCGGTTCCAGCCGCGCAAGACGGCGATTTTGCGGAGAGTTACGACTGCCTCAAGGAATGGTGTTTGGTCGTTCATGTTAAAAGAGATTTTTCTTTTTCTTAATGCTTACCTTTTGCGCTTTTAGATAATGGCGACATTCGGAGATGGCCATTTTAGTATCAGCTTGGCATTTTTTAAGATTCTCCATAGCGTGTCTAACCATGCCCATGTTAAGGTCTTCAATGGCTTCTTTAGCATTTTTTTGTATACCTCTAGCACAAGTTTCAATAAGTGAAGTTGACATAATAGTTAGGGTTAACGGTTCTTTTCAAGAATCTCAAGGGCGTCCTTTGGTGTCACCTTGCCGCTTAGGATTCCGGCAAGCATAGATGAGACAGCCTCAAGTCTGAATGCTTTTGATGCGTAGTCTTCCTCGGGCAAATAAGTTGCCGCTTGTTTGTTAAGAAAGGCCTCGATGAGCTTGTGGGCTTCTTCTCTGGTTGGTGTTTGGTTGTCCATGACGAGGCACACCCTGACCACCTTCCGCGCAAATGCAACACAAAACTTGCTGAAAGTTGCGCGCCTTTGCCCGTTTGTGATTCTAAATCGTTGCACTCCTGCGACATAGGCGTTGAAATAAATCCATCATGACCATCACGGAAAATCTCACTTCACTCGCGGCAAAGCATGGCGTTGACATTCGTCGTGCCGTGCAAGTCGCTGGCATTCATAGGGCTACATGGGCGCGATGGAAATCCGGCCGTGGCGCGCGGTTCAACACGGTTGAACTTGTCCGCAACGCGATTCAGAGCCTGGCAACGCGATGAGCACGAAACGGAAAAACGACAAGGTCATTGACGACTGCCTGCGCTGGTTGCGCGGGGAAATCGCTGGCGACCCGGTGCATTACCTGTTCGCGATTGCGTGCCTTGCGCGGCAGGAGCGGGAGTTGCGTGCGGCGGCCAAGGCGGTGCTTGCGGCCAAGGACGAGCCGGAGCGGGTCGCTGCGATGGCAGAGCTTCGGAGGGCGCTGCGATGAAGCTCCGGCCCTACCAGGAGGACGTAATCTACCGCATCAAGTCGCGGATTCATGCTGGCATTCGTCGCCTGCTCATCGTCGTCCCTACCGGAGGCGGAAAGTGCCTCGCCAAGGGCACACCCATCTTGATGCATAGTGGGCAAATCAAGCCCGTGGAGGCCATCAAGGTGGGTGATCTGCTGATGGGACCAGACAGCAAGCCTCGCAAGGTTCTGTCACTGGCCAGAGGCCGCGAGGAGATGTTCCGCGTGACGCCGATCAAGGGAGATGCCTACACGGTCAACCGCAGCCATGTGTTGTCACTTCGAATGACTAGCGGCGGTGACAGGTCATGGTGTGCTGGAAAATCTTTTGCTCCACGGGATATAGCAAATGTGACTGTTGATGAATACCTTGCGTCATCAAACACCTTTAAGCACTGCGCAAAAGGCTGGCGCGTTGGCGTTGATTTCCCGTCTTCAAAAACGCCGGAAGCCCTGCCTCCTTACATTCTCGGAACTTGGCTTGGCGACGGGAACTCAAGAGGCCCGTCGCTCACCAACATTGATGACGAAATCATTTCGGAATGGAACTGGTTGGCCATGAAGCTTGGCTGTCAGTTCCGGCGCGAAATCCAAAAGGGAAAGTGTCAGCAATTCCATATTTCGAACGTAAACGACACGGCCGGACGCGGCAGGAGAATCAATCCCGTGAAGGCGGCACTCCACAACCTCAACCTTCTCAACAACAAACACATACCGGACTGCTACAAGATCAACTCAGAGTCCGTGAGGCTTGAGGTTTTGGCTGGGCTAATAGATACGGACGGGGCGCTTGGAAATGGCATTTTTGATTACATTTCAAAGGTCGAGCGTCTGGCCGACGATGTTTGTTTCCTTGCCCGATCGCTCGGTTTCGCAGCCTACAAAACACCGTGCAAGAAAACATGCGGGAACAACGGGAAGGTCGGAGACTACTTCCGCGTCTGCATTTCGGGCGACATCTCCCGCGTTCCGTGCCGGTTGCAAAGAAAAAGGCCCGCAAAGAGGCTCCAAAAGAAAAACGTCCTTAACGTTGGTATCAAGGTAGAGTCTGTTGGCGAAGATGATTACTTCGGCTTCGAAATAGATGGCGACCGGCTGTTTTTACTTGGCGACTTCACCGTGACACATAATACCGTTATGTTTTCAAACATAACATCCGGTGCCGCACGCAAGTCCAAGTCAGTCAACCTCTTGGTCCACCGCGATACGCTGCTGACTCAGACGAGCGCCACCCTCACCCGCATGGGCATCGAGCACGGGCTTATCGCCAGCGGCTACACCCCGAGTTGCGTCCCCGTGCAGGTGTCCTCCATCTGGACGCTGGTCCGTAGGCTGACGAAGGTCGGAGCGCCGGACATCATCATCATGGACGAGGCCCACCACGCTGCCGCCGGGGCATGGTTGAAGGTCATCGAGGCTTGGCCGAATGCGGTCATCCTAGGCTTCACCGCGACACCGGAGAGGTTGGACGGCAAAGGGTTGGGCGACATCTTCCAAGAAATCATTGAAGGCCCGCAAGTAGAGTGGCTAATGCAAGAGGGTTACCTGACCCGCGCCCGCTACATCGGCGTTCCGCCAGATCAGCAACTCGACCTTTCTGGCCTAAGCACCACGGCATCAGGCGACTACAACGCCGACAAGGTCGCGGAAATCGCTGACAAGCCCCACATCACCGGGTGCGCCATCAAGCACTACCTCCACTACTGCCCGGGGCAACCGGCGGTGACGTTCGTCGCCAACCTCGCCCAGGGCCGGCACGTCAAAGACCAGTTCAACGCCGCCGGAATAGCATCGGAAATCCTTGACGGTGATGTGGAAACGAACGACCGCAAGCGCATGGTGGCCGACCTCGCAGCGGGGCGCATCAAGAACATCATCAGTTGCGAGATCATCAACGAGGGCTTCGACCTGCCGGTTTGCGCCGTCGCCATCCTACTCCGGCCAACCGAGTCGCTTGCCCTTCACCTTCAACAGATTGGGCGCATCCTCCGCGTGGTCTATGCCACGGGCTTTAACCTCGAAACCCGTGAAGGCCGCCTTGCCTCCATCGCTGCTGGTCCGAAGCCGTTTGCGTTTGTCCTAGACCACGTCGGTAACATGAAGCATGGACGCGCCGAACTCCGCCGGGAATGGTCGTTAGAGGGGGCAAACGCCCGCCGGAAAAGGGAGCGCCTAGAGGAAGCCGCGTTGGCCAACCGGCAATGCCCTTCCTGCTTCTCCATCACGGCTCCGGCTCCCAAATGTCCATGCTGTGGCTGGGTTTTCGAGGTGAAGGCCCGCGAGATCAAGCAGGTTGACGGCTCGCTGTCGGAACTAAGCAACGACGAACTCGACCGCATTTACCTTGAGGAGCAGGCGAAGAAGAAGGCCCGCGCCCAGGTCGACCGCGCCCAGACACGCGAGCAGCTTGAAGCCATTGCCGCTCAACGTGGTTACAAGGCGTCCTGGGTTGACCACATGCTGGCCGCCAAGGCCAAGAAACTCTCACAGAAATCCGCATGAAATCCGAATCCCGCAACTCATCCGAAATCGTCCGCGCCATCGGCAAGGATCAGCGTATCAAGATGTTCCGCAACAACATGGGCGTCGCCAAGCAGGCAAACGGGTCGGTGGTCCGCTACGGCGTCGGCCCGAACGGCGCGTCCGACTACATCGGTTGGACGACGGTTGAGATCACGCCGGACATGGTCGGGAAAAAGGTCGCCGTGTTCACCGCGATTGAGATGAAGAGCGACACTGGCCGCGTCCGTCCCGAGCAGGAGCATTGGATAGGCGTGGTAAACGCCTCAGGTGGTCGAGCTGGAATCGCTCGCACGCCATCTGACGCGATGAGGATTGCTGGGCTGCTATAAGCAAAACTGTTACCTCCACGGGTCAAGCTGTCCGGTGTTGCATTAGTGCGACATGCCGGGTTGGCTGACGGGGCATGAGCAACGAAACACAACAACCAACCCAAATCTACCTCGTCGTAGGTGAGACCGGCAAACACGGCGATCGCCTAGAATGGAATGTCGCTGCCTATCTTAACGCCGAGGAAGCACAAAAGCATATGGAAGCCGCCAAGCTTGAAGCCAATAAGGTAAACGGGAAAAGCTACAAGGAGCGTTCTGAGTTCAAGAATCCTTATGATCCTGATTTTCGCTGCGATTACACCGGAACCGGCTATTTTATTTCGCAGGTAGAACTTAAAGAAGCATTCAAACCTTAATTTTCCATGAAATCCACCATCATCATCGAAATCGAGTCCGGCAGGAAAGGCGAGGTCAACCTTTCGCTCCTAGGACAAGTCAACGACCCTAGGCATCATTCTTATGTTCAAGCTCTCCGCGTTTGCTTAGCCGAGGAATTGCCCAAGCGCCTAGGTGGTAAATGCGCAACGCAAGCCAGCTCCAGCGACTCCCCAGAAACGGCAAAGCTTAGAACCTCCATGATGGCTCTAGTTCAACGTGGTGGCCGGTCTGAATACAACAACGGCGTGCTTGATTGCGTCAATTTACTTCCGAAGACATGATTCAAGACATCCCGGCAGGCCACCCAACGCGCATCCTTTTCGACGGCTACAAGCAGGCCGTCGTATTCGGCGCGCCAAAGGAAATCACTGACAACCTACTCAACAAAGCACTCGAAACAGCAAAAAAAATATGGAAATTAACCACAAAATCGAATTCGTCTCCGGCCCGTTCGACACCGACACCGGGGAGCTAGTCTGCGTCAAATTCCCAAAGTATGGACGCATTGAACTTTGCTTCAAGGCGAGCATGAATATCCCCTTCGCACGCATCCAACTCCACTCACGCGACCGTGCCATAGACGCCGATGCTGTGCTGGAGGATGCCTATCGCCTCGGTTGCGAAATCGCCCGCCGTTGGAATGGATTTAAGGAGCCAGCAAAATGAGCAACCTTCAAGCCATTATGGGAGGTGGTCGCTTTACCGTCGAACGCATCCCCTGCGCCATTCGCGATGTTGGATTCACCTCCCGCGCACAAGTCGAGCGCGCCGTTGGTCGTCATAACATCCTTCCGCCGTCCGCCGTCCGCCGTCTGACCGCCCACATGCAACCTGATCCGGTTCCAGAGCCCGAGAAACCAGCACCAACCCGCGAGTTACGGAGCCAGCTAGAAGGACCGTTGGGCAAGCGAGTGCCAATGCCTGAGGATTTGCCTGAAAAACTACGCAATCTCAAGCCGCGTTCAGTTGCCTTAGCCACAGGGCTTTCACCTTCTACCATTGACCGAATCACCCATGGTCGCAAGAAGAACAAGAAGCGAAAACATTGGACTATTTGCGAGGAAACACTGAGGATTCTAACCGATTATATCTCAAAACAAAAACTCTAACATTATGAAAACTCAAGAACTAAACGTAAACGAATATATCTTTGTTAAACTAACAGAGCATGGCAAGAAATTACACCGAAAGGCTTATGATGATTTGATGAAGCTTTGTGGCGGCAAGTTGGCGTTTCCATACGAAGGTCCCGGAATTGATTCAGATGGTTGGACCAAGTGCCAACTATGGCGTCTTATGGCCATGTTTGGAAGCGAGTTATACAATGCATGCGAATTGCCGTTTGAAACTATTATACGCATTCCGACGCACGAACACCCGCTCGCCCACATGTTCGAGCTTCAAGCCGGTCTCAACGCTCGTTGCGGCGTCGTCCTCGACAACCTGACGGATGAGCAGAAAACGGAATGGACCATCAAATACACGCTGGCCATGCAACAGGAAATGGCCGAATTGATCGACTCCGTCCCGTGGAAGTGGTGGAGCAAACACCAGGAGTTCGACGGGCAAAACGCTAAGGTTGAGATCGTGGACATGCTCCACTTCCTCATTTCGCTTGCCCAGGTTCACGGCATGACCGCCGATGACGTTTACCAAGCCTATTTGAAGAAGAATCAGGTCAACCACAACCGCCAGGATTCTGGCTACACCGTGAAGGACGAAAATGACTCGCGCCACATCTAATCTCAAATGAGTCACCCCACTGAATGGACTCTTCCGCGCCATGTCCCGCAGGAATTACAATCCTTTACCCGTGATGGCGAACGCGCCTATCAAGATGGCTACGACGACGACGCCCATCAACTCCCCATTGGCTCCCAGCGTTGGCACGCTTGGCGCGTTGGGTATTCGTATTCACACCGCAAGCACCTTGAGGCTGGCTTAGCTAAGGCTGAGGCATGATTGACTTCGACAAAATCAACGCCGCCGCCATGCTATGCCTTGAGTCTATCTGCTGCGAACTGCTTCCTGGAGGCGTCGTGGATGGCCGGGAATACCGTGTCGGCCAGCTTGAGGGTGGTAAGGGCCACAGCATGGGCGTGAACCTCCGAAAAGGCGTCTGGAAGGACTTCCGGGACGGTCCTGGCGGCAGCGACCCAATTTCTCTGGTGGCCGCCGTCCAACGGGTCTCGATGGGGGAGGCTGCACGCTGGCTTGACGAAAAGCTAAACGCTGGCGGGTTTCCCGAGCGTAAGGCACCGAAAGCCAAGGGTAAGGATGGCACTGACCCCGACGACTGGGAGGCGATGCCGTTCGTCCCGCCGACCGCACCACCACCGCCGGAAGAACTCTGGTGCGGTTCAGCCAAGGGCAAGCTCAAGCCGACTCTCCGACACGCCTACTTCGACGCTGAACGCCGTCTTGTTGGCTACACCAACCGGGTCGAATGGAAGGCCGAGGGAGCCACCAAAAAGGACGTGTTGCCGCTCTGTTGGTGCCAGCACAAGGACGGCAAGCAGTCGTGGCGTTCCAAGTCGTTTCTCAAGCCGCGTCCGCTTTACCGGATGGCCGACCTTCTCGACCGTCGCGGGGCTCGCGTGCTTATTGTGGAGGGAGAAAAGACCGCAGACGCCGCCCAACGCCTGCTTCCTGACTTCATCGTCATGTCCTGGCCAGGAGGTTGCAAGGCCGTTGGTTATGCTGACTGGTCGCCGCTTGAAGGCGAATCCGTTTTGATCTGGCCAGACTATGACCTGAACGAATACCCAAACCAGCCCGGTGTCGTGATGCCCGAGGAAGAGCAGGCTGGGCTCGTTGCGGCGCGCAAGATTGCCGAGTTGACTGGCGGTTTCGTCATCATGCCGCCGCTTGGGCTGACCAAGAGCGGATGGGATTTGGCAGACGCCGAGGCCGAGGGTTGGACAACCGAGCAGGTCATGGCTCACATTGACGCGGCCCAGGCTGGGAATCGCCTTTACGTCCCCGGCCAGGAGCCGGAGCAGCCGCCAATGGAGGACGTAACCGACTACGGCGACCCAGAATGGCAGGAAGAGCCGCCACCAGCACCACCTCCTCCACAGGACGACGTCGAGGAGTTTCCCTTTCGCATCCTTGGCCACAACAAAGGCCTGTTCTACTACCTCCCAAACTCCGGTCGGCAAATCGTGGAACTCAGTCCGACCGCTCACTCAACTAACAACCTCCTCCAGCTTGCTAGGCTGACGTGGTGGGAAACGAGTTACCCGGGCAAGCGAGGTTTCAATGCGATTGCCGCCGCTAACGACCTCATGCAACGCGCATTCAAGATTGGAATCTTCGACAAGTCCCTCAAACGAGGTCGCGGTTGCTGGATTGACCAAGGGCGAACCGTCTATCATGTCGGGAACTGTCTAATCGTGGATGCCATACCAACGGACATCCACGCATTCAAGTCCAACTACATTTATGAGTTGTCAGTTGGTATGGAGCCAGAAACTTCGCCACCATGCTCAAACACGGAAGCGGCAAAGCTTATCACACTTTGCGAGGCTCTGGCATGGGAGAGGCCGCTTGATGCCTACCTCCTCGCGGGATGGTGCGTTGTCGCGCCCATCTGCGGGGCTTTAGGCTGGCGTCCAGCTATTTGGATTACTGGACCCAGCCAATCAGGTAAAACGTGGACCTGTGACAACATCGTAAAGGCACTTGTTGGCAAGATTATGTTGGAATCTCAGGGCGGAACCACGGCGGCCGGCATTCGCGCTGCCTTACAATCCGACGCTCGCCCAGTCTATAAAGACGAATCCGAAGACCCTAAGATCATGGCCGAAGTCCTAGAGCTTGTGCGTTGCGCCACTTCTGACGACTCAGCACCAATTAGAAAAGGTTCAACAGGTGGTGGCGAGGGAGTTTCCTATGTTATCCGGAGTTGCTTTTGCTTTTCAGCAATCGGCATGTCCGCGAGCAAGCAAGCCGATACGTCACGGGTGACTCCGTTGGTTTTGCGGAGAGTCAAAGGCGAGGACGGCGCAAACCGTTTCGCTCACATCCAAGGCCTATGGCGCGATTCGGTTGGTCGTGATGGTTATCCGGTGTCAATCCGCACTCGAACGCTTCAACTGGCCAAGGTCATCGCTGAAAACTCTTTGCGGTTTGCACAAGCGGTTTCCCTCCACACAGGCGAGCGTCGTCTTGGCCAGCAACTGGGAACCATGCTGGCTGGGGCTTTCTCCCTTACGTCAGCAAACATCGTGACCCAAGAGTTCGCGAACGAATGGGTTGCTAAACGTGATTGGTCTATATTCAAGCCTGACGAAACCGAGGATGATCACAACAAAGCTTTGGCGCGGCTTCTGGAAACAGTCATCATGCTGGATGCTGCCAGAGATAGACCCATCCAACGCATGGCAATTGGCGAGATCATCGACGCGGCTTTGCATGCGCCAAACTCTGATATTCGCAGCGAGTGCAATGACTTGCTTCTCCGCCACGGTATTAAGGTCAGCGAGGAAGGTGTTTACGTTTCTAATAGTCACGCCTACCTCGCGACCGTTTATAAAGACACGGAATGGGCTGGCGCTTGGCGTGTATCATTGGCCCGCGTGAAGGGAGCAAGTCCATCCAAGTCGGCTGTCCGTTTCGGCAAAGGAACGCCGCCAACCCGCTCAGTATTGCTGCCGCTTGAGTTGTTCAAGGATTAACGACAACCTCGCTTGCCTATCAAAAAGTCGAGAATCTGAGACGCAAAAGAGCCGCACTTTTAACGAGTGCGGCTCTTGCTTTTGGTATGTGGCATGAGGCTAATCGTCAGCCGGGGTCTCAAATTGTCGGTTCTTTGCGAAATCTTGCGGGCTTACCTCCCTCGGCTGGGCGTCTGGCCAGCAACCAAGACAACCGCCAACACATCCGGGACAGTCCGGCCGGTTCGGCCAGTCCAACGCGGGGTCTGTGCTCATTGCGGTTTCCTTTCTTCATCGGTCGCGTGGCTCAGCGCATTGTTCGGCTTAGTCACAGGCGCTCTCTTGACCAAACCGCTTGAACTGAGATGAGTGCGTAGCTTGCCGGGATTGCCGAGTTTCGCGTCGGCATGGATCTCAAGATCAGTGCGGTGACGGTTGCATGCGATTTCATCAAACGTCAGATCGGATGTGTAGATGCGATAATAACAACGGCGCGACCTGCACCTAAAGCAGGTATCCCGCCGAACAATGCGTTTCAGCGAACGCGGTTCTGTGTTCATAGTGGTTTCCTTTCGTCGTTGGCCGCGTCGCTGAACTCGGCGTTCGGCCGCTGAGACGAAAATCGTTGGTTTCCCTTTTGCGGTTCGATACTGAAACGCAGAGTTTTCACATCGTAGCCTCGACGGGTCATCTCATCCAGGAACGCCTTGTCAAAAATCCCCGACAAGAATCCCGCATCACATTGCGTCTGGAATCCCAAAGGGTGTAAGCAAGTGAGACCTTCGGACTTCTCCCAATACAGCCGCAACTTGTCGGCAGCACGCAGCCGAACAGAGCCTTGGAGCAAACGCGTGGGGCCGCTCATGGTGTTTTCCCTCCGTTTTTCGGCGCGTCGCTCAAGTTGGTGTTCGGCAGGGCGGCTGGTGAACGACTGATTCGAGAGGTTTCTCGGCACCACGAATCCAACCATGACCAGTGACAATCATCATCTTCGGCGTATGGGTTCGCTCCAATCTTTTGCCCGGCGATAGCTGCCTTGATTCCTGCTTCTCTGGCACGGATTCCGGCCACGATTTGCGCCAAAGTCTTCATGGGCGGCCTCCTTCCGAAACCGCCGAACAAGGCGTTTCAGCCAACGCCGGGGGCGTTCCGGTTTCAGAGCCGGAGCCATCGGCGGCGCGGCTGAACTTGGCGTTCGGCTGAATCAATCTCCCGATCTGCCTGCCCAAAAATCTAATGCGGCGGCGATTCTTCAAAATCCGGTGACGCGCCATAGAGGTTGAGGCAACCGTTGCGGATTCCAGGCGCACCTGAGTTTTAAGGAAGCCAATAGTCGATAGTATCATTCCGAATCTATCTTCCGAACCAGGCCGAACGAGTGGGAGCAAACGCGATTTCTGGCTCATGGTGCTTCCCCTCCGTCTTTCGGCGCGTCGCTCAAGTTGGTGTTCGGCTCAGCAATCAGCGCAGTAATGCGGTCTCTTAGGCTAATTCGTGTCTCGGTCCGGTTTCGTGACCAGTAGGCCAGCGAGTCCAGGGCTTCGCGCAGTCGGCGCACTTCGCGCTCCATATCGTCGTATTTACGAAGCAGATTAACAGCGTCGTCTATGGTCGCTCCAATATCTGAAGGCGAAGGCATTTCAATTGTTTCGTCACCCCGTCTCCACGAGTTAAATTGAGTCAGGGCCAAAAGTGTTTCGGACGCCTTCCGCGCCGAACGAGGCGCTGGGGAAGGTTCATTTGATTGTGACATGATAATAGTTGCTAAAGTTATTCGTCAGCCGCGTGGCTCACCTCTGGCCTTTACCTGCGCAGCGACACGATCAAGGCATTCAGGCCGACGTTCCCACAGCGCGGCGATCCTGCCGAACAAGTCGTTGGAGGTAGTATTTCCGATCAATTCCACCAAAGGCTTCCCGCAAAATGGGCAGAACTTCAAACCGTTTTCGGTCGGGCCTCCGTCGTTCAGCAGGAACCGCTTACGGCATGAAGTCTCCCATGCCGAACCGTCGGCGTCCTCGGCCCATCCGCAAGTTGGGTTGCTCATTGCGCCCCCCTTGGCCGTGTGCGGGTATAGTTGCTGCCGGCTGTGCCAACCGGCGGCCGGACTGCCTTCACGGATGGTCCGCGAGGCTGGATGGCCTGACGCTCGGCGTAGTCGTCTTGCCGGGAGATTGCCGCGACAAGGTTTGGCTTGTAGGTTTTTTGTTGTTTCATTTTTCTACCTTTTTGGATTCTTCTTGTTTGCGCAAAAACTCTTCGCGCTTCTTGGCGAACTCTTCTTTGCGCTTGCGTTCAAGTTCATCTCGAACTTCTTTTGTCGGAGGCGTAAGCGTAAAAACAATGATCGTCTTTGTGTAATCTCTGTCGTAAGTAATACTTTGGTGCTTTACCGTCCATCCGTCATTCAATAACTGCTGGACATACTCAATTGTTTTTTCGTTTGCAATAATGATACGTTCAGGTTCAGCGTGGAGGCTGGATGCTGCTAGAAGCAGCGGGATGATTAGTTTTTTCATACTTTGGAAAGCAATACTAGGGGTTTGGAAAGCAATACTAGGGGGGTTAGGTTAGCATAACGTCCCCTTACGGTCATTTATGCTATTAAATGCTATTAGCATACTAATTATTGACAAACTTGCGCAAATAGTAAATAATAAAGTAGATTGCCAAGGCTTTTGCATTTGTGTGCAAATACAGGTTGCGCAAATAAAATTTGCTCCTGATAGGAATGAGTGAATCAGTGTTTTCATGATTTTTTCGGATTGTAGTTTTCGATTAGTTTTTGCATGACTTCATCCCGCATGAGACTGCCATGCGAATAAAAATAAACGCCAGTGCTTAATTTGTCCAGGAAATATCTGTGCTTTTTATTTCCTATTATTTTTTCATAAAGTAAATCCAACGGAACCTCTTTTCTTTGCCCATCAAATGGTCCGCCGACAAATAAGTAATTCATCGCGCTTCCTTTCTGATATTCAGCCTAACGCGGACCGCTTCCTTCGCTTCTTCGCTGGCACCTTCGGCTACCAGTTTTTCCAGAAATAACGTATCGAACTCCATGGCGGTATAGATCACCCGCTGTCCAGTCGCTTCCTCGACTCTCTGGACGGTCCGCAAGGTCGGCCACCCGTGGCGTTCCGCCCAGATGATCCACTGCTTGTGCGTGCCCGCCTTCATGGCCGCTTCCTGGGCTGTCAGCCCGGCCATTTGGCGCGCGGCTCTTAGGCAGCACCGGATTTCGTCCATCCTGCTGGCCTTCATGGGGATGCGTCGTGGCTGTCTTTTGCGGTCCGTTGGTGTAAGTTGCTCTCTGTCAGTTGGTTCTGTCATGCGGGGAGTAATTCAGCCAGAAAATCGCGACGGTGGCACCAAAAACCGTCAAAAAATCTTTCGCGAGCGGGTCCAGAAAAGTCGGAAACCTTTGGTGGTGAAGGAGTTATGACCGGCAAGAAAAAGTTGAGACGGGTGTTGACATGACGGGCGGGATGTGCATGGTTGAAGGGGTCAAACGACACCCACACCGCCACCCCCCCGCCACCCACCACACCATGAAAACCAACGCCATCATGAAATCAATTCACAAATCAATTCACGTCAGAATCGACATCCCGCAACAGCAACCGCAACCCAAAAGCACCAGACTGGAAAAAATCCTAGCCTGGCGTGCCTGCTGCGCTGCTCCCATCGCCTATCGCTGCAAATTTCAAGTGGACCTTGCTAACGGTCTGCCTGTCGCCACAGCCCGCAGACGCGCCACGGCCTATGCGCGCCGATGGTCCGCTGCGATCGCCCTATCTGCGGGGCTGCGTGGCCTTGCTGCCTCGCCGTTGACCGCAATATAACCACACCACACCACACCCACCACCCACCACCCACCATGAAAACCACAGAAAAAGAAGCCATCGCAAAAATCCGCGCCGCTCTCGGGCTCCGGCGGCTCAACCCACGCCGCCTCTTCTTCGTAGACGACGGTGCCTATCACTGGATCGGCAACCGCGCCGATCTCACGGCCGATCGAGCCGCCAAGCTGGCATTCGCTCACCTTGAGGGCACTCGCCCTGATCGCATCACGCGCGCAGATCGCGATCAGGCAGACGCCACATGGGGCGATGAGTGGTATACGGATACCTGCGGCAACTGCCCCGCCCTGGCTAGTTCATGCGGCGCGGGGATCGTCGACATAGATGACATCCCCGACGACTGGCAAGACGGGTCAGCCCTTGGTCCCATTCTCCCCCTCTAAGCCTCCCCCGCCACACAATCCCACACACCATTTCCACCATGAAATCCCAAGAACCGAAATCTACACAAGTCCAGCTACGCATCACCCCGCGCCTAAAATCCGCCGCCGAAGCACAAGCGAAAAGCGAAGGACGAACGCTGTCTGAAGCAATTACTAATCTTATTGTTAAGTGGACTGGTCAACTGCCTAAAATTAACCGCTAACCATTGCACACCATGAAAATTGTCGGAATATCAACTTACGACGCATTTGAGGCAGTCTGTTGTCGCGATCTATTTATTGAGCGTGATGGCTCAAATTGGATACTCACACAGACATATTATGGATATGAGGCCAGACGCATTATCGATGGTAAAATCGATTGGGCGTCCAGGCATCCAGTAATACGCGAAGCAAACGCATCGAACATCAAAGAATATTTTCACAATCAAACTATTGCACAATGAACTACAACGACACCCAAGAACCAGACACCCAGCCTGGCAGCTATTACGTTTCAGCCGCAGATGGAGACCGCATTTGGCTCATGCTCGGACCGTTCGAAAATGACCACAAAGCCGCGTTGGAAGCGGTCAAAGCGGTCAAGGATTACTGCGTAAAACGTGAACCTTATTCATATTTTTACGCATGGGGGACATGTCGCCTGCCTGCTGGTTCAGAAAAACAAGGACATGCGAATAATTGTTTGCTGAATCTACTGCCAAGGAGTTAAGAAACAACTAATCGCCATGAAACGCTACTACATCAATCGTGATGGTCAACTCGAAGAAGTCAATAAATTCTCGCCATTATACCACATCGAGGCAGAAAATAAAACCGAAGCGATGAAAAAGATTCTCGCATTCGCGCGTATATGTATTGAGAGTCCGCCAATGTTGAAATTCAAAGGTGATGCGTGGCAATTATCCTACGCATTCACAAGCGGAACATGCGTAGAAGCAGGCAGGAAGAGCCTAGGAATGCCATTGTGCTCGCAAACCATTCAGCATGGGTGTAAGGTTCTCGAAACGCATGCAAGCTTCGACTACTACGCTAACCTAGCAGAATAATTCCACCCATTGCCCATCAATCGATCCAAACCTGACAGAGATTTGCCGCTAACCCAGCATCCCCAACCACAAGCCCCGGCTCACCCCGGGGCTTTTTTTTGCGTCCATTTCCGGCCGCCACGATCTCTGCCTGACTCTGGACACCATTGCCCCATCGCCGGCCGCCAAAAACCGCCCATTTGCCCGCATTCCCCGACCTTGGCCTAGTCCTTACCAGTCTGGCCACCCCACCCCCTGCTGTTTTGCCCGTTTTTCGCATCCGCATGACCCGGGGCTGACTGGAGTTGACTGCCTTCACGGGATTCCCTCGCGCGCGCGTAAGGCTTTCTGCCAGTATGGGTGTTACTGCCTACGCTATGGTGTCTCTGTTACGGTCTGTTTCAGCCCGTTTCAGGCGCAAGTTGTTGAACGTCAGCGATGTAGCGTTCGTAACGATTGTAACGGGGCTGGGGGTCCCAGAGAGTATGTGTGAGTGTGTGCCTGTGTGTGTGTGCGCCTGCGCCTGTGAGCGCGTATGTTATATATATATATATTCTGTTACATTTATTTTTTATATAGCGTAACAAAGTCATTATCAACGACTTACGACTGTAACGCACCCCTGTTACAACTCGTCGCAAGGGTGTTACAGTGTTACAGACGTTAGAAAGCAACTCTGGAAAGCAATGTCATGACATAATTATTATGTTTTACTACTCTTTTTATTATATCGTTAGAATAACGTAATAATTGGATGCTATTAGTAAGGAATCTTTTTCCTAACGTAACCGGACAGCTGGGTCCGAACGGG
>Ga0228700_1000893_pt1 | contig 22776 bp, 22 predicted proteins | sample McNCre317_Aug_MG_FD_178019 | JGI IMG/M metagenome (GOLD analysis project Ga0228700, IMG submission 178019) | Freshwater microbial communities from McNutts Creek, Athens, Georgia, United States - 3-17_Aug_MG | ecosystem: Environmental > Aquatic > Freshwater > Creek | place: USA: Georgia...
TAATCTCCATGGGGACGCTCCTCTCGCTTCGGATGGTTGTACACACCCTCCACTTTGGCACTTAGATGCCGCTTAGGGGAGGGGCGTCCATCCCATTGGTCCGGCGGGGAAACCGTAGCCCCCACAGTCGCCCACTGCGTGTGGCTCAACCAAAGATTTCGATCACGCGGCCCATCAGTGCGATGAAGGGCTGGTCCAGCATGGGCAGGGTAAAGGCGATGCCCACCAGGCCCACCAGCAAGGTGATGGGAAAGCCGATGGCAAAGATGTTGAGCTGCGGCGCCACCCGCGACATGATGCCCAGCGCCAAGTTGGTGAACATCAAGAGGCCCACCATGGGCAGGGCGATCCACAGGGCACTGGCAAAGAGCTCGCTGCCCAGGGTGTAAAGCTTCATGCGGCCCAGCGCCTGCAGGAAATTCTGGTCGATGGGAAAGGCCTGAAAGCTGCGGTTGACGGCCATCAACACCATCAGGTGCCCATTCATCACCACAAACAGAAGCGAGGTCATCTGCGAAAAGAAAATGGCCACCGCGCTGGATTGGTTGGCCATTGCCGGGTCGAAGAAGGAGGCGAAGTTCAGGCCCATCTGAAAGCTCACCACCTCACCGGCCAATTCCACCGCCGCAAACACCAGGCGCACGGCAAAGCCTATGCACAGGCCCACGCCAACCTGCTGCATCAGCACGCCGGCGGCACGCGGGTCATTGAAGCCGATGATGTCGCTCTGCGGAAGGCTGGCTGCAGAGGCTAGAGCCACCAGAAAGGCCAGGGCCACACGGGCCCGCACGGGAAACATGCGCGAGGAAAACACGGGCGCGGCTGTGAACACCCCCAGCACCCGGATGAAGGGCCAGAAGATGGGCGATATCCAGGCGGCCAGCTGCGCCTCGGAAAGGCCGATCATGCCCGCCGCCCCCGCGCCTAGGCCACCACGCCCGGAATGGCTTCGATGGTGCGGCGTATGTATTCCACCAGCATGTTCAGCATCCAAGGCCCGGCCATGGCAAACACGGCAATCACCGCAATCAGCTTGGGCACGAAGGCCAGCGTGGCCTCATGAATCTGCGTCACGGCCTGAAAAAGACTGACCAGCAGGCCCACCACCAGCGCCGCGCCCAGCACCGGCGCCGACACCATCAGGAGCATCAGGAGCGCCTCCTGGCCCATGGTCAACACCATCTGTGAATTCATGCGCCCCCCTTAACTCACAAAGCTGGCAGCCAGCGAACCTATGAGCAGGTTCCAGCCATCGGCCAGCACAAACAGCATCAGCTTGAATGGCAGCGCCACCAGCACCGGCGAGAGCATCATCATGCCCAGCGACATCAGCACGCTGGCTACCACCATGTCAATCACCAGAAACGGAATGAAAACCATGAAGCCGATCTGAAAGGCCGACTTGAGTTCACTGATGACAAAGGCCGGCACCAGCACCCGCATGGGAGCCACCTCGACCTTGGTGTCGGCCGGCAGCTTGGCCAGCTTCACGAACAGGGCAAAGTCGGCCTGGCGCGTCTGCTTGGACATGAAGCTGCGCAGCGGCGCCTGGCCCCGGTCCAGGGCCTGGTCAAACGAGATGCTGTTGTTGGTGTAGGGCAGATAGGCATCGGCATAGACCTTGTCCAAGGTGGGGCCCATGACGAAGAAAGTCAGGAACAGCGAGAGGCCCACGATCACCTGGTTGGGCGGGGCCGCCTGCGTGCCCATGGCCTGGCGTATCAGCGAGAGCACGATCACGATGCGGGTGAAGCCGGTCATCATCAGCAGGATGGCGGGCAGGAACGACAAGGCGGTGAAAAACAGCAAGGTCTGGATGGGCACCGAATAGCTGGTACCCCCCGCGCCATTGCCAATGATCAGCGGCAGTTGCCCCTGCGACTGCGCATGGGCCAGCCCGTGCAGGCCGGCAAGCGCCAGCAACAGCATGGCCTTGCAGCCCCAGGCGTTTTTTTGCATATGGCGTGCGCCCATCAGTTCACCGGCGCTGGCGTTGCAGCAGCCTCGCCCGGCGCGCCAGCAGGCTCGGCGGGCGCGCTGTGCAGGCAGGCAATGGCCTGCGGGGTCACTCCCAGCACCAGCCAGACGCGGGCGCTGGGCGGCCCCACCTCAACCGTCACCACCTTTTGTTGCGGCCCCAGGGACAGCGCAGACACCAGGCGTGTGGTGCCGGTGCTGCCGGGCAATTGGAGACCGAAGCGCTTCTTGAAATGCTCCAGCAGAAAGGGCAGGCTCACCAGCACAGCAAGGAACAGACCTACCAGGATCAACGACTGCGTCATTGCAACAGGCGGCCTTAGCTCTTGCTGACGCGGCGCAGCCGCTCTGAGGGCGTCACCACATCGGTCAGGCGGATACCAAACTTGTCGTTCACCACCACCACCTCACCCTGGGCGATCAGGTAGCCGTTGACCAGCACATCCATGGGCTCGCCGGCCAGAGCGTCGAGTTCCACCACCGAGCCCTGGCCCAGTTGAAGGATGTGCTTGATCGGCACCTTGGTGCGCCCCAGTTCCACCGACAGCAGCACCGGAATGTCCAGCACCATGTTGATATCCTGCATGGCGCCATCGGAATTGGGGCTGCTGCTGAACGGACGCGGAGCCTCGCCAGAGAGCACCCCGCCGGGCTGTGCATCGCCAGTGGCGTCGCTCGACTTTTGCTCCATCAGGGCCTCGGCCCAGTCGGCCATGCCGTCGTCGGGAGTTTCTTCAGTGGCCATGTCTTTCCCCTAACCAGTTCTGGTCGTTGCCGCGCAAGGCCTTCTCGATGCGAATCGCATACTTGGCGTTGTGCGTACCGTAGTTGCACTCAAATATTGGAACCCCGTCCACCGTAGCCTGTATGCGCGGCTCGCGCTCCAGCTCAATGAAGTCACCTTTTTTAAGCGACAACAGGCGCTCCACGGTGGCCTCGGCCGTGGCCAGGTGCGCCACCAGAGTCACCTCGGCCGCCTGGATTTCGCGCGTAAGCACATTCACCCAGCGCTTGTCTACCTCGACCGAATCGCCCTGGGTGCTGGAGTAGAGCACGTCACGGATCGGCTCCAGCGTGGAGTAGGGAAAGCAGAAGTGGATGGAGCCCGCGATGTCACCAATTTCCAGCTGGAAGGAGGTGGAAATGACAATCTCGCTGGGCGTGGCAATGGTCACAAACTGGGGCTGCATTTCCGAGCGCTGATATTCCAGCTCCAGCGGGTAAATGCCCTTCCAGGCCTTTTTGTATTCCTCGGCAATCACCTCCACCAGGCGGTTGATCACGCGCTGCTCGGTGGCGGAAAAATCGCGGCCCTCAATACGGGTCTGGAACTTGCCGATACCGCCGAACAAGGTATCGATCACCCCGAACACCAGGCTGGGCTCGCACACGATCATGCCGCTGCCGCGCAAGGGGCGTATGGCCACGATGTTGAAGTTGGTGGGCACCGCCAGTTCACGCAGAAAAGCGCTGTAGCGCTGCACCGATACCGGGCCAACCGAAACCTCAGGGCTGCGCCGTATGAAGTTGAACAGGCCTTGGCGCAAGTTGCGGGCAAAGCGCTCGTTGACAATTTCCATGGTGGGCATGCGCCCACGCACGATGCGCTCCTGGCTGGAAATGTTGTAGGTGCGTACCTCGCCATGCTCGGTGGTCTCCTCCACCGATTTCTGGCTCTCACCCGTGACGCCTTCGAGCAGTGCATCGACTTCTTCCTGGGAGAGAAAAGACTCGCTCATGGTGTGGCTTCCCTTGCGCTTCTTACTGGATGATAAAGCTGGAGAACAGCACGCCGGTAACCGGGTAATCCGCGTGGGCGGCCTTCTTCTTTTTCTTTTTCTTCTTGGCGCCTTCCTCTTCGGGCGGCGCCTCTTCTTCATCGCCACCCCCAAACGGGATGGTGGCCTCACGATAAATGGCCTTGGAGAGCGCTTCCTTACCCTCGGGCGTGAGCAACTCGGCCGCGGTCTTTTGCGAGATCAGCATCAGCACGCCGCTGCGAATGGTCGGCAGATAGGCCTTGACGGTGTCGGACGCATGGGCATCGGTGACCACCAGTGTGACGCCGACCTGGGCCACCCGGTCACCGCCGGGGTCAGCCAGGTTGACCACCATGTTGTCCATGGGCAAGTAGGCGGGCGGGACGGCGTGCGCGTCATGGGCGGCGGCCTTGGGCTCTTCGCCACCACCGTCTTCCTCGGCCGCGGCCGCAGCCCGCTGCTTGCTGATGTACCAGAAGGCACCGCCACCCACCAGGGCCAGGATCACGACCACGGCGCCAACAATGATCAGCAACTTCTTGCTCTTCTTGGGCGGGGCGTCCCCGCTTGCTTCTGGTGCAGTGGCCACTGTATTTCCTCTAGATCTCTGGGTTAGGCCGATTATTGACCCTAAAACCCGGCCCTAAGCGCCAATAAGGGCTGTAAACCCCCGCTCTCTCCGGATTTCCTCTCCCCTTCTTGCGCCTAGACAAACAGGTCGACACTGCGCCCGGACGCACCTGCAGCTGCACCGCGAGCGCGTGGAGCCGTCTCTGCCACACTGCCCAGCAGTGGCCGGATGGCGGTTTGCCGCGCATTTTGCGGAGCCCGACGCCCCTGGCTGGCACCGCCGTCGCCACGGCCGGAGGTGCCCACCGAGACACCGGCCAGCACCAGGCCTTCGCGCTGCAGCATGTCCTTGAGATGGGTGCCGGCGCTCTCCAGCAGGCCGCGGGTGGCGCTTTCGTCGCTGCGGAAATTGATTTGCGCCTCATTGCCCTGCAGGCTGATGTGCACCTCCACTGGCGACTGCCCCAAGCCGTCGAGCGTGAGTTCGGCGTTCTGCACATTCTGGGAGACCCAGTAGCTCAGCTGCTCAGCCACCTGCACCTCGGCCGCCGGGGTGGTGGCGGGAATGCTGGCGCAAGCAAAGTCGGGTGCGCTCACACCCATGGCCGTGCCTGCATAAAGAGGATCGGCATGTTTGACTTCGGTGCCGGCACGCCCGCGCTCGCCCTGGGCTTTCTCGGTGCGGCCCAGCAAGGGTTCCAGCACCGGCGCCAGTGCCGCTGCGGGTGATGCTGCGGTCGACCTGGCCTGTTCGAGTGCCGCCAGAAAGCGCTGGGCATCCTGGCGTTCGGCGGCAGCCGGCTGCGTGTTGCCAGCCGGTGCCGACTCGGTGCCCTGCAGGCCGGCCGCAGCCTGCTGCGCGGCCCGGCCATGGCCCGCCGCACCGGCTTGCACGCCCTGGACGGTGTTCTGGATGGCCGCACTGGCATCCGGCGAGGCGACACCGGGCGCAGGAAAGGCAGCCGGGCTGCTACCCGGTTTGGCCATCGTGGTCCCGGCACCCGGGCGTTCATCGCGCGGTTCGGCGGCGCCTGCCTGGGCATCACCCGCGGGCGCGCCCGGCCATGCAGCAGCTTGCCCTGGCTGTGCTGCCAGCTGCGCCACTGACTGCAGGGCGGCATCGCCCAGCTGCACCGTGGGGCTGGGCGCCTGGGCAGCAAGCGCTGCAGCAGCGGCTGCCGCCGCCGCGTCAGATGCGGCCTGCTGGGCCTGGGCCTGGGCTTGCGCTGCGGCAATCTGGGGGTTTTGCAACAGCCAGCTGCTGGCATCCAGCGCCGGGTTGGCACGCGACTGGGCATCTGAATCGTCCCCTGCCGCCAGACCGGGAGGCGCACCGGCATCGCCCTGGGCAGCCGGGTCGCTGCCGGCAAGCAGGTCTGCGCCATCGGCCGCAGCGACATGGGCACCGTCCACGCCATCGCCTTGGGCACCCAGGGCGCCCAGGATGGCCAGAAAACCGGCACCGGGTGACGCGGCTGCAGCGGGCGATGCCGCGGTGCCATCCCCCGCCGAAGTGGCCTTGGCCGACTTGGTCGCCGGGCCGTGGGCATGCGCTGTGGCACGCGCGCCGGGGTTGGCTGCAGGCTTGGCTGCGGGGCTTTTTTCTATGCTCATGGGTTTTCTTCCATTGCTTGTTCTTTGCGGGTCTGCAGGTAGCGCATGGCGGCGAACTCGTCGCTGGTGCGCTGTGCACGGCGCTGTTGGGTGGTGAGCAGCTCGGCCTGGCGGCTGTTGAGCACCTGCTTGAGCCCGGCCAGCCGAAACTCGGCCTGCAGCAGCGCCTGGTGGGCCAGGACGAGCTGGCGTTCCAGGTTGGCGATCACGCCCTGCTGCTGGCCCATGGCGTGCTGCAGGCGGTCCATGAACTGGTAGTGGTGCTTGACCAGCTCCACCGACATCATCACTGCATGTCCGCCCACCCAGCGTGCATCGGTATCGGTCGCGTAGTTCTGCAGCTGGTCCATCTGGCCCTGGGCAAAGTACAGGGTTTTCTGGGCCTGGGCATGGCGGCGCGCCTTGTCGTCGCGCTGGCGGGTGGCCTGCTCGATGGCCAGCTCAAGGGCTCGGAACTTGGACATGCTGGGCTCGGTCTGTCGGGTTCAGGGTTCAGGCCGCAGCCAGCTCGGCGTTGCAGGCCTGGGCCATCTGCTGCACGGTGGGTGCCATGGGTGCGGACTCAAACATGTCCTGCTGCAGGAAGCGGGCCATGTCATCGTGCAGGGCGATGGCCTCGTCCAGGGCCGGGTCCGAGCCCTGGGCATAGGCGCCGATCTGCACCAGGTCGCGGCCCTTCTCGTACTTGGAGTAGAGCGCCCGAAAGCGCCGCGCCAGCTCGAAGTGCTCGCGCGAGACCACGTTGTGCATCACGCGCGAGGCCGACTGCTCGATGTCAATGGCCGGGTAGTGGCCCGATTCGGCCAGGCTGCGCGAGAGGACGATGTGGCCGTCCAGAATGGCGCGGGCCGCATCGGCAATCGGGTCCTGCTGGTCGTCCCCTTCAGACAGCACGGTGTAGAAGGCGGTGATGGAGCCCACGCCCCCCAGGCCATTGCCGCTGCGCTCCACCAGCTGGGGCAGCTTGGCAAAGCAGGACGGCGGATAGCCCTTGGTAGCGGGCGGCTCGCCAATGGCCAGGGCGATCTCGCGCTGCGCCATGGCATAGCGGGTGAGCGAATCCATGAGCAGCAGCACATGCAGACCCTGGTCGCGAAAATGCTCGGCTATTGCCGTGGCATACGAGGCACCCTGCATGCGCAGCAGGGGCGGTGCATCGGCGGGTGCCGCCACCACCACTGAGCGGGCTCGGCCCTCGGCCCCCAGGATGTCCTCGATGAATTCCTTGACTTCACGGCCCCGTTCACCGATCAGGCCGACCACAATCACATCGGCCTGGGTGTAGCGGGCCATCATGCCCAGCAGCACGCTCTTGCCCACGCCGGAGCCGGCAAACAGCCCGATGCGCTGGCCGCGCCCCACAGTGAGCAGGGCATTGATGGCGCGCACGCCGGTGTCCAGCGTTTGGCGCACCGGGTCACGGTCCATGGCATTGATGGGCTTGCGATCCAGGGGCAGGGCCACCGCATCCTGCACCGCGCCCATGCGGTCCAGTGGCTGGCCTTGCGAATCCACCACCCGGCCCAGCAGGCCAGCGCCCAGCGGCAGGCGCAGCATGCCGGTGTCACTGGCAAAGTCGGCAGCCGATGCGGCATGCAGGCGCGGCACCGGCACATACGGCGGGGCAGGCGCCACGCTGGCACCGCTGCACAGGCCATGCACATCACCGGCGGGCATCAGGAAGGCGCGGTCATTGGCAAAGCCCACCACTTCGGCCAACACCGGCTCGCGCTGGCCCGAGGTCACGATGCACTGGGAACCCACCGGCGCGCGCAGACCACTGGCCTCCAGCACCAGGCCGGCCAGGCGGGTGAGCGTGCCCCGCACCTCGGGCACGGCGCCACGCGCCACGCGGCCCTGGGCGCGCTGGAAAAAATCCTGCCACTGCGGGGGGGAGCCCGCCGCAGGCGGTGTGGTTTCAGTGGACATCAAGATCCTGCTCCCAAAGCGATTGCAGGCCCAGGCTGGCCACCGCACGGTGCCAGCGGCGCTGCACGGTGCCGTCGATCACGGTGCCTGCGGCCTCCACCTGGCAGCCTCCCTGGCTGATGCTGCTGTCGGGCACCAGACTGAGCTGCAGGTTGGGAAACTCACGCTTCATCTCGTCGGCCACCACATCCAGGTCCAGCGGATGCATGCGCACCGCGGCCACCTTGGTGTCCACGCTGAGCATGCCAAGGGCCTCGCGCAGCACCGGCTGCAGGGCGTTGGGGTTGCTGCCCAGCTCGCTGCGCAGCACCTGGCGCGCCAGCTCGCAGGCCAGCTCCAGCACGCCCTGGGCCAGGGTCTGCTGCGACTGCTCAACCTGTTCCTGGGCCGACTGGAACAACTGCAGATACTGCTGTGCGGCCTGCTGGCCCTGGTTGGCTATGTAGTCGGCAATGAGGCGCTGGCCTTCCAGCGTGGCCTGGGCGTGGCCCTGGGCAAAGCCCTCTGCATAGCCGGCCTGGTGGGCAGCCTGATCGCGGGCACGGTCTTCGGCCTCGGCCTGGGCTTTGACCTTGGCGGCAAAGCGCAGCGCAGCCTGGTCGACCGGGTCAAACGCCCAGTCGCTGGCGGCACGCACCTCTTCGGCGGGAATGAAGGAGGAATGGGCGCGGGACATCAGATCATGGCGTCTTCGCCACCTCCACCGCCGATGACAATCTGGCCCTCGTCGGCCAGGCGGCGCACGACCTTGAGGATTTCCTTCTGCTGCGCTTCCACCTCGGACAGGCGCATGGGGCCGCGCGACTCCAGGTCTTCCTTCAGGGTGGCGGCGGCCCGGCTGGACATATTGGCCAGGATCTTGTCCTTGAGTTCGGGCTGGGCCCCCTTGAGGGCCACGATGAGCACGTCGCTGGAAACCTCCTTGAGCACCATCTGGATGGCCTTGTCGTCGAGCTTGAGCACGTCGTCAAAGACAAACATCTTGTCCATGATCTTCTGGGCCAGGTCGGCATCGTGGCTGCGGATCGACTCGATCACCGTGCCCTCGATGGCGGTGCCCATCAGGTTGATCATCTCGGCAGCCGTCTTCACGCCGCCCAGCGAAGCCTTGCGCACCTTGTCGCCACCGGCCAGCACATTGAACAGCACTTCATTGAGGTCTTTCAGCGCCGTGGGCTGTATGCCTTCCATGGTGGCCACACGCAGCATCACCTCGTTGCGCTGGCGCTCGGGCAGCTGCTTGAGCACGTCGGCGGCCTGGTCGAACTCCAGGTGCACCAGGATGGCGGCCACGATCTGGGGATGCTCGTTGCGCAGCAGTTCGGCCACCGAGAGTGGGTCCATCCACTTCAGGCTTTCAATGCCGGAGACATCGCCCCCCTGCAGGATGCGGTCGATCAGCAGGGCCGCCTTGTCATCGCCCAAGGCCAGCTTGAGCACCGAGCGGACATAGTCGCCCGAGTTGGACACCAACAGGCTTTGCGAGGCCGCCACACCGTGGAACTTGTCCACCACCTCGTCGACACGCTCGCGCGTGATCTGGGAAGTCTTGGCAATGGCCTCGCCCAGCTTTTGCACCTCTTTGGGGGAAAGGTGCTTGAACACCTCGGAGGCCTCGGCCTCCCCCAGCGACATCATCAGGATGGCTGCGCTTTGTAGTCCGTCGTCGTTTGGCATAGTGTTTTTTGCAGCACCCGCCTGCCTTAGGCCGGCGCTTCTCCGTTGATCCAGCTTTTCACTATGTTAGCCACTGCGGCCGGATTGTCACGCGTGAGTTGGCGCGCCTCTTCCATGCGTAGCTCGGAGTCACTGATGGGCGGCGGCTCGGCGTGGGCGCGCGGTGCGGCCAGCTGGGGACGCTCGGGCTCCTCGGCCACGGTGGCGTCCAGCTGCACCTCGCGCACGGCGGGGCGGTTCTCGGCCAGGGTCTTGAAGGCGGGCTTCACAAAGCCCAGCAGCACCAGGGTGGCCAGGGCCAGGGTGCCCAGCGGCCAGGCCAGGCTTTGCGCCAGGTCCACCACCATGGGCTGGCGCCACAGGGGCACGTCCACCACCTCGGGCTTGTCGGCATTGAAGGGGGCGTTCACCAGGTTGACCGAGTCGCCGCGGTCCTTGTTGAAGCCCACGGCCTCACGCACCAGGGCGGTCATCTTCTCCAGCTGCGCATCGGTCAGCGGCGTGCTGGTGGTCTTGCCCTTTTCATCCGTCTTGACCACGTTGTTGATGACCACGGCCGCATTGATGCGCTTGACCACACCCGAGGCGCCCTTGACCACATTGATGGTCTTGTCCACCTCGTAGTTGATGATGGACTCCTTCTTCACACTGTTGGTGCCCGGTGTCTGGCCGGCGGCCGTCAGGGGCTGGGGCTGGCCGTTGATGGGTGCCGAGGACTGGGCCGGCGGCTGGTTGCTGGTGGCGCCAGGCACGCCGGCCGGCGTGGCGCTGGTGCCGTTGGTGCTTTCCACCGTCTGCTGGCTGCGCACGGCGCTGGTGTCGGGCTGCAGATTGGGCTTGTGCGACTCGGTGGTGGACTCACTCTGCGAGAAATCCACCTCGGCCGTGACCTGGGCCTTGACGTTTTGCGCACCCACCAGCGGCTCCAGGATCTCCAGGATGCGGCGGTTGTAGATCTGTTCCACCTGCTGCGCATACTGCAGCTGCTCGGCATCCACATTCAGGCCATTGGCCGAGCCGTCATTGGGCTTGGACAGCAGCTTGCCGGTGTCGTCCAGCACACTCACCGCAGAAGGATCGAGCTCGGGCACGCTGGCGGCCACCAGGTGCACGATGCCGGCCAGCTGCGACTTGTCCAGGCTGCGCCCGGTGGTCAGGCTGAGCAGCACCGATGCCGAGGGCTTTTGCTGGTCACGAAAGAAACCGTTCTGGTTGGGCAGGGCCAGGTGCACGCGGGCATTGGACACCGAGGAGATCGACAGGATGGAGCGGGTGAGCTCGCCTTCGAGGCCGCGCTGGAAGGTCAGGTGCTCCTGGAACTGGGTCATGCCAAAGCGGTTGGACTCCATCATCTCGAAGCCGGCCACATTGCCCTTGGGCAGACCCAGGGCGGCCAGCTTCAGGCGCGCGTCGTGCACGCGGTCGGCCGGCACCAGGATGGCGCCACCGCCATCGGAATACTTGTAGGGGATGTTCATGGTGCCCAGCTGGGCGATGACGGCGCCGCCGTCCTTGTCGGCCAGGTTGGAGTACAGCACCCGCCACTCGGCCTGGCGGCCCATCACCAGGCCGCCGATGGCAATGGCCAGGAACAGCACGATGCCCAGGATCAGCCGCATGCGCTGGCCCTGGTCCAGGCCGTTGAAGCGCTGGATGACGGTGGGATTCACGGGGATGGCGGTGGTTGCGGACATAGGAATTTTCCAGTGGAGCTAAGCCTGCAGAAAGCTGCTGCTGGAGGGGATTATTCGACCCACCCCGCCAGACATTAGGGGGAAAAGCGCTGGCTTTACCCCCCAATTGAAAATAATGGCCTGCCACTGGCCCCCTAGCATTACTACCTATCAAGTTCGCCGGAAGACTGCCATGGACCTCAAGCTCACCCCCCTGACGATGCCCACCACGGTGCGCCCCGGCGCGGGCGTGCGCTCTGGCGCGGTAGCGGGCAATGCGCCGTCTGCCGTGGCAGGCGGAGGCTTCTCGGGCGCGCTCAAGAACGCACTGAATTCGGTCAGCGCCGCCCAGAATGAATCAACCCGCCTGCAGCAGGAAGTGCAGATGGAAAACCCCCAGGTCAGCCTGGAGCAGACCATGGTGGCCATCCAGAAGGCCCAGATCGGTTTTACCGCCACCCTGCATGTGAGAAACCGCATGGTGCAGGCTTACACTGACATCATGAATATGCAGGTATAGCGCATGCACACCAAGACCCTGGACCTGGGCTGCGGCCTGCATCCCAAGAACCCGTTCTCCGCCGCAGAGGCCTTTGGCATCGACATCCGCGACAGCCCGGACGGCCGCATTCGCAGGGCCGATCTGGCGACAGAGCCCATCCCCTTTCCCGACAACCATTTCGCGTTTGTCACGGCCTTCGACCTGATAGAACACATACCCCGCGTGCTGTATCTGCCCGAACGGCGCAACTGCTTTGTGGAACTGATGAACGAGGTGCACAGGGTGCTGGCACCTGGCGGCATCTTCTATTCGTCCACCCCGGCCTACCCGCATGCAGCGGCCTTCATTGACCCGACCCATGTCAACATCATTGCCGAAGGTACTTTTTCGCTCTACTTTGCCAACGGCGCCGCCGATGGGCCCTGGGGCGTGATCTACGGCTTCAAGGGCTATTTCGAGCTGATGCAGGAGCAATGGTCGGGGCCGCACCTGCAGACCATGCTGCGCAAGGCCGAACGTCCCCAACCGGTCGCCGCTGCCACACAGCCCACCTGAGACTTTGAGCCGCCACCATGCCCCCAACGCTCGCGCCGCGCCCCCGCCAGTTGCACATCTTTTACCGCCATGTGCACAGCTCGGCCAATGCCCGCAGCCGCGACCCCAACAAGGCGCGCCCGGCCTGGTTTTCGCTGCAGCGCTGCTTTGCCAACCTGCTGTCCACCCTGGCGGCCGACCCCCAGCGTGCGCGCGTGCAGCTCACCGTGATGTATGACAGCCCGGCCGAGCTGCTGGCTGACGATGCGCTCTACCCCCGGCTGCAAAACAGTCCGGTGCCGCTCAAGCTGCAACTGGTAGATGGCCGATCGGACCTGAACTCGTTTCGCATCACCGTGGCCCATGCCTACAACACCGTGCAACAACCGGACGACCTGGTCTACCTGCTGGAAAACGACTACCTGCATGCGCCCGGCTGGCTTTCTAAGGTATTCGAGGTGTTCGACAGCGGCCACGCGTTCCAGTATGTCTCGCTCTACGATCACAAGGACAAGTACTTCCTGGCCATGTACCAGGATCTGCAGGCTCGCCTGTACTTGAGTGCCAACCACCACTGGCGCACGGCACCCAGCACCTGCGGCTCCTTCATCTTTGCCCGCAGCACCCTGGAGGCCGACCGTGATGCCCTGCTCTCGGGCCAACCCGACTTTCACCTGTTTGGCATGCTGGTAGGCCAGCGCCGCCGCACGCTGCTCACCCCCATACCCGGACTCTCCACCCATGCCATGGAGGGCTACACCAGCCCGCATGTGGACTGGGACGCGATTGCCGCGCAAAGCGGGACCTGAGGCGCTGAAGCTTCAGCCAGAGGCGCCTCCCGCTGCCAGCTGCGATACGCCCAGGCGCTCTTGCACCTCCAGAAAATTGCGTTGCAGCGGCACATGGTTGACCGCATGGCGCAATTCCTGGATCAGTGGGTAGTTTTCCAGCGCCAACGGAGCCAAGGCCTGGCGCCGCTGCAGGTAGAAATATTTCCTTGGATCCAGCACCCAATACTTCCAGGGCTTGAGGGTGCCCGAGATCTTGTACAGCGAGAAGTCCTGGCTGCACGCTGCTGAGCGGGCCCCTGCCAGCAAGCCCTCGGGGTGCAGCTGCTCCAGCAGCACGCTCTTCGCCAGGGGCAGGTCCTGCAATTGCGCGCCTTCCAGCAGCAGGCACAGCAGGTCTTGCTCGGCCCACAGCAAGTCGTTCTTGTGCTGCAGGTAGCCCGCGACAATGCGCTCATACCAGTTGCCCTGCAAGTACTGCGCGCGGGAAAACAGCAGCACACCGCCCGTGGGGTAGCGCGCATGGTGGGCCTGGCTGTGCAAAGGCGCGGGCAGGTCCCGGGCGGAGTTGCCGCAGAACGAGGCCAGCACAAACTCACGGGGGTAATGCTGCTCCAGACAATCTTTCACTTCGTCCATCCACTCGGCAAAACGGCTGCCCAGCAGGTAGCCGGCGTCAATGCTGATCACATAGTCGTGCTGCACCACGCTGGGTACCAGGGTCTTATAGAGGATGGCATTGCTGAAGTGGTATTTTTCAAACTTGTCGAACACCGTGTTCTGGATGGCCAGGCTGCGCAGCTGTTCACGGCCGTGGCGGCTGGCAAAGGCCTGAAGCATCTGCCGCACCTCAGGGCTGTCACCGGTGTTTTCGAGGTAGATCAGGTACACCGGCGCCGCCTGCTGCTGCAGCAGTTCCAGGGCTGTCAGCAGGGCGGGCTCGATGTAAGCCTGGTCAAAACAGACGGTAAAGCAGATGTCAGTCACAGTGATGCACGGGGCTCTTCAGGGCACAAGGCGGGCAGGCACATCGCCCAGCGCCGCCTGCCAGAATTCCGGTTCGTTCTTGTTCCACGCGTGCCCCCCCATAGGAAGGTGCCCACCATTGATGTGGCGGTAGTAGGATGGCCTGCCCTCCATGGCAAAGCGCGAGGCCGTCACCTCATTGGGCAGCACGAAGTCATTGGATAAGAGGCCCATGGTGGCAAAGAACAGGTCTTCGCTGGAGCCGGTGTGCTGAAACACCGCAATCTCCACGGCAAACTCGCGCAGCAGGGCTGCACACTTGGCAATGCGGCGCAGGCTCAGGCCGCCATTGCCCACGGTGGCGCGCACATGGCGGCCCGCGTCGCCCTCAAAGCGGCCGGTATTCACAAACAGCTCAAAGGGCTTGGGCCAGGGTGCACCCACATAGTCAAAGGGCTGGGCACACCACTCGTCCAGCGCATCGCGCAGCAGCACGGCATCGGTCTGCAGGATCAGCATGAAGTCATAGCTGGCATAGCGCGCGTAAAAAGATTCGCTGAGCAGCAGGCGGCTGTACTCGGCAATGCTCTCAAACGCTGGGCTGGCAAAGCGGTCCACCGGCAGCTGCGGGTAACGCGCCTGGTAGTAGGCCATGTCCAGTCCGGCCGGGGCGATCAGCCGAACCATGCGCCCCTTCAGCTGGCGCAACGAGCGGTCCAGCCCGTATTGCTCCAGCGGTGTCAGGCCTGGCTGGTAAACCGGCACCAGAACCACCACGGAGGCACTCATGTCCACGCAAGGTCCCCATGCCGCACAGGCAGCCCGCCCTTCACACAGCCCCCGGCGCTGGCAGCACTTTCACATTCATGAAGCCGCGCAAAAGGGCGATGTGGTAGCGGTGCACACAGTTCATCTGGGCAAAGCCGGTCTGTGCGTACTGCACTACATCAAAGCGGTCCGTCAGGTCGCGCAGCTCAAAAGAGGCGCGATGCCGGTCAAAGGCGCTGGTCTGGGCGCTTTGCGGATGGGCCGAAGGCCAGACCAGCAGCATGTAGTCGGCCCGGTACAGGGCGAAATTGATGATGGAGAGAATGTCCGAATAAAGGAAGTGCTCGATCACATCCAGCGCCACCACCAGGTCGTACTCTTCGTCAAAGCCGGTGCGAAAGTACTCCATGATGTCGGCATCCACGATGTCGTGGTAGCCAATCGACTTGAGGCTGCTGGCATCGGCCTCGGAGAACATTTTTTGCACCGTTACCAGGCGCTGTGGCGCAATGCCGTTGTGCTGCAGCAGGCGGCCAAACTTGCCTTGGCCGCAACCCAGCTCCAGGACGCGCACGGGCTTCACCATGCGTACGATCTGGCCAATGCCCGCGTCGAAATGGGATGCAGAACTACCCAGCATAAAAACCTTTCTTCCTGCGCTGCAGGTCTAGGAAAAAACTTGCGCCTCGCAAGGCAAGGCGCGGCACGCAGAAAAGCGCGCTCAAGCGGCCGCCCCTGACGGTGCGCCCAGCCCGTCCTTGGCCCCACCCAGCTGGCATTGCCGCCACATGGCCATATAGGTGGCCTCCAGCCCCAGGCAAAACGCCCGGGTATCAAACAGGGCCCGCGTGGTTCCATGGGCCTGCACTTTTTCGCGCAGGGCGCGTAAGAGCGCCGGTTGCTGCGCCAGTTCCAGGGCGCGTGCCTCATATTCGTCCGGGCTGTGGGTGATGAGCTCGGGCACATCCAGTGCAGTCAGCAGGCTGCCCGCCACCCGGGCCGGGAAGGCCTGGCCCATGTAGGTGAGCACCGGCAGGCCGGCCATAAGGGCGTCGGCCGCCGTGGTATGGGCGTTGTAGGGATGGGTGTCCAGGAACAGATCGGCCTGGCGGTAGCGCGCCAAGTGGTCTTCCACCCGCGGCACCCGGCCGGCAAAGATCAGGCGTTCTGGCACCACGCCGCGCGCCGCGGCTTCCTTGCGCAGATTGGCCTGGGCTGCTTCGCCGCGCGCCATCAGCCATAGCACGCTGCCTGGCACCTGCTGCAAGATTCGCATCCAGCGCTCGAACAGAGGCGGCGAGATCTTGTAGTCGTGGCTGAAGGAGCAGAACACAAAGCCGTTCTCGGGCAATCCGCACTCGGCACGGCTGGGTGTGCGCTCGGCGATCTGGATGGAGCGGTCGGTGGGCAGGTAGGTATCGGGCAGATAGGCCACCCGCTCGGTGTAGAAGCGCTGCTGCTCGGGCGGTATGACCTGGCGGTCGGCCAGGATGTAGTCATAGTAGTCCGAGCCCATGGTGCCCGGATAACCCAGGTAATTGACCTGCACCGGTGCGGGTCGCCAGGCAAACACCTCGGTGCGGGTGTCGCTGGTGTAGCCGCCCAGGTCGATGGCGATATCCACCTCCATTTCGCGCATCTTCTGTGCGATCTGCAAGGTGCCCCAGCCACGCACATCCACAAACTGGTCGAAGCATTGCAGCATGCGCTGGCGCAGCCGGCTCTGGTCATCCACCCCCAGCGAGATGGCAATGGTCTCGAAGCGGCTCTTGTCGTGCTGCTCGAACACACCGGCAATCAGGTGGCCCACCGGGTGTTCGCGCAAGTCGGGCGATACATAGGCTATGCGGATCTTGGGGTGCCGGTAGCGCTCGCCATTCCACAGCGCTTGGGGCTTCCTGGGGCAGAAGTGCGCGGCAAAGGTGCGGGCCGACTCCATGTGCACCCGGGCATCGTCCGAGAAAGCCATGATGGACAGCGACTTGCAGACACGCTGGCCGGCCAGCACACCCTCCACGATGCGTGCGCGGTTCTGCTCAAAGTCGGTCCAGTCGCAGATGTGCAGGCGCTCATAGGCCAAGAGGCCCAGGGCATAGTCATAGTCGGGCTTGAGGGTCAGCAGGTGCTGGAAGGTCTGGATCGCGGTTTCGCTTTGCTTGAACTCGGTCAGCAAAATGGCGCTGTTGACCAGGCCCGCCACATTGCCGGGGTCCAGGGCCACGACCTGGTTGAAGCGCTCCAGCGCCTCCTTGTGGCGGTGCATATCGCGCAGCAGCACACCGCTGTTGAGCAGGGCCGTGGTGGCGTTGGGGTCGAGCTTCAGGCTCTGGTCGTAGCTGGCCAGGGCCTCTTCCTTGCGCCCCAGGGCCTGCAGGATGGCAGCATGCACCACATGCATGGGTGCAAAGGCCGGGGCCAGTTGCACGCCGTGGCTGGACAGGGTGAGTGCATGGGCTGCCAGTCCCTGGTTGAGTTCGATCACGCACAAGGAATACAGGGCCGCCCCATTATTGGGGTTGGCCTTCAGCAGATCAGAAAAAAGCGCCGCCGCCTCGGCCAGCTTGCCCTCGTTCTGCAGGGTGATGGCCCGCATCAGGGTGGCGTTTTCGGTGTCTGCGCTGGCGACAGCTGCTGTGTTCATCGTATGTGCGGTGTTGGTCGCGGCAGGGCTTCAGGGCTCGCGGGCCGCCTCGGTCAGTCCCTTGGTCAGCGGCCAGGCCAAGTATGACATCACCGAGCGCTGTCCCACCACCACTTCCGCACTCAAGGTCATGCCCGGCAGCAGGCGTGCGCTGGCGGCCATATTGGCCAGGGTGGTGGATTTGATGCTGATGCGACTCAGGTAGTAGGAATCGGTGCCGTTGCGCTCGGCGCTGTCGCGGTGGAAAGCGTCCTCGCTGATGGTGCGCACCGTGCCATCCAGCATGCCGTGCTTCTGGAAGGGAAAGGCATCGAGCTTGAGGCGCACCGGATCTCCCAGCTTGATATTGCCCACATCCAGTGAATCGATGCGCACCTCGGCCTCCATCACCACATTCAGCGGCACCAGGGTGAAGAAGGTCTCGGCCTCCTTGACGATGGAGCCGGGCGAGAGCTTGGCAATCTCCAGCACCACGCCGTCGATGGGCGCCGTCAGCACCACCAGCTTGTGGCGGCGGTCGGCTTTTTGCAGCTGCTCCTGGATGCTGTCGCGTTCGCGCGAGATGGCCAGCATCTCTTCCATGGTCTTTTGCCGCCACCCCTTCTCGAAGGCAATGCGCTCAGAGTCGGAGGCCGAGAGTTCGCGCTTGATCTCCTGCTCTTTGTTGCGCGCAAGTTCGAGTTCACGCTCCACTTCCTTGCTGCGCTGCTGGGCCTCCAGCAGCTGCACCGGCGCACCGAATTTTTGCGCCACCATTTTCTCCTGCATGGCCTCGATCTCTTTCACCGAACGCAGTCGCGAGGCCAGTTGCAGCTGGTCCTGCCGGTTGGTGGCCAGCGCCGCCATGAGCTTGCCGGCCTGCTCCTGGATGCGGGCCTGCTGGGCGCGGTAGTTGGCACGGCGCTCGGCCAACAGCTCAGCCTGTAGGCGGGTATCGGCGTTGTCTGGCGCCTTGTCCGTGGCGCTGGCGGGCGCGGCTTCGCCAGCAAGCTCCTGCTCCAGGCCTTGCACCTGGGTCTGCAGGCTCTGCAGGCGCAGACGCAGCTGCGATTCATCGGCCAGAGCAAAGGTGGCATCCATGGCGGCCAGCTGGTCGCCCTTCTTCACCACCTGCCCTACCCGCACGTCCACGCTTTGCACCACCGAGGTCTCCAGCGGCTGCACCACCACATTGGGCAGGGGGTTGACCAGCCGTCCCTGGGCCACCACCACCTTGTCCAGCTGCGAGAGGCTGGCCCAGATGCCAAACACCACAAAGCACAGCAAGAGCAGCTGCAAGGTGAGCTGGGCCATGCGTGGCACCGGGCTGCGTTCTATCTCGTCGGCATCGGGCAGGTACTCCACCACCGTGCCCACGCGCAGCTTGCCACTATCCTTGCCGCGCTCCTTCGCCTTGGCACCTGATTTGCCTGTCTCTTTTGCGGGTGCAGGCGGAGCCCCGGCGGCCTCCCCCGGTTCGCGCAGGGCCTGTGCATCGGTGGCGGCCTGGCCGCCTTTTTTGAAGGGCCAGAATTTCATAGATGCCCCGACTGCTGGTGCCACAGGTGCTGGTAGGTCTCGCAGCGCGTCAGCAATTCCTCATGCTTGCCGCTGTCCATCAGACTGCCGTGCTGCATCACCAGAATGGCATGGGCATTGACCAGGGTGGACAGACGGTGCGAGATCATGATCACGGTGCGGCCCACCGCAATGCGCGAAAGGTTGTTGATGAAGATGGCCTCGCTCTCGGGGTCCAGGGCGCTGGCGGCCTCATCCAGGATCAGGATGCGCGGGCGCGTCAGCAGGGCGCGCGCGATTGAGAGCCGTTGCTTCTGCCCGCCTGAGAGGTTGGAGGCGTTTTCCTCCAGCATGGTGTTGTAGCCCAGCGGCATGCGTTCGATGAATTCGGCGGCACCGGCAGCCTCGGCCGCAGCCACGATTTCCTCAAAGGTGGACTCCGGCTTGGCCATTGCGATGTTGTCGCGCACCGTGCCCCGGAACAGAAAGTTCTCCTGCAGCACCACGCCGATCTGGCGTCGCAGATGGGCCAGCTCGATCTCGCGCGCATCGGTGCGGTCGAAGCGCACCACGCCCTGCTGCACGCCGTACAGGCCCTGGATCAGCTTGGTCAGCGTGGTCTTGCCCGAGCCGCTGCGCCCCACAATGCCGACCACTGCGCCGGCAGGTATGGTGAAGCTGGCGCCATCGAGCGCTGCCACGCTGGAGCCGGGGTAGCGGAAGGTGACGTTGTCAAAGGTGATCTCACCGGCCAGCGCGGGACGCAGGCCGCCGGCACTGGCGCGGCCTTCCCCTGGGCGGTTCATCACCTCGCCCAGCATGCGCACCGACAGCGCAGTCTCCTGGTATTCATTGACCAGACCGACGATGGCAATGAGTGGCGCCACCACGCGGCCCGAGAGCATCTGAAAGCCGATCAATGCGCCCACCGACAGGCTCTGGTCAAACACCTCCTGCGCACCGACCACGATGATGACCACCGGCAGCAACTTGCCCAGCAAATCGGTGATGGCCGCGCCGGTGATGGCGATCTTGCCCACCCGGAAATGCATATGGATGGACTGGGCCGAGCGCTGGTCCCACTGGCGGCGCTGGGCCGGCTCGATGGCCAGTGCCTTGATGGTGCGCATGCCGTGGATGGTCTCCACCATCATGGACTGCCGCTCGCCTTCGGCCTGGTAGAGCGCATTGAGGCGACGTTGGAACACCGGCACCATGGCCGCCACCACACACCCGATCAGAAAGGTGAAGGCCAGGGTGATCAGTGCCAGCTTGGCCGAGTAGGTAAACAGAATGGGCAGAAACAGCAGCAGGGAGGTGCAGTCCAGCACGGTGAAAAACATCTTGCCGGTGAGAAAGCTGCGAATCTTTTCCACCTGCTGCATGTGGCGGGTGATCACCCCCGCGGTGGTGCTCTCGAAATACTCGATCGGCAGCGACAGCAAGTGGGCGAAGGTGCGCCGGGTCAGCCGCATGTCGATCTTGTTGGTGGCAGACAGTGTGAGCAACTGGCGCAGAAAGCCGAACAGGGCATCAAACACCAGTGCGATCACAATGCCTATGCCCAGCACCCACAGGGTGGAGATGCTCTGGTGCACCATCACCTTGTCAATCACCAGCTGGAAGAACATGGGTGAGGCCAGCGCCAGCACATGCATGGCCATGGCGGCCACGGCAATATCGCGCAGGGCCGACTTCTGCTTGAGAATTTCCGGCAGGAACCAGCGCAGGCCAAAGGGCTGGCTCTGCTCGGTCACACCGAAAATGCGCTTCATGAAAAAGACCTCGCCCTGCCACAGGCCGCAGAACTGGCTCTGGTTGAGCATCAGGATTTCAGTGGCGTTCTCTGCCAGGGGATTGAGGATGGCAACGCGCCCGCCCTCGTCCTGCGAGAAGCCGACCACGATGACACTGGTCTTGTCCTCCATGCGGGCGATCAGCGGAAACACACCCGTCTGCGCCTGCAGGCTGCTCCAGCTGAGCTTGTCGTGCTTGGCCTTGAGACCGATATCGGCGGCAATGCGCAGCACCGTGGCCGTGCCCGGCTCCTCATTGACCAGGGCATAGTCCTCGATCAGGCGCTCAGGATTGACCGGCAGCCGATGGTGCTGCGCCAGCGCGGCGATGCACTGAACCGTGGAGTGGGGAAACCGGTCTGCCATGAATGATCATTCCATCGAGGAATCCCATTTCAGCATGCAGGGCGGCCTTGCAGTCCCCCGATTAGGACGCCTTATGCCCGCCAATTTGCCGCGCCCCACGGCCAGCAGACACCACCAAAAAAGAGGGGAGGACGTGACCTAACGTCCTCCCCAAGCTTGGAGCCCTGGCCCGGCCCCGGGCCGTTCGCTCTTCCTCTCGCCTCTCACTTGCGCTCGCACTGACTCACTCGACTTGCCGCACGCAAAACACCTTGCGTGCGCTTGCATTCTGACCGGCACCGCGCCCTGCGACGCGGCGCCGGGGCCGCATTTCTGCGCTAGCCTGGCAACTTGCCTGTGGGGCTGGCCAGCAGCGGATCGCGGTTGGGGTCCAGCACTCCGCTGGCCGCAACCCCTGGCAGCGTAGCCGCCAGCGGTGCCGCCTTGCCCAGCGGGTTGCCGTTCGCATCAAACTGCTTCATGGCGTCGACCATGCTGGCCACGGTGAGCGCCGCCGGGTTGGCCTGGCCGGGCACGCCGCCCAGGTCGGGCAGGCCCGCCGTTGCACCCGTATCCGACGCTCCCGCGCCAAAGCTGTTGATCGCCTGGGCCATGCCACTCACCTGCGCCCGCAGGTTGCCAGACTCCGGCGGCAGTGCCGCTGGCTCCACCGGCGTCAGGCTTGGGGCCAGCACCGCTGGTGCCGCCAGCGGAGCCGGTGCCGGCGCGCTCGGGTTGAGGGCTGCAATGGCGGCATCCACACTGGCCGGCGCCACGGAGGCCTGGCGGTCCGCCACAAACCACACGTCGGAGGCCGCATGCGTGGCCCCATCGGTGGTGGTGTAGCTGGAGTTCAGGCCCAGGCGGTTGCCGTTGTCCGCAGCCACACCGGCCGTGGCCTCGGTGCTGATGCTGCTGATACCCAGGTCGGCGAGCGACTTGAGTTCACCGGTCTCGGTGACGCCATCCGAATTGCCATCTATCCAGACCTGCAACTTGGCAAAGGCGGCATCGGCGCTATTGAGCACGCCATCGGCATTGCTGTCGAGTTCGCGCAGGGCGGCATAGCCGTCGCTGGCCTTCTGTCCATTGGCCAGCGTGGTCGAGGATCCGAACAACTCAGAGCCGTCGTTGATTGCGCCATCCTGGTTGCGATCCATCACCAACAGGCCATCGCTGCCGCTGACCCAGCCAGTGCTGACCTTGTTGCCGGTGGCAAACAGGTCGAAGTTGACGCCGCTGTCGATGCCCAGGGTCTTGACGCCATCGCCGTTGAGGTCCAGCACCACCGGTGTGCCCATGGCCAGGTGGCCCTGGATCTGGGTGGTGGTCAGTGCACCCCACTGGGCCGAGGTCAGATTCATCACCTGGGTCGTGGTCAGGGCCTCGATCTGGGTGGTGGTCAGGGCCTGGATGGAGGCCGTGCTGAGGGCCTGGATCTGGGTGGTCTTGAGGATTGCCAGATCCGAGGTCTGGATGGCAGCCGCCTGCGCCGTGGTCAGCACGGCCACATCCGTGGTGATCAGAGCCAGGAACTGGCTGCTGGTCAGCGCCACGACCTGGGCCGTGTTCAACGCCACAGTCTGCGCCGTGTTGAGCACCACCACATCGGAAGTCGTCAGGGCCTGGATCTGCGCCGTGGTCAGCACGTTCACGCCAGCCGTGGTGAGCGCCGCCACCTGCGTGGTCTTCAGGACTGCCACATCCACCGTCTCAATCGCCGCCACCTGGCTGGTGGT
>Ga0228700_1000895_pt1 | contig 22758 bp, 24 predicted proteins | sample McNCre317_Aug_MG_FD_178019 | JGI IMG/M metagenome (GOLD analysis project Ga0228700, IMG submission 178019) | Freshwater microbial communities from McNutts Creek, Athens, Georgia, United States - 3-17_Aug_MG | ecosystem: Environmental > Aquatic > Freshwater > Creek | place: USA: Georgia...
AATAACGCCACGTTGATCACTCCTGTGTCTCCTGCTCAATGCTGAGCAGGACAGTTTGACTACGTGGGTCAAATTTGGATGCAAATTCCTAGGTTTAGTGGCTCACTATTGGATGCAATTCAACAATCAAGGTTGGTGAAGTGCTGATTCACAGCCCAGTAGATCCAGATGGCTTATGGATGCATCGCACTGTCGCTGCCGCATTAAATGATCGTGATGCGGATGGAATGCGGAATGGTTACAGCACCGGGGTGTGCAACTCTCGTGGCGCTCATTGGGTTGACCCAACTGGAAAACCGGAGAAAGAACTGGCAGAGCAATTTCGTCATAGAGCTGAAGAAATTGAGAATGCCGGGTTTTCAAGATTCGCAGTCACATTGAGAAATTTGGCGGAGGGCTATGAGCGCGACGCTGAGCGAATCATTTCTGAACACAAAAATTTACCAGCCGATTGATCCTCATCTCAATGCGCCCCAAGGTAACACCCCTCAGCCCGACCCCCATCCACTTCATCACCTTCTTCACTGCACAGCGCAGCAATCAAGGCTTGGTCCACGACTTGGCCGGGTAGCAGCAGTTCTTCATTGGTCCAACGTTTGACCAAGTGGCCATTGGCCACGCCGCCGGTGTGTGGGGCTTGGTAGGCTCGGCGGTGTTGCATGGTCACGCCGCTGTTGGCGTTGGCAATGAAACGGCTTTCGCCCAAGGCCCAAGGTTCAAAGTAGGCATTGGCGGCGGCATCGACTTGACGGAAGTAGCTGCGTGCGCCTTCGGCGTTGAGCTTCTTGCGCACGGTGCGGGTGATGAGGCCTTGCAAGTGGTCTAGCGCGGCGTAGTCCATTTGCTCCAAGGCTTCGGGGCTCATGTCTTGTGTGGCCAGTGCGGCTGTGGCGGCCAGATCGGCGGGCAGCACTTGCACCATGGCTTTGACCACATCGCGATGGGGTGCCACGGCAGTGGCTACGCCGCGTGTTTGTGGCTGAATGGGGCAGCGAATTTCCACAAAGCGCGGCTTCACGGGGCCCGTGCAGCCATCGTGGTGGTAGTACTCGCCTTGGCTCAGACGCCCCTTGCTAGAGCGCCCGCGCACGTCGCGGTAGGCGGGGTGTTGGGTGTGGACGTTCAGGCACACCACCAGGCCCGTGGCGTCGACCAGTTGGTAAAAGGCCTCGCGCCATTCGGGCAACAGAAGTTTGTCGTGCAGGTAGTCGGTGGGGGCTGCGGCTACATGGCCCTTAAAGTCTTTTTCCTCGCCTTCGATGACCAACACAAAGGGTTTGGGCCTGCGCACGCGCCACTGGCAGTTGGCAAATTCCAGCACCGAGCTGGAGGTGTCAGAGAGTGTGGCGGCGTTGTGGCTTGTGTGGGCAGACATGCCCTAATTTTAGAGTTTGTTTAAAACTCAAACCCACCTTGTTGGCGCACTGCTGCCGATGCCGTGCCCGTGAGCAAGTCGGCCAACAGCTCAGCATGCGCTGGGTTTTTGGCATGGGTGCAAATACCCAAGGTGTAGTCGGTGCTCAGCTCAAACTCAGCAGGCAACACATCGACCAAGTCCACGCCTTCGGTGTAGTTGATTTCGGTCACTTGGGTGCAGCCAATCAAACCGCTCTCGGTGCTCTTGGCCATTTCGCCCATGGCAGTTGCGCCGTTAGGGAACACACGAAATTTGCTGCGCATGGTTTCATCTAGGCCCAACGCTTTGAGCACATTCATGAAGTGAATGCCAGCCGTGGCTTTGTCGGGGTCTGGGAAGTAAATGCCTTGCGCGGCGCTCATGGCGGCGTGCAGTTGTTCTCGGGTGTTGACGTTGGGGTGTGTGGTGCCGCTGCGCACGGCCACGCCTGTTTTGACTTTGCCCAACGAGCGTGCGCTGCCCGCCACCACATGGCCCGAGGCGATGAGTTGGTCAATCAACGGTTTGGTGAGGATGACCACATCGCACGGTGCACCGCCAACAAGTTGGTCACGCATTTGGCCCACGGCACTGAAGGTGCCGCGGATGGATGTGCCTGTGCTTTTTTCAAATTCAGCCTGAACGGCTTTGACCACGGCTGCGGCTGCGCCGCCACTCAATACATGCATGGTGTTCTCTTTCTGTTGAGGGTTAAGACTGGGCCGATGTGTGATCGGCCTCGATGGTTTTTAATAAGTTGTCGGGAGTGAACGGCATGGCACGCATGCGCACGCCGATGGCATCAAATATTGCGTTGGCAATGGCCGCACAGGTGGGGCCTGAGCTGCATTCGCCAGCGCCGAGGGAGGGCTCGTAGGGTTGCGACATAAGGGCCACTTCAACCGCAGGCATGTCGCTGAATTTCAAGATGGGGTAGCTTTCCCAGTTGTTTGAGGCGATGCCTTGCGGGTTGAGCTGGGCTGACTCGCACAAGGCCCAACTGGCCGCTTGCAATGCACCGCCTTCGATTTGGTTGATGGCGCCGTCGGCATCTATGACATGGCCCAAATCGACTGCTGTCCACAGTTTGTGCAGCTTCACTTTTTCTTCGACCACCAACTCGACCACCACGGCGCAATACGCGCCCGTGTTTTTGTAACGTGCGTAGGCGAGGCCACGTCCCCAGCCCTCGGGTTTGTGGGTGGGGCGGGGCGCAGTCCAGCCTGCCATGTGGGCTGCTTGTTGCAGCACCGCAGCTGCGCGTGTTTGTTCTGTGTTGTGCAGGTGTGCGAGGCGAAAAGCCAGCGGGTCTTGTGCGCAACGCAACGCCAATTCGTCCATCACCGATTCAGCAGCAAACACATTGGTGGGTGCGCCCAAGGCGCGCATGGCAGAGACTCGAAACGGCATGTTCAACACGCGGTGGTTGAGCACCTTGACAGAGGCAATGTCGTAGGGTGGTTGTGCGTTGCGCTCAGAACCACCACCCACAGCCATGGCCGCATTGACAGCCATCGTCACAGGCTGAGCTTGTGCGGTTTGCCACGTGCCCAACAAGGCGGGTGTTTTACCGCGACCGGGGCGTGTGCCGTGGCCTTGGCCCCAAACGGTTTGGGTCCATTCGGCAATGTGCCCCTCAGTATTCACTCCCGCTTGAATTGCCACAGCCATGGCCGGTGCCAAAGGCGCATGGCCTAACTCGGCTTGGCGAGTCCACTGCACGCGCACAGGGCGACCCGGCACAAGTTGGGCCAGCCACGCAGCGTCAAAGGCCACATCGTCTGCACCGTTGTGGCCGTAGCAGCCTGCACCTTCCACGTGCGAGACTTGCACTTGCTCAGGCTGCATGTCAAACGCCAAAGCGATGTCGCGGCGCAAGTTGTAAATGCCTTGGCTCTGGCTCCACACCTCGAGTTGTTGTGCATCAGCGGTCCATTGCGCCAACGCACAGCACAGACCAATCGAGGCATGCTGCACATAGGGCCGATGAAATTCGGCGTGCACGTATTGCGCAGCGTTGGATGGTGGGTTGTGGCTGGTATCGGCCACGACCGTGGTGTCTAGGGGTTGTGCTTTGAGCCAATTGGGTAAATCGTTGGCATCTGGCACTTCTGCGTGGCAGCGCCAAAATTTGCCTTGTGCCACGCTGTCTTCGATGTGCTTCACCACTCTGGATAGAGCGTATTCAGTCTCGGTCAACACGCCCAATAGCAAACCGTCTTGATGCACGCGCAGCACACCGCTTTGTGCCTGCACATGATGAACCAAGGCTTGCATCTCATTCACGATGAGTTCGGCAGCGAGCGTGCCTGGCCTGAACACCATGCCGTGGCACATGCTTGGCAACACGCGGTCGTGGATGTATTCAAACTCACCAAACACCTTGCTGGCGATGTCAGGACGAGGTGCTTTGGGCTTTGTCGGTGATGCGCCTATGTCTTGCGCTGCATGAGGTGACTGCACCTGCGTGGTGTCGATGGTGCTGTGCCACATCTGCGCAGTCGTGAGTTCAGCGTAACTGGCAGTTTGTGTTGTGGTTTGGACAGAGAACTCGCCATTCGCGCAGCGCACGGTCGCTGCATCAACACCGCAACGGCGAGCCATTTGCGAACGACATATTTCACGCCAATGGGCGGCGGCACATCGCAGGGCTGCCCCCGAGTGCTGCACTGACAAGCTGCCCGACGTCACCGCTTCATCGGGACTGGTGTGCGTGCTGGCTGGCACCATGTCGATGTGTGCAGGCGAGAGCCTCAACTCTTGCGCCACGATGAGTCGCAATGCGTGTGAAATGCCTTGTCCCAAATCGACCTTGCCAGAGAACGCCTGCACTTGACCCGCAGCAGACAAGCCCAGCCATTGATGCAAACGCGGATGTGCTTTGAGCGATTCGGACATCACACCGCCGCAGACTTACATGCTGCTTTTTCAATAGCCCGTATCACGCGGTTGTGTGCACCGCAGCGGCACAAATGGCCGTCGAGCACTTGCACAATTTCTTGCCGTGTGGGCTGTGCTTGGCGTTGCAGCAACGCTGCTGCCGACATCAAAATGCCACTGGTGCAAAAGCCGCATTGCATGGCTTGTTCTTCAATGAACGCGGTTTGCAATGCATGGGGTGCCTCGCGTGTGCCCAGGCCTTCTACGGTGGTGATGTGTTTGCCTTCTACCGACCACAACGGGGTTTCGCAGGCGGCCATGGCATGGCCATCGACCATCACGCGACAAGCGCCGCAGGCGCCTTGGCCGCACCCCATGCGGGTGGCTTTGAGGTGCAGCGTATTGCGCAACACATCCAGCAGGCTTTGCCCGCTGTCGCCTTGCACGGACACCTCGCGTCCATTGACGTGAAAGACCACCACCGAGTTGTGCATGGCTCAGTCTGCTTTCGCGCCCGAGACCTTGACGATGTTGGCCCACTTGGCAATGTCGGCATTGAGGTAGTGCTCAAACTCAGCCACGGTCATCGACAGAGGCACTGCGCCTTGTTTGGCCCATGCGGTTTTGACGTCGGGGTTATTCACAATCTTGCGCATTTCGGCGTTGAGCTTGGTCACGATCTCAGCCGGTGTGCCTTTCGGTGCCATGAAGCCTAACCAAATGGTGGCTTCGTATTTGGGCACGGTTTCGGCCACGGTGGGCACATCGGGCAAGTTGGCTGAGCGTGCCAAGCCTGTGGCACCCAGCATGCGCACTTGGCCGTTGCGTGCGAATTCGGCCATGGTGGTTTCTGCGTCAAACATCACATCGACTTGGCCACCCACGATGTCGGTGCGTGCGCCAGAGCTGCCTTTGTAGGGCACATGCGTCATGTCCACGCCGGCCATGTATTTGAACAACTCACCGGCCATGTGGTAGGGCGTGCCATTGCCAGACGACGCAAAGTTGAGCTTGCCCGGTTTGGACTTGGCCAAGGCGATGAGTTCGCTCACATTTTTCGCCGGCACGGAGGGGTGCACGACCAACAGCAAGTTGGAGTAGTTCACAGGCGCGACGCCCACAAAGTCTTTCATCAACGCAAAAGGCTTCTTAGGGATGAGTGACTCGTTCACCGTTTGGGTGTTGGACATCATCAGCAAGGTGTAGCCATCTGCGGGGGACTTAGCCGCGAAGTCCGTGCCGATGATGGAGCCCGCGCCGGGCTTGTTGTCAATCACAAAAGGCTGCTTGAGTTCTTCCGTCAAACGCTGCGCCATGAAGCGTGCGTAGTTGTCGGCAGGGCCACCGGCTGCAAACGGCACCACGATTTTCACAGGGCGATTGGGGTAGCTTTGCGCATGCGCAATGCCAGAGGCCATGGCCAACGTCAGTGCCATGAGTTTGAGCGAGCGGTGCAGTTGAATCATGGGATGTCTCCGGGGTGTGAAGGGGTCAGTCAACTTTGCCGATGCGCGCCACAAGCGCGCCCATCTCTTTGGCATCGGTTTGCACAAAGCGTTCAAAGTCGGCGGCGTCTTGGTACATGAACGAGGTGCCAGAGGCTGTTAACGCACCGACGGCACGTGCATCTTGCGCAGCAAATTTGGCTGCTTGGCGCAAGCTGTCCACCACCGCAGGCGGTGTGTCGGCAGGCACAAACATGCCGGACCACTGTGAGTACTGAATGGGCACGCCCAACTCTTTGAAGCTGGGCACGTCGGGCATGCTGGCCAAGCGACCTTCACCCCAATGCGCCAAAGCACGCAAGCGGCCGGATGCAATTTGTTGTTTCACGCTGGCGGGGCCCGTCGATACCGCATCAATTTGTCCACTCAGCAACGACATCACCGCAGGTGCAGCACCGGTGTAGGGCACGTGCAGCATGAAGGTATTGGTCGCCACTTTGAGTTGCTCCATCGGCACGTGCATGGTGCCGTAGTTGCCAGATGAGCCAAATGAAATTTTTCCTGGATTGGCCTTGGCATAAGCGATGAACTCGGCGTAGGTTTTCCAAGGGCTGTCGCTGCGCACCACCAACACCGTGGGGTCTGCGGTGAAGCGCGCAATGGGCTTGAGCTGGTTCACCTGATACATGGGGGCGCGTTGCAAAATTTTGTCTGCTTCAGGCAGCACCACCAATGACGACAGTGACATGAGGACGGTGTAGCCATCGCCCTTGGACTTGGCCACGTGCGCCATGCCAATGCCGCCGCCTGCGCCGCCTTTGTTGTCCACCACGATGGGTTGCTTCAAGTAGCGCGACATGGCTTCGGCCACAGGGCGGCCCACCGTGTCAGCCACGCCGCCTGGCGGGAACGGCACCACCATGGTGATGGGCTTCGTGGGATAGCTCTGTGCAAAGGCGTTGAAGCTGAAAGCCACAGCCATTGCAGCGCTGAGCCCGGCACGCATCAGTTGACGTCGGTCCATGTCTTGTCTCCTTCGATTTTTTGTCAAGCAGGTCAAGCGAATGCTTGCCTGCTTTTTTAGTGTCAAACGAAGCGGTTTTCGATGCTGCCCACGCCATCAATTTCGACGCGGATCACATCGCCTTTGGCGATGTAGCGGGGTGGGGTCAAGCCCATGCCCACGCCTGCAGGGGTGCCGGTGGCAATGATGTCACCGGGGTAAAGCGTGATGCCGCGTGAGATGGTTTCAATCAGTGTGGGGATGTCGAAAATCATGTTCTCGGTGGGGCCGTCTTGGCGCAACTCACCGTTGACCCAGCAACGCACACGGGTGTTGCGGCCGTCGACTTCGTCTGCGGTGACGAGCCAAGGCCCCATGGGACAAAAGGTATCAAACGATTTGCCCATGTCCCATTGCTGGTGGCGCATCTGCACGTCACGCGCGGTCACATCGTTGACCACGGTGTAGCCAAACACATGGCTCATCGCATCGGCTTGGGCGATGTTTTTGCCGCCTTTGCCAATCACCACCGCCAGCTCGGCTTCGTAATCGATTTGCTCAGAAATGGCGGCACCCGGCAGATGCACATCGTCCTTGGGGCCGACCACGCACTCGGGCACTTTGGTGAACACGATGGGCCACGCTTTGGTGTCGGTGTTGCTGTCTTTGAAGACCGAGGCTTGCAGCTCTTTCGCGTGCGCGTGGTAATTGCGGCCCACGCACCACACGTTGCGTCGTGGAATGGGCAAAGGGGCTTCGAGATGGACATGGGTGATGTCGTGCGGTGTACCCGCCAGTTCGGGCAGCGCATGGCCAGAGGCGAGCGCATCGATGATGGGCTGGGCGCCGTGGTGGGCTTGGTCTTCGGTGAGTGCAAAAGCTGTGACGTGTGTGCCGTCGGCAGATACTTGGCCGACATGACGTTGACCGTTGAGCTTGAAAGTCGCAATGCGCAAAGTGTTCTCCTGAAATGAATCATTGGTTTGTCTTGGACCAATTTAAGTCATCTTAGGAGGGATGTGCCATTCCCGCAGACACACACGAGACACCGCGTTGATAAGCGTTTTAAAGCGTGAATGCTTCCCACACCCGATAGGCGGCATAGGCATCGTTGGCGGCATACACCAGCTGCGATTCGCTCAATCGTGCATTGGCCCAGTTGCTGGTGGCGGCTTTCTTAGATTTTTGAAAACGCTGCTTGAACAGCACGGCTACCGCACCCTTGACGCCCATTTCTTTGCGATAGCCCTGCGCTTTGAAAATGGTGTTGAGTTCCAAAATGCCCGCGGGCTCGACGCCCAATTTTTGGAGGATGCGTTTGCGGTCATCCCCCAAACCAAAGCCGGCTTTGACAATGCTGGGTTGCGCCAGTAAATCGGCGGCCACAGCGCGGCACTCAGGGTCGTGCAGCTGAAACACCCACGCACGCTCGCCCGTCGCGAGCTGCAACACATGCGGGCCGTCAGAGGCTTCGCCCACGCGGAAAGTGGGCTTGGATTCGGTGTCAAAGCCCCAAGCCGGTGAGGCCATCAACGCCCCGTGTGCGAGCCGGGCTTGTTGGCCTGTGGTGACCAAGGTGATGCGGTCTAGCCCTAAGCGTGGAAATTCTGGCAGCAGGGCGATGGCTTCTTTGTCGGGTGTGTCGCGGCGTTGTGTCATGTGTGGTGGATCTCAACGCTTCTTGGATTTGTGCGCGGTTTTCTTGTTTTTCTCAATCGCCTCTTTGCGCACGGCGCGTTCGGCATCGGCTTGTTTGCCTTCGGCCAACCACGCAGCAAATTCTTCTGGCGTTTCTAGCGTCACACGGCCCAGCGCTGCGGTGCGGAAATCGTGAATCACGATGTGCGCAGCTTTGGTGAGGTTGATGCGCCCACCGCTTTGCACGGCACCGCGTTGGCGGCCAATGGCTTCTAGCATTTCCTCGTCGGTGTGGTTGGCCACGTCCTCGATGCGGTAGCGCTGGTGCAGCTCATGGGGATAGTGAGGAATGAGGTAGTTGAGCAGCTCCAGTGCGACGGTTTCTTCGTCAAACGCGTTCACGCCAATGGCGCCGCTGGCGGCGAGGTTGAAACCGCTTTGCTCAACGATGATGCGCGGCCACAGCACGCCCGGTGTGTCGTACAAATAAAAGTCATCGGCCAGCGCAATGCGTTGCTCGGTTTTGGTGATGCCGGCTTCGTCACCCGTTTTGGCCGCACGTTTGCCTTTGAGGGTGTTGATGAGGGTGGACTTGCCCACGTTGGGAATGCCGCAAATCAGCACGCGCATGGGCTTGGCCATGCCGCCACGGTTGGGCGCGAGTTGCTGGCAGTTGTCCATCAGCGCTTTGGCGGGCGAGGCCATGCTGGTGTCCAGGCCAATGGCGCGCACGCCGGGCATGGCGTTGTAGTGGGCCAGCCACATCGCGGTGCGTTCGGGGTCGGCCAAGTCTTGTTTGCTCAGCACCTTGAGTGCAGGCTTGGTTTTGATGAGTTCGGCCAGCATCGGGTTGGCGCTCGAGCCGGGCAAGCGGGCGTCGAGCATTTCGATGACAACGTCAATCTCTTTGATGCGCTCCCCAATCGCTTTGCGCGTGAGGTGCATGTGTCCGGGGAACCATTGAATAGCCATAGTCTTGATTGTCGTTCACGCCGAGTGGGTGGCTGCTTTCAATCGCAGATGCACCTCATCCGTCACATCCACCGGCAGCTGTTGCTTGGCTTTGAGGTAGTGCTCGGTGAACACTTCAAAGTAAGCGTTGAGGGCTTCGGCGGCTTGTGTGTCATCAGCCAGTGCCAAACACATGGCACCCACTTCGGCGGTACACAAATGTGCTTCGCTTTGCGCGCGGCGCAGTCTGTAGCGTGAGAGCTGTTCGGGGTGCAGGCTGAGCACGGGAAAGTTTTGCAGGTAAGGGCTTTTGCGAAACATCTTGCGCGCCTCGTCCCAGGTGCCGTCGAGCAGGATGAACAAGGGGCGCTTGTTGTCGTTGTGCGTTACCTCATGCACCACGCGTGCGTCATCGGCAAACGCAGCAGGGAACACCACATAAGGTTGCCATTGCGGGTCGTTCAACAGCGCTAACAACGCAGGGTCAACTTCGGTACGCGCCCAGCCAAATGCAAAGGTGTTGGCCACCACATCGGCAATGAGCCAGCCGGTGTTGCTGGGTTTGAGTGGCTCGATGTCGGCCATGAGCAAACACATGCCTGCGCGTGTGGGCACGTCGGGGCGAAGGGCGCAGAGGCAATGGGTGGGGACCAAACGGCAGCCTGCACAGCGTTCGCCTTTGGGGCCGCCGCGGGCTAGAAAGGGCTTGACACTGCGGGCTAAACGTGCGGCGCGTAGACGAGCAATGGCGTGAGGTAAGTCAACAGACACAGCTTAGTCCGCCACATTGCACTCGCGGCGCAACAGCGCCAGGGCATCGTGCAGCTTGTAGTCGTGGTCGCTCTCTAAAGTGTCCCGCGATTCGTCGATGAAGGCTTGCCACATGTCGATGTAATCGTCTTGGTGTTCAGCCGGTGCATTGGCTTGGATGAACGCAGTGGCCAGCTCAGGCTGCACGCCTGATTTGCGAATTTTGCGAATCAGCGTGGCTGCGGTTTTTTCAGTCAGCAGAGTTTTGCCTGCGCTACCCGTAGCAATGCACAAGAAGAGGGTGAGCAACGAGCTGTCGTCGTTGTGGCCGCCGGTGGCTTTGGTCCACGCGGCCGAGGTTTGGCGGTCAAAGTGGTCGACCTCCGCCAAACCGTCTTCCACCCAAAAGTAGCGGCCGACAAATGCGGGCGTTTGGTTGAACAGTTTTTGTGGCGTCAACTTGGCATCCAAAATTTTGGGCAAGTCGGCTTCCACGCTGAGTCGTATTTGCTCGACCGCGGCTTTGAATTCGGCGGGCAAGTTTTTCGGGGCGACCAAATGGATGGTTTTGGTGGCGCTGGGCTTGCGCAGGGTGGCGATGATTTTTTGAAAGGACACCCAGTCTGGCATGTCTTTGTGTTTGGTGGCCGCCGCCAACAACGCCGTGCGAATGACGGCTTCTGCATCGCAGCCCGCTTCTTCTAAATCATCGGCGTGCAGGCCCAACTGGTCGGCCATCCAAATGGCGGCGTCGATGACGTGGGCCACTTGTTGGCGTTTGGCCAGCTCGGCTTGGTAGTCGGCCAAGCTGCACAGCGACCACTTGGCCAGTTGCGGAATGTGTTTGTCACTAAAGCCGCCATGCTCGTTCATGCCAAAGTGCGTGTTTTGCGGCATGACGATGAGGGCTTTGAGCATGTCCGATGCAGCCTTCGAGCGCGACATGAACGAGTGCTCGCGCAAGTGTTCAGCCGCTTTGCGCAAGTCACCGCCGCTTTGAATTTGCAGTGTGAGGCTGACCAGGTTGACGATGCGGTCCTTGGCCTTTTCAAGCTCGGGGCGCAAAAACTCGCTGCCAAAGTAACGCGCGATTTGCACCATGCCTTTGGGCGCATCGGTTTGGATGGCGTCTAGCTTGGCTTGGTCCAACACGCCGTGTTGCACGCCATAGGCCAACGCCTTTTCAAAGAAAGGGCGGTCATCAAACAGGGCAACAACAGTTTGCGTCATGGGCACACGTTCAGATGGCGGATTCTTCGTCAGAGTCACGTGCAGCAGGTGTAGCTTGGCCGCGGTCGGTGGCGCTGGTTTCGACCTTGCCATCGTCTTCTTCTTCGTCGTCTTCCGACAGGCCTGCATCGTGGGCCCGTGCTTTGGCGCGCAGCACCAGCAGCATCTCAATGAAGAGGTCTGAAATTTTGTGGCGCAAGATCCAAGCGAGTTGCATCCAGTCTTGGTCGGCTACTTCGTCTTCTTCGACGCGGGGTTTCACATAGGCTGAGCCGAGCAGGGCACTTTCAGACAACATGTCGCCATCGTCTTCTAGGGTGTCAAACGTGCCGGTGCGGGCAAAGGCTTCGATGCGGCTCCACTTCTCGCTGAAGTAGTCGGCCAGCGCTTCAGCGCCGCCTTCCAAATCACCAATGGCGGTGAGGAACGCAATGGGGTCGGCATCGTCGCGGAAGATGATGGAATTCATCATGCCGCGCAAGTGGGTGCGGGTGAGGTCTTTGTATTGTTTTTCAATCACCACGGCACGGGCAAATTGCTCAGGCGTGACCAACAGGTTGATGACCGATTCTTTGGAGGTGTCGTACTCACGAATCACGGCCAAGATGTCTTTGGGTGGGAGTTGCTCCAGCACCACCATCAGCGCTTGATCGCCCTCGGCATCGGCCAGTTCGACCAAGGCCGCTTCTGCGCCCGTGATGTCGCCTGCAGCGATGAGGCTTTGCGTTTTGGTGATCAGTGCGATGGCATTGGTTTTGTCAGTCATTGGGTCACCTGTTTATTCTTTGCTGTCGAAGCCTTGTTCGACCATCCACGCGTTGCCTGCTTCTTCGCGTTCACGGGCTTCGCGTTCTTCGTCGGCTTGCGTCTGGTCACCGCGTTCGACGTTTTCCAAATCTTCATCCGCATCGGCGTCGTTGGCCTGTGCGCTGCGACGCATCGGCGTGCCGTGCATGTACTCGAGGGCAGCCGCCACGCTCATGAACCAAGCCCCCACAGGCTCAGCCAAAATTTTGTCCCCGATGGGTTGCGCCCACGCGGTGATGCGCACGCCTTCAGACAAGGCATCCCAGCTCAGCAAATCATCGGCATCCAAGGTGATGAAGTGGTCCATCAACTCGGGCTCATGGAACTCAAAGGCTTGGTGCAACACCACAGCCACCATCTCTGGGTTGAGGTCCATCATCTGCAACAAGAAGTCGAGCTCTTGGCGCTTTTCAGCCAAGCGCTTGTCGAGGATGTAGTGACCTTCGGAGTCCGAGTTGAGGTCGTCCAGCTCGGCTTGGTAGGCCGAGCGCAGCTCTTGGAAAAACGGGGAAATGCTCATGGTGCTTTGTTCAATACTTGCTGAAAGTAGCTGTGCCAAATTTCGCGTGCGGTAAGGGCTGGGTCGTCTAGCAAGTTACGGCGACGGTTGTCGTCATAGGCTTTGCGTTTGTCGTCGTCTGACAGCACGTCGTAGGCCTCTTGCACTTCGCGAAAACGCGCAGGTGCATCGGGGTCGCTGTTGCGGTCGGGGTGAAACTGCGAGGCTTTTTGGCGGAACGCTTTTTTGATGTCCGCCAGCATGGCATCGCTTTTGAGCCCCAGGGCGGCGTAGTGTTCAGACACGTGAGACTCTTGTGAAATTACAGAGCTTGCTTCAGGCGAATCTCTTCCACCTTGACGGGACCCATGGGCACGGTCTTGGCACTGGACATTTCGCGTTTGAAGCCAGCCAATTCATGAAAGCGCATGGCGCGGTCATTGGCGATGGGCACCCAGATGGACACATGGGTGCAGCCTTCTTCTTGCAGGCCTTCGCGAGCCGCGTCCCACAAAGCCAGGCCCACGCCTTGGCCCCAGTAGGCCGCATCCACATAGATGTCCCAAATTTCGCCCATGGTGTTGGGGGTGCCTTTGTCGCGTGAGCGGTCATAGCCCACAAAGCCCACGATCTTGCTGCCGTCGACGGCCACTTGCACTTGGGGCTCGGCGTATTCAATGGCTTCGCGCCAGTAAACGGTATTTTTTTCTTCGGGCACTGGCATCACTTTGGCGCCGGTTTGCATGGTTTTGAAAGCTTCTTTGGCGGTGGCAGCGTACAGCTCGGCGATTTTGGTGGCGTCGCGCAGGGTGGCAGGACGGACTTCAACAGTGGTCAATTCGGACATGGAGAGGGGAAATTCGGGAAACAGTAAAGACCGCTATTGTCCCAGTAAAACGGCTCCTTGCTTGGAGTTAGGTAGAGTACAGACTTCGCTGCTTGCAGCCTTCTTTTTCAAACTCCCAAACCCATGCTCATTCTTGCTCCGATGGAGGGCTTGCTCGACTTTGTGCTGCGCGATGTGCTGACCCGCATCGGCGGGGTGGACCGCTGTGTGTCCGAGTTCATCCGTGTCACCAACACCTTGCTGCCCGAGCGCACGTTTTTGCGCATCGTGCCCGAGCTGACCAACGGCGGCCGTACCTTTGCGGGTGTGCCTGTGCGCCCGCAGCTTTTGGGGTCAGACCCCCAATGCTTGGCCGACAACGCCGCACGCGTGGCGGGCATGGGCTGTGATGGGGTGGACTTGAACTTTGGTTGCCCGGCGAAGCAAGTGAACCGCCACGGCGGTGGCTCGGTGCTGCTGCAAGACCCAGAGGTGCTGTACCAAATTGTGCGCGCCGTGCGTGCCGCTGTGCCTGCCCACCAAGTGGTGTCGGCCAAGATGCGCTTGGGCTTCAACGACGACAGCACCGCCGAAGAATGTGCCTTGGCGCTAGAGGCGGGCGGGGCCAGCGAAATTGTGGTGCACGCCCGCACCAAGGCCGATGCCTACCGCCCGCCCGCGTATTGGCACCGCATTGCCGACATCAAAGCCAAGGTGACAACACCGTTGGTGGCGAATGGCGAAATTTGGAATGTGCAAGACGCCATCCACGCGCGCGCTGAATCAGGCTGCTTTGACTTGATGCTGGGCCGCGGCATGGTGACCAACCCCGGCCTAGGCTGGGATATTCAAGCGCACGATGCAGCTGCGAATGGTTTGCCAGCACCCTCGACGCAAGTGCGCTGGCAAGACCTGCCACCGCACCTGCACACGTTTTGGCGCATCGTGTCGGGCCATGTGAGCGAGCGTCACCAAGCGGGGCGCTTGAAACAATGGCTGAATTTTTTGCGCAAGCATTACCCTGAGGCTGAGGCCGCCTACATGCATGTGCGCACCTTGACCAGCCCCAAAGACATCAATGCATGGTTTGACGCCATGCCGACACCACCATGACCGACGACACCCTAGACAGCCCCTTCATCCAAGAGCCGCGTTTGTGGCAAAACGAAACATGGACGGCCAAGGTCATCAAAAACGACGATGACGACGGTTGGGCGGTGGCCATGTTCAAAGACGGTGAATCCGAAGCCGCCTTGATTGGCCCGTGGACCATGGGCCGCGACAAAAAGAACCCCAAGCCCTTGGACGGCACGGCGTTCATCACCTTGGTCAAAACCGCTTCCGAGTTTGTGCGCCGCAGCGAACAGCAGCTGCACGCAACGCTGCACCAGTCGGTCACGGTGAATGGTCGCGATGGCCGCATCACCGCGCTGCTGGACATCGTGCCGGATGACGACAACCCCTACGCCACACTTAGCGCGCAAGACGAGGGCGGTGACACACTGGCCGAGGTACGGGTGGAGGCAGGCTTCAAGCTCAACCGCAACACCGCGCAAGCTTGGGTGGATGCTGGCTTTGCCAAGCCAAAGGGCGCGAGAGACTGATTCGCACACCCATGTCGCACAAACACCTTCATCCTTGGCAAGTTCTCACGGGCGGCATTTGCGGCTTGGTGCTGACGATTGGCTTGGCGCGCTTTGCCTATACCCCCTTGCTGCCTAGTCTGCAAATTCAAACCGGCCTGACCGATGCCGCGGCCGGTGGTTTGGCCGCCATCAACTACGCGGGCTACATGAGTGGTGCGTTGGCTGCCACGTGGATTGACGATGTGCGCTGGCGTCATTGGCTCTACAGCGCGGGCTTGTGGATGGCCTTGCTCACAGTCGCCGCGATGGCACTGACCACCTGGATGCCGGCCTGGGCCTTGATTCGCTACATCGGCGGTTTGTGCGGTGCCACAGGCATGTTGCTGGGCTCTGGCTTGGTCTTGGGTTGGCTGATGCGTCAAGGGCGTCGGCCTGAGCTGGGTTTGTATTTCATCGGCTTGGGGCTGGGCATTGTGGTGTCGGCGCTGGGCGCGTGGGGCTTGGCGCAGCTGTGGCCCACATGGTCGGACCAATGGCTGGCCTTTGCTGCATTGGGCTTGGTGTTTTTTGTGCCGGCTTGGCAGTGGCGTCCACCTGTGCCACCGCACGTGGCGGTGGCGCATGACGCAGCACCTGCTGCGGGCTTGGGCTCACGCCGTTGGGCGTGGACCATGCTGACCAGCTACTTTGCCGCGGGTTGGGGTTTTGTCATCAGCGCCACGTTCACAGTTGCGATTGTGGAGCGCGAGCCCGCGCTCGCAGGTCAAGGGCCGTTAGCCTGGGCGATGGTCGGCATGGCCGCCATGCCCGCGGTATTTATTTGGGATTTGGTCGCGCGGCGCGTGGGCGACAAGCGGGCGTTGCTGTTGGCGTTTGGTTTGCAAACGCTGTCGGTCATGTTGCCTGCCATGTCGGGTGAGCTCTGGGCAGCGTTGGCGGGTGCTGTGGGCTATGGCGCAACATTCATCGGCATCGTGAGCATGACGCTCGCACTCGTGGGGCGCAGGGCCCCCAACAACCCAGGCAAAGCCATGGCCAAGCTCACGCTCAGCTATGGGGCTGCGCAAATGTTGGCCCCGGTGGTGGCGGGCTACATGGCGCAGACCACGGGCACGTTCAAAGGGGCGTTGTGGTTGACGGCTGGTGTGATGGCCGCAGGCATGGCCTTGTTGGCGACCTTGCCTAAAGACGAAGCCACGCCCACGGTTTGAGCGAAAACCCCGAGCGTGAACCACGCGGCACAGGCCCCACAATAGGGGCCAAGTTTCAGGGCGCCCCTGCTGTTTTTATAAGCGAACGAACGTGCCCACACAAAGTTTTATTCTTGGCAAAGACGCGCCACTCGAAGCCACCATCAACACCCTACAGGCCAAGTTGCAGGCGATGGGGTTTCACATCCAAGAGCAAAGTTGGCTCAACCCTGTCGAGGGCATTTGGTCGGTTCACATCCGCGACCGCGATTGCCCCGCCTTGTTTGCCAACGGCAAAGGTGCCACACGCCTGGCGTGCTTGGCCAGCGCTTTGGGTGAGTTCTTTGAACGCTTGGCCACCAATTATTTTTGGACACATTTCTATCTTGGCCCCCTCACTGCGGATGCCTCGTTTGTGCACTACCCACAAGAGCGTTGGTTTGATTTGACCGAAGATGGTTCTTGGCCCAAGGGTTTGCTGAATGACGAGCTGCATCAGTTTTACAACCCAGAAGGCAACATCGATTGCGCCAATTTGGTGGACTTCAACTCGGGCCATGTGGCGCGCGGCATTTGTGCCATTCCCTATGTGCGCCAGCGCGATGGTGAGACGGCCTACATCCCTGTCAACATCATCGGCAACTTGTATGTGAGCAATGGCATGGCGGCGGGCAACACCGCGCTGGAAGCGCGCACGCAAGCTTTGTCAGAGATTTTTGAGCGCCATGTCAAAGCCAAGATCATCAGCCAAGGCATTTGTTTGCCCGATGTGCCAGAGACGGTGATCCACCGTTACCCGCGCATCGCCGCAGGCATTGCTGCTTTGCGTTCCGCAGGCTTTGGCATCTTGGTGAAAGACGCATCATTAGGTGGCAAATACCCCGTGATGAACGTGACCTTGCTGCACCCCGAAGACCAAGGTTGCTTTGCGAGCTTTGGTGCACATCCACGTTTAGAGGTGGCGCTCGAGCGTGCCTTGACCGAGTTGCTGCAAGGCCGCGCGTTGGATAACTTGAGTGGTTTCCCTGCGCCCACGTTTGATTTGGAAGAAGCAGCCAGTGCCCCCAACATCGAAATTCATTTCGTCGACTCGAGTGGTGTGATGCATTGGGAGTTCTTGGGCCAAATTCCAGACTACGTCTTTGTCGATTGGAACTTTGCCAACACCACCGCCGAAGACTATGCCTATTGCATCAAACGCATCCACGACGATGGCTTTGATGTTTACATCGCCGACTTTGAGCATTTGGGTGTGTATGCCTGCCGCGTTCTCGTGCCGGGCATGTCTGAGATCTACCCGGTGGATGACCTCGATTTTGAGAACAACAGCATCGCCAACGCGATGCGCGAGGCCATCCTCAACTTGACCGAGCTCGACAACGAAGAATGCGCAGACTTGTTGGTCTCATTGAACGAATCCAACTTGGCCGACGAGCGCCCCGTGGCTGCTTTGATTGGCATGGCCGCTGATGCCGGCAGCTTTTGGGCAGACTTGCGCGTGGGCGAACTCAAGACCTTGTTGGCCTTGGCCTGCGGCGATGAAGCCGCAACCGTGGAGGGGTGCGAGTGGATTCGCCACTTCGACCAAATGCCACCACAGCGCCGTGCGGTGTATGCCTGTATCGAAACCTTGGTGTTGCTCACCGACCGTGGTGACACCGCGCCTTATGTGGGCGCAATTCGCCAGTTGTATGGCGCAGGGGTGTTTGAGCAGGCCCATGCGCTCATCATGCAGACGGACCGCTTCATGGGTATTTCAGCGCCAGGCTTGATGATGGAAGGCTGCGAGATGCAGCACAAGCTATGGGCTGCTTATGAAAAGGTGCAGACGTATAAGAACTAATCGCTGTGAGCAAGTGCCAAATAAAAAGCCGCTTTTCAAAGCGGCTTTTTTATGACTGCTTGATATCCAAGCGCTGAGGGATTAGATGCCTAAGCTTTCCAATACCACGACGCCTTTAGGTGTTTGTAGCGTCGCTTTCAAGTTGGCCGTGCCTTCGGTCACCGTCACGCGGTTGAGTTCAATCGCATCAAACGCACCTTGCAGTTTGGCAGCGCTGGGGTGCGTCACTTCAAGGCTTTGCAGCGTGACGCCAGAGCGGGTGAGGGTGTTGCGTGGGTGTAGCTTGAGTGGGTCTGTGGCCTCGGGCTTGCCCCATTGAATGAGGGAGGGCATGCAGCCGTCAAACAAGCGCTGACCATCGGCACGCACTGAAATTTGCCAATTGAGCGTGCCGCGATTCGTGCGGCGGCTGGCGGAGATGGCAGGGCCACGGTCAATGCCTTGCATGCGAATGGCCATGCGTGCCGCACGGATGTCAGGCGTGTTCACCACAAAATGCACCAAGCGTGGCGCTTTGGCCACGGCTTTTTGCAAGGCAGGGTTGTCCATGTCGTACCAACGGGTCGGGCAGGCGCGTTTGGGTCGAACAGCAGCGGGGTTGATGGCGATAATTTCGACATAGGCCATTGGATTAGCAGGCGAGGCCACTTTGAACAAGCGGTTGTGTGTGCCGTACAGCGTGTGTTCGCCGCCGGGGCCGGGCGTGATGCCCAGTGTGTCTTCGCACCATTGCACGCCTTGTTCTAGGCTTTGGGCAACGATGACGAGGTGGTCTATTTGTGTGTGCATGGGGCAGGACCATACCACTAGGGCTGGACGAGTCTTTGACGCAGTTCGGTTTTCAGCACTTTGCCGTAGTTGTTTTTGGGCAAGCTGTCGACCAATTCGTAACGCTTGGGGCGTTTGAAGCGAGCGATTTCTTTCAGGCAATACGCGTCGAGGTCTTGCGCGCTGACGCTGCTGCCTTTCGTCGCCACCACAAAGGCCACAATGATTTCTCCCCACTCGGTGTCGGGCGCGCCCACCACGGCCACTTCGCTCACCCCCGGGGCCTGTAACAGCACTTCTTCCACTTCACGTGGGTAGACGTTCGAGCCGCCGCTGATGATGAGGTCTTTGCTGCGGTCTTTCAGTGTGAAAAAACCATGTGCGTCTAAGCAACCCATGTCACCGGTGAACAACCAGCCATCACGAATGGCGACTGATGTGGCTTCTGGGTTGCGCCAGTAACCGGCCATCACGCTGTCGCCTTTGATGAGCACTTCACCCACTTCGCCGACAGGTAACCCATTGCCGTGTTCGTCGGTGATGCGAATTTGCACCGGCGTTTGCGCCACACCGATAGAGGCCAAGCGTTGCGCGTGTTCGGGGTGAGTGGTGTCGCTCAAATGGAAGCGCGACAGGGCCGTGCCCACCATGGGGCTTTCGCCTTGGCCATAAATTTGCACAAAGCGTGGGCCCATGAGTCGTAGGGCGCGTTGGATGTCTGCGGCATACATCGGCGCACCGCCGTAGACGATGGTTTTGAAAACGCGTTCGCAAGCTTCGGGTGTGAGTGAGGTTTGCTCGGCGTGGTCGACCAAGCGTTTGACGATGGTGGGGGCGGCAAACAAGGAGAGCGGGCCAACAGACAGACCGAGTTCAAACAACTCCGCTGCATCAAAGCCCCCTGATGCAGGCACCACATGACGTGCGCCAGCCATCAAGTGTGGGATCGCGTACAAGCCCGCGCCGTGTGACATAGGCGCGGCGTAGACGATGGCGTCTTGCGCTGACACCGCGTCTACATCGGTGAAGTAGGCCAAGCCCATGGTCATCAAGTTGCGGTGGGTGATCATCACGCCCTTGGGGCGGCCTGTTGTGCCGCTGGTGTAGAACAACCAAGCCAAGTCATCCGACTGGCGCTCGATGATGGGTTTTGTCGGGGGTGCATCGCAGGCGTGAGGCGTGGCCCACAAGGCATTGGCCTCAGCACTGTCCACATCGATCACGCGTTGCAAGCCTGTCAACTGTTCACCGGTGTCGGCAGTGACGTCTGCCGTTACAAAAGCCCAGCTCGCTTGTGCGTTGTCGACAATCCATTGCGCTTCACGCACATGCAGTTTGGCGTTGATGGGCACCACGGCCAAGCCTGCCCACCACGCACCAAACATCACCTCAAGGTAACGTGGGTGGTTGTGCATGAACAGGGCAACGCGATCGCCCGGTTGCAGACCTGCGTCTTGAAACTGTTGCGCCAGGTGCGCACAGCGCTGCGCCCATTGGGCGTAGGTGGCCACCGTGTGCGTGCCATGAAAAATAGCAGCCCGGTTGGGAAACTGACGCGCCATGCGTTGGAGTAAATGAGCCAAGTTCAACGAAATCTCTCCACAAAGAAGTGAATGGGTGAACGATACAACGATTAACTGTGGGAGGATTCAGCCCTTATGAATTCCAGCAAATCCGTGGGCGAGCGCCCAGCCGAAGGCGAACGCCTTTCCAAACGCATCATGCAACTGCGCGACTGTTCGCGCCGCGAAGCCGAGCAATACATTGAGGCGGGTTTTGTGCGTGTCGATGGCGTGGTGGTGCAAGAGCCGTCACGTCGTGTGACCACACAAGCCGTGACAGTAGACGCACATGCCAGTTTGCTCAACCTCATGTCGGTCACGCTGATCTTGAACAAGCCTGCCGGGTGGACCGATGGTCTAGAGCCATTGCCGATGAAAAAATCTGCACCAGTTGGACGTGCAGGTGTGCCCACACGCGTGCCCAAAGGTCCGCAAAACGTTCGCACCTTGCTCACGCCAGAGCAACACAGCAAGCATGACCACAGCGGTGTGCGCTTTTTGAAAAGTCATTTGGCCAAGCTCGACGCCAGCGTGCCGTTGGAATATGAGGCCAGTGGCTTGGTGGCCTTCACCCAAGATTTTCGTGTGCAACGCAAGCTGATGGAGGACATGGCGTTCATTGAGCAAGAGCTCATGGTGGATGTGCGATGCGAGGTGTTGCCCGATGCGTTGCGCCCGATTGAACGCGCCATGCGCGACGAACGTTTGCGTTTGCCTGAGTTCAAAATCAGCGTGGGCAGTGCCAATCCAGAGCGCAGCAAATTGCGTTTGGCAGTGAAGGGCGCGCACTTGGGATTGGCGGTTTACTTGTGCGAGCTAGCGGGTTTGGAGATTTTGGCGCTGCGACGCATCCGCTTGGGACGCGTGAGCTTGGGGGATTTGGAAGAGGGGACTTGGCGCTATTTGGCCGAGGGCGAGCGCTTTTAACGCTCAACGGGGCGAATGCTTAATTGTCGTTGCCCGTGGCCGGCACGCGGCGGGCGCCGGTGAAGCGGCGATCCCAATAAGCATCGCGCATGTCTTCGACGCGCACTTGCTTGCCTGGACGTGGGGAGTGGATGAATTTGTTGTCACCCACATAGATGCCCACATGGCTGAAGGTTTGGCGCATGGTGTTGAAAAACACCAAGTCGCCTGGCTTCAAATCTTGTTTGTCGATTTTTTCAGTGGCTGCGGCTTGTTCGCTGGCACGGCGAGGCAACACTTTGCCCACGGTTTGCTCGAACATCGAGCGTACAAAACCACTGCAATCAAACCCCGTATCTGCATTGGTGCCACCGCGTCGATAAGGCACACCTAAAAAGCCCATTGCGGTTCCGACCAAATCAGAGGCTGTGCTGCCGACAGATTGACGCACTTGCTCCATGTGCGCCACCAAGCCGCGCTCGGCCAAATAGCGCTCAATATCGTCTGCCGCATTGTTCGACGGTGCAGCATGTGCACTGGCGACGCAGCAGAGAATGAGAAGGGTACGTTTCAACATAACTGACCATTATAGCTGATTTATTTGCGAAAATTGATCAGATTCGGGCTGTAAGTAATTGATTTCATGAGGGTTAGCTCGATTTGGACTTGGGGTGTGCCTGTGTAGACAGAACGATCGTCGATACTTGGCGCCTTCTACACCTTCATTGATACCCCGTATGTTGCTCGACGACCAAGAATCCCAACTCGTGCTGGTGGACTACCAAGCCCGCCTGATGCCCGCCATTTTTGAAGCCGATGTGGTGTTGGCCAATGCCATGCGTTTGGCCCAAGCTGCGCATTGGATGGAAGTGCCGACCTACGGCACCGAGCAAAACCCCGAGAAGCTGGGGCAAAACCCCGCCGAGCTGCGCGCCTTGTGCCGCCGCACTATCCCCAAGATGAGCTTCAGTGCTTGCCCCGATGGTTTGAGCGAACTGTTGCGCCCCGCGGCCCGCGCACCCGCTGGCAATGCCCGTAGCTTGCCCAAGCATTTGCAAAAGGCTGTGCCGCAAGAGCCCACGCGCCAAAGCATCGTCATTGCTGGCTGCGAAGCCCATGTGTGTTTGCTGCAAACCGCGTTGGATTTGCTAGAAGAGGAGTACTCGGTGTGGGTGGTAACGGATGCTTGCGGTTCGCGCACTGAGCGCAACCGCGATGCCGCGTTCGACCGTTTGGCTGGCGCTGGTGCCGAGCTGGTGACCACCGAGATGGTGCTGTTCGAATGGCTACGCACGGCAGAGGCTGACCCATTCAAAGAAATCCAAGCGCTGGTGAAATAAAGGGTAACTACCCACCCGAAAAGTCAGCTTGTTGCAAGTCCGTCCTTCTCATAATTATGAATTCAGTACAGATTCGTTTTTAGGAGAGATAGATGGTTGCGTACGCAGATTTTCACCGCCGTTCCATTGAGGACCGTG
>Ga0228700_1000898_pt1 | contig 22653 bp, 13 predicted proteins | sample McNCre317_Aug_MG_FD_178019 | JGI IMG/M metagenome (GOLD analysis project Ga0228700, IMG submission 178019) | Freshwater microbial communities from McNutts Creek, Athens, Georgia, United States - 3-17_Aug_MG | ecosystem: Environmental > Aquatic > Freshwater > Creek | place: USA: Georgia...
GCAAAATGTTGGCAAAGCTCAGCACCTTGGCGACGCGCTCGAATAGCAGCGAACCGACCGTGGTTGAAATCGCCATCACCGACAGCAAGAACCCGAGGCCCGACGGCTGCTTGATCGACTGATACCAACTCGGCAGCACGACCATTTCGGTTGGCAAATAGATCATGGCGAGCACCAAGAACGCGCTCATGATGGTCAGAATCGCTGGGGTCTCAAACACCACCTTGAAGCCCTGGATCGAATAGCTGAGCCAGTTGCGACCCTCGTCTTCGGCGTCGCGCGCCTCGTGGTGCTCGTGCACGCGAATAGCCAGTGTGATCAACACGGCAACCGCGCCAAGTGCGGCCACCACATAAAAAGTGTTGAAGGCACCGATCGACGAAACCAGAATGGATGCGATTGCCGGCCCCGTGGCAAATCCTGCCGCGGCCACCGACTCGTGAATCGAGTTGGCGCGCTCGAGGGTCAGGTTGCCGACCGCAGCCGCATCTGGCACGAGCGACTTGCGGGCACTCATGACTCCCGAACCAACGATGGTCTTGATGATCGCGATGGCAATCAGCGCCGGCAGACTGAGCCCAATCATGGCCGCCAGAACGGCAATCACGAGGTTCATGACCGCCGAACCCAGCTCGCTCAGAATCGCGACGCGGCGACGGCCATACCTATCGATGAAGCCACCCATTACCGGCGACAAAATCAAACCGGGGATGCTGGTGATCGTGACCATCAGGCCGGCGTTGACCGCCGAGCCCGTGAGCTGAATCGCAATCCACGGCATCAGCATGAAGGTCATCGACCCCGAGACCAGGCTGACGAAGCTCGCCGCTTGAAGCAGGACGAACGGCCGCAGATTGCGCTGCGACATTTAGTTCAGGCCGAGATCGGCCAGGCCCACTGCGCTGAAGTACTTGTAGCCGGCCTCTTCGATTACCTGCTTAGCGCCGGTGTCGCGGTCGACAACGGTGGCAACGGCAACGATGATTGCGCCGGCCTCTTCGAGTGCCTTGGCTGCGGTGAGTGGCGAACCGCCGGTGGTCGAGGTGTCTTCGACAACCACGACGCGACGGCCACGCACATCTGGGCCTTCGACCTGACGACCCATGCCGTGTGCCTTTGCAGCCTTGCGCACCACAAACGCGTCGACCTTGCGGCCGCGAGCGGCAGCCTGGTGCAGGATCGCGGTGCCAACCGGGTCGGCACCCATGGTTAGGCCACCGGCGGCGTCGAACTCGGTGATGCCGTTAGCCTCGAGCAGATCGAGCATGACCTTGCCGATCAGCGGCGCGGCCTCGTGGTGCAGGGTGGCGCGACGCAGGTCGACGTAGTAGTCGGCCTCGATGCCACTCGACAGAGTGACCCGGCCGTGCACGACGGCGAGCTCCTTGATTAGTTCAACGAGGCGCGAAAAAGCTGGGGAATTTGCGGTCATGCAACCAGTCTAGACGGCGTGACTAGCGTGACTCTTTTAGGCTTGGAGGCATGCGCATCGCCACTTGGAACGTCAACTCAATTCGCACTCGCGTTGGTCGCGTGACCGACTGGCTGCAGCGCAGCAACACCGATGTGCTCGCGATGCAAGAGATCAAGTGCAAGCCCGAACAGTTTCCGGTCGCTGCCTTCGAAGAGCTCGGCTACCAGGTGACTCTGCACGGCCTAAATCAGTGGAACGGTGTGGCCTTCGCGAGTCGCATACCTGCCGAAGACATCGAAATCGGGTTTGCCGACATGCCAGGCTTTGGCCCAGAGTTGGCGCAAGAGGCCCGTGCGCTTGGCGCAACGTTTGACGGCGTTCGTCTTTGGTCGTTGTATGTGCCGAACGGCCGCACGCTCGACGACCCGCACTATGCCTACAAACTCGAGTGGCTTGATCGCCTTGCCGCCGCCACCCACGAGTGGCTCGAACACGAACCCGGCCAGCCGCTCGCACTGATGGGCGATTTCAACATTGCGCCACTCGACACCGATGTTTGGGACATCGACTTTTTCGCTGGGGCCACCCATGTTAGCCAGCCGGAGCGCGATGCGTTTGAGGTGTTTGAGCAGCTGGGCCTGAGCGATGTGGTGCGCGAGCGCGTGCCCGAGGGCTACACCTATTGGGATTACCAGCAGCTGCGCTTTCCGCGCAATGAGGGCATGCGCATCGACTTTATTTTGGGTAGCGAGCCATTCGCAGAGCGCGTGACCCGTGCCGTGATCGACCGCAATGAGCGCAAGGGTGAGGGCCCGAGCGACCACGTTCCCGTGGTCGTCGATCTCGACTAACCGTTCTGTTTGAAGGTCATCTTGATGCCGGTAATCACAGCGTTCGGGTTGAAGCTCAGATCGAGCTGCACAGCGCACTGGTAAACCTTGGCGAGTCGCTGAGCCAGCGACATGAGTTGCACCAACTTTGTCGCGTTGGCCTTGGCCGCCTTGGCTGTGCCGCTGACCGTCGTCACCGACAGGCTGATCGCCTTAAAGTTGCGCACACCCGCCACGAGCGCATCGAGCGTGCGTAGCTGGTTTACGCTGACGGCGCGAGTGGTCAAGAAGTTCGCGATGCTGGCCTGTTGGTCGGCCACGTATCTGAGCGACTGCCCAAAGTTGAGGCTTGCACTCGAGCCAATAAACGCCAAGGTGTATGCGCCGGCAGGAAGCGCCGGCAGGTCAAGCACGATGCGGTCATACGCCTGCGAAACAACCGTTGCAGCCGCGCCGCCGATACGCACGGCAACCACGGTGTCGAAGCCGAAGCCCGTCAGCGTGACCTGACCGCCGGTCAGCGGCATCACATTGCGCGAAATCCAGTTGGCCCCGATTGGATATACCGGGCGTAGCATCCACTGCGCATAGAGAGTGATGTCGGCAGTGAGGCCGAAGTTGCCGCCGAGCGAGTACGACGAACCGGTGCCATTGGCAGCGGTGTTCCAACCAACCAACACATAGCCGGCGCGAGCCAAGAGACCAAGGTTGATTGGCAAGACGACCGAACCCGGAGCCGCGATGAGAGCATTCGGAGTCGACCCAGCATCGGCGCCGTTGGCATCGAAGGTGATTGTGCGAACCGATGGAGCCCAAAGCGCATACAGCGTGGTGTTTGCCGACAGAGCAAGTTGGGATCCGGCGAGGTATGTTGTGCCCGAACCGTTGGCCGCCGTGTTCCAGCCATTGAAGTAATAGCCGGCGAGCGCGAAGTTGCCGTCGTTACCCGGCAGGGTGACGTTAGCGGCAATCGAGTTCGCAAAGATTGGGCTCGAACCCGAGGTGGCGCCGTTGGCAGCAAAAGTAACCGAGTAGGTTGGCAGCGCTGTCCAGTTGGCATAGAGCGTTAGCGATGCCGATGGCGCGATGCCCGAACCGACCGCATAGTTTGTTCCAAGGCCATCGGCCTGGGTGTTCCACCCGGCAAAACCATATCCGCTCAGGGCGAGATTGCCGGTGTTACCGAGCACAATCTGGGTGCCGGCGCCGGTTGTGGCCGACGGCGCAGCGCCCGCCGATGCTCCATTGGCCGCGTAAGTGATTGTGTATTGATTTGGCAGCCACAAAACATAAAGTGTCGTGGTGACACTCAGAGCAAAGTAGGTGCCGGGCGAATATGAAGTTCCCGACGCATTGGCCGCGGTATTCCAACCACCAAAGTAGTAACCCGACTTAGCGAATGAGCCGGCGTTGCCAGGCAATGCTACGAGCGACGAGACAGCACTAATCGATGTAGGTGCAGCACCCGATCCTGCTCCGTTGCCATCGAAGCTCAGCACATAGATGGCGTTCCACTTTGCATAGAGCGTCACGTTTGCCGAGAGTGAATAGCTCGATCCGGTGGCCAAGTTGCTGCCCGAACCGTTAGCCGCGGTGTTCCAGCCATCGAAAACATACCCGGTGCGATCGAGGCTTCCGGTGTTGGCGGCCAGGGTGTAGCTGCCGGCGTTGCCCGACTGCGAGGTTGGCACAGTGCCCGAGGATGCGCTGTTGGCGTTGTAGGTGATTGTGTAAACAGGCAGCAGCGACCAGTTGGCATAAAGAGTCACGTTGGCGGCCGGCGTGTAACTCGACGATGCCGCATAGTTGGTGCCCGTGCCAGCGCTGTTGGTGTTCCAGCCGCCGAACGAATAGCCGTTGCGAATCAGGTCGCCAACCGACGGCAGTGTGATTGCGCCATAACCAGTGATTGCGCTCGGCGTGGTTCCCGAGGTTGGCGAGTTGGCACTAAAAGTAACGGTGTATTGAATCCACTTGGCAAACAGCGTCGTGTTGCCGCTCGGGGTGATCGATGACCCAACCGCATAGGTGGTGCCGGTGCCGTCGGCCGCGGTATTCCAACCAGCAAAACCGTAGTTGGTTAGCGCGAGGTTGCCCGAGTTGGTCGAAACTGTTTGTGCGCCCGATGCGGTCACGGCAGCGGGAGCGGCACCTGAGGTGGCGCCGTTAGCCAAGTAGGTGACCGTATATGCCATCGGAGTCCATTCGGCATAAATCGTGGTGTTTGCCGAAATGGTGAAGGTGTCGCCCGCGTTGTAATGCGTGCCGGTGCCGTTGGCAGCCGTGTTCCAGCCGGTGAAGTTGTAGTTGGTTTTAGTCAGTACGTTGATGTTGGCCGAAAGAACGACCGAACCACTCGAGGTGGTCACAGCCAGCGGAACCGAGCCCGTGGTTTGTCCGTTGCCGCTGTAGCTGAGTGTGTAGGTCGGCACCGAGGTCCACAACGCATACAGGGTCGTGTCGACCGAGATTGCAATCGTTGCGCCGGCCACATAGGTGGTGCCGGTGCCGTTAGCCAGGGTGTTCCAACCGTCAAATCGATAGCCGGTGCGTACGAGTGATCCGGTGTTGCCAAGAACGGTCGTCGTCGAGCTGATTCCGGTTTGAGCAACAGGTGTGACACCGCCGGTTTTTTGGTTGCCGTCATACGAGAGCGTGAAGGTTGGAGTAGCCGACCACTCGGCATAAAGCGTGATGTTGGCGCTAGGCGTGAAACTTTCACCCGCGGCATAGTGAGTGCCCGTGCCGTTGGCCAAAGTGTTCCAACCCGAGAAGTATGAGCCCGACTTGGCCAAGGCACCCGAGTTGGTGTCAAGGGTGGTCGCGGCATAGATGCCGGTCTGGGCAACCGGCACACCACCGCTCGTGGCGCCATTGCCGTCGTAGTTGATTGTGTATGTCGGCAGCGCGGTCCACTTTGCATAGAGCGTGGTGCTCGACGACGGATAGAAAGTTGCCCCGACGGCATAGTCGGTGCCGAGGCCCGAGGGCAGCGTGTTCCAGCCGACGAAGGTGTAGCCGGCCCTGACCAGGTTTCCGCTGTTGGCCGGGGTAACGGTCGAAATCGACACGCCGGTTGCGGCGGCCGGAGCCGAGCCACCTGTGCTGCCATTGCCCGAATAGGTCACCGTGTAGTTGGCCTGAATCCAATAGGCATAGAACGTGACGTTCGCGCCAAGCAGGTAGTTGTTACCGCCGATGTAGGTGGTGCCACTGCCGTCGGCGGCAGTGTTCCAACCACTAAAGATGTAGCCCGTCTTGGCCAGGGTTCCCGAGTTCGAGTCGATCACAACGTACGTTGACGATGCCGTAGCGACTGCAGGCGCAGTGCCGGAGGTCGACCCGTTTGCGTTGTACGTGAGCGTGTAGGTCGGGTTGGCGCTCCACTGCGCATACAGGGTCATGGTTGCCTGCGGCTGCATGGTCTCGCCAGCTGCGTATTGCGTGCCGAGGCCGTCGGCCGAGGTGTTCCAGCCCGCAAAAACGAATCCGGTCTTTGCCATTGTGCCAACGCCCGGCAGCGTGGTCGTCGAGTAGACGCCGGTCAGGCTGGCCGGTGCAGCACCCGAAGTGGCGCCGTTCGCGTTGAATGAGATGCTGAATGTCGGCAGTGCCGTCCATTTGGCATAGAGCGTGACGCTGGCAACCGGGGTGTATCGCGCGCCTGAAGCGTAGTTTGTGCCGCCGCCGTTGGCCAGGGTGTTCCAACCGCCGAAGGTGTAGCCGGCCTTGGCCAGGTTGCCCGAGTTCGTGTCGAGATAGAAGGCGGTCGTGGCGTTGGCCACTGCCGGAGCAACCACACCGCTCGTGGCACCGTTCGCATCGTAGGTAATCGTGTAACTAGCAACGGTGGCCCACTGCGCGAACAACGGTGTATCTACAATCGGCGTGATTGTTGAGCCAGGCAAATATGACGTGCCTACTCCCGTTGGCGATGTGTTCCAGCCAACAAAGCTGTAACCCGTGCGCGTGAGGTTGCCGGTGTTGCCCGGCACCGAAGCGCTGACCGACATGACCGAAACATCGGCCGGCGCCGTTCCACCCGTTGAGCTATTGCCATTGAAAGTGATGGTGTAGATAGCGTTGCCGAGAATGTAACGTGGTTGCGATCCGAGGGTCGAGTCGTAGGTCAAATAGATAACAGCGCCACCCACGGCCACGAGCCAATCCGGGTTTGAATTTCCGCCCGGCAGCAAGTCTTCGAACTGGCCAGTGTTCGCCGCAGTTCCATCGGAGGTCCACATTTCACCGCTCGACTGGAACCACATGAGGCCGCCCATCACGACGGGCTGATAGAACACGAAAGAACCCGCGCCGGCAACCACATCGACGGCCGTTATTGCAAGCGTTGTGCCATCGACCTTCATCATGTCTTGGCCGGTCGTCGCGGTCGTTCCTCTGAAATACAGATTGCCGTTGTAGTTGACCAGCATCGATGGCGAGCCGCTACTCGCGCCCGCATAGACATCGATTTTTGTGACGGTCGTGCCGTCGGTGTAATAGAGCTCGTTTTCGTTGACGTTATTTAGCGCCGAGAAAAACAGCCTGCCGTTTACGACCGTGAGGTATTGCGGGTTAGCGCTGTTGGTGCCGGTTTGGGCATAACCCAAGGTCATCGCCCCAGTGTTGATGTCGCTAACCAAGACTGTTCCGGCTGAGGTTCCGTCGGTCTTATAAAGCTCGCGGCCCACGGTGCCGCTGTAGGTCTGCCAGTAGTACGAGTCATCGGCCGTGAAATACAAACTGTTATTCATGCAGGTCAGATACCAAGGATCCGACGACACAGTCTGGTTGATTCGTTTCACCATCGAAGTGCCCGCCAGCGTGCCGTCGGTCACAAACAACTCATAGTTGCCGTTGTTGGTGAAGTTCATGTAGAGCTTGCCGTTGCAGACGGTCAGCCAGCGCGGCCCGCTGTAGCTCGATGCGTTTGTGCCCGCGTTGCTCGAGAACAGGTCGAATGCCTGTGTCGTGCCTGCGACGGTTCCGTCGGTCGACCATAGTTCATAGCCGTTAGTCGAATTACGAGCGGTGAAATACAACCGGTTGTTGAACACCACCATGTTGTGCTGTGTGTCGACCTTCATGCCCGAAGGGGCACCCGGATAGATATCGATCATTTGTGCCGTATTGCCGGCCAAATCGGTTGTCCAGAGTTCTTGGCCAAAATAGGCCGACGACGCAGCAAAGTAAATCTTGCCGTTGAAGGCAATCGAGCTGCTGGCGTATGAATAGCCAGGGAGCGAGTTGGCATCGACCACGATGTGCGTGCCGGCATCTGTGCCGTTCGTAATCCACATTTCTTGGGCATAGACCGGAGAGTTTGCGGTGAAGAACAGCCCGGCCGTGGTGCCGGTGAAGTAAGGGGTGTTGGTTAAGGCATTCGACTGGTCGAGCATGTCTGAGATGCCCGGGAACATGTCGCGAATAAGACTTGTGCCCGAGTTGGTGCCATCAGACACATATGGCTCGCGACCGATGGAGCCGTTGTCGGCATCGAAATAGAGCTTGTTATTCCAGGCGTATAAATCCTTTGGCGACGACGATGCGCCTGGCGCCGTCTGGTTGATGTCGGCAACCAGAAGAGTGCCGACCGTCGTTCCATCGGTTACCCAGAGTTCACCACCTCGGCTGTCTAGGGCATTGAAATAGACCTTGCCACCCATTGCAGTGAAGTAGGCCGGGCTGCTAGACGAGGCACCTGGGTTGATGTTCTTAATCATCGTCGTGCCGACGGTCGTGCCGTCGGTTGCCCAAAGTTCGTAGCCGTTGGTGCCATCTTGAGCCTGGAAATAAACCTTGCCGCCGAACGAATACGCGCCCGACGGTGACGAGCCTGAGGCGCCGGCATAGATGTCTTTGAGCATGGTAGTTCCGGCACTCGTGCCGTCTGACACCCAGAGCTCGACGCCGCTGCTGCCGTTGTTAGCCGAGAAGACAAGCTTGTTATTGACACACGCTAGATTGCTTGGAGCCGCTGAAGAACCGGCGGCATAGATGTCTTTCACCATGGCCGTGCCGGCGTCGGTGCCATCGCTCGACCAAAGTTCGTAGCCGTTTACGCCGTCATTTGCACTAAAGAACGCCTTGCCGTTACAAGAAGTGATGTTCGATACGCCTGAGTTGTTGTTGATCAGGTTTGAACCCGAGGTGTAATAGCCCGGATATATGTCTTTGACGATGTGCGTGCCGGCCGAGGTTCCGTCTGAGACCCAAAGCTCAGTGCCCGCATAACCCGGCGAGGTCGCCGTGTAGTCGTTGTAATAAACACCCGAGTCGGTTGCCGTAAAGAAGGTCTGACTGCCAACCTGCGTAAAGTTCGTCGGCATCGAGTTGCCTCGAGTGCTGATGTCTTTGAGCATTCCGGTGCCGGCAGCGGTGCCGTCTGATGTCCAGAGCTCGTAGTTGCCCATGTACCAGATCTTGTTATTCGAAACAGTCAGCTTTTGGCCATAGACATACATGCCACTCGACGCGCCAGCGGCTGTTTCTTTGACCACGTAGGTGCCAGCCGAAGTGCCGTCTGACGTAAACATCTCGACGCCCGTGGCCGGGGTCGAGGCAAGATAGTAGACCTTATCGTTTAGCACGACCGTATTTGGCGACCATCGCGAGCTGGCAACGGCGTTGCCGCCGTCGATGCCGGGCAAATTCTGAGTCTGGGTTTGTTTGAGCAGCGACGAACTGCCAATTGGCGCCGTTGCCCAGGCCGGCTGCAGGTTACCGGCGGCTAGGGCAAGTGCAGCCAGAGCAAGTGCCGATGCACGTGCCCCTGAATACACTTGGCGCCAATTAAACATGCTCTAAGAGTATTCAAAGGCATGGCCGATTTGCTGGCGGATGTGAGGGTAGCCACGTTAATGTTACGAACCTCGCGATGCCACGACTGAGGCAAAAAAGTGGGCCCACCCGAAGGTGAGCCCACTTTTTTAGTGCTTTGCTAACTAGCCCTGGATCTCTGAGCTAACGCGGTTTACTGCTTCGCCGCTAGGGGCGCCGAGCACAACCGAGGTCGCGATGCCAGGAATGCTTGCCTTGATGGTTGCACAAACCTTGGCAGCGGCTGCCAGGGCAGCTGCGGCGGCGGCCTTGCGTGCCGGGATTGCAACACAGACTGCGCTCTTTGCGCCGCGGTACTGCGAAGCGAGTGCCTTGACCTGGCTGGCCTGAGCTGCCGAAACAGCCTTGCCAACGGTCAGGTCAACCGGTGCACGGTATGCGATCGAGGCCGCAGCCTTGGCCACTGCCTGCTTTGCAGCAACGACCATCGGGTCGGCAACCTTGATGGCGCCAACGTAGAGGGTCGAACCGGTGGTGGTGGTGATCAACAGGTCGTGCGCACCAGGAGTCAGGTTCGCAGGAACCTGAATCTCAACGCCACCGACGGTGGTCTTGGTGGTGGTTGCGGTCGAGTCGATCTTGATCGACGAAACGGTCGACATGTTTGCACCACTCAGAACCAGAGCTGCACCAGGAGTCACGCCAAGCTTTGGCGCGGCGATCGGTGCAACCAGCGGAATGTTGGTTGGCACAACCGGAGCCGACTGCTGCGCGTTGCTGTTCGAGTTCGAGTTGCTGTTCGAGTTCGAGTTGCTGTTCGAGTTCGAGTTACCACTCGGGTTGAGGGTGATCTCGTAGTACATGAATGGAACATCGTTGGCAGTTGGGGCCGCCGAGATGCCCTGGTAGTAAGAAACACGGTAGAGCGCGCCGTTGGTTGGGTTCATCGCGGCGAGCGATGGGTTCGACATCAAAACTGCCAAAGTGCGCGGAACCAACGAGGCGGTTGGAGACACAGTGCCTGCTGTGTAGTACGCGCTGCCCACCTGAGTGCCGTTCAGAGTCGTGCGTGTTCCGTAACCGCCGGTAATTGGGGTTGCAAAGCAGTTCGTTTTAGTGACGTCGTTGTTGAAGTAGGTGGTGAACGAGTTGGTCGTGTCGAGCTGACTCACAGTCGCGTGAATCGAGGTCGCAGCAACACCGCACGAGCTCATTGGTGGCACATAGGTGTAACTAACGGCATTTGAAGCCGGCGACCATGAACCGCCGCCGACGCCGTAATTGGTGTAGCTGTACTTGACCGTGTATGTGCCGCTTGCGCCTGCGACCAAACCACATGTACTGCTGCTGGTGGTCGAAACCGAGCCCGCTACCAAGTTGTTCGATGAGTCAAAAAGTGCGCACTGGAAACCGGTGTAACCGTTGGTTGCAAAAGTTGCCGAGATGTTGCCCATAGACGTAGCGACAGGCGCCGTAGTCGGAGCAGCAGTTGGGGCACACGATACCGACACATCGGTTCCATTGGCTTTCTTGACCGCGATTCCCATGGTTGCCGAGCTGCCGCTTGCAGTGGCGTAGGCACTAGCCTTAACGGCCAACTTGCCTGCGGTGATATCCGACGACGAGACCGCTCGGTTGTTGCTGTAGGCAATCGACATAACCGAGCTGCCGCCGTTGTACCAGTCGATTCCGCTTACGGTCGTCGGCGTGCCGTTCTGCGTTGGCTCGACGGTCAAAACATCACCTGACACGACCTGTGCCATGTCGACGCAAACGAAGCCAGACCTCCAGGTTGTGCCAGCAGGCACGGAGGCAATCGTGTTGCCGGGCGCACCCCACTCGATGTAGCCGTTGAACGAAATGCCGGCGCCGAAGCTCTGAGCAACGCCATCCTTGGTCAAACCGACCTGGAGGCTATAGTTGCCCTGGGCCCACGAGAAGCTCGAGCTGTTAATGTATGCGCTGATCAAAATGTTTGTGTTGGTCGAGTTAGCTCCGGTAGGCCAGGTCATCGAAGCCACTGAGCCGACCTGGCCCTGCTGCACTACGGTTCCAGCCTGAGCGTAGATCAGGTTCTGACCAAAGAAGCCGGTCTGCGCCAGGTTCATAACGCCATTAGGGCCGGTCAGAGTCAGAGTTCCGTTGATCTGGTGACCAACGAACGAGTCGGCGGTGGCCTGGTTTACAACAATGCTCGCCGAAATGTAGCCTCGGCCCGAGTTGGCCACGTTGATCGAGGTGGTGCCGGTATCACCCGATACTGTGAGCCCCGCGTTACCGCTGAATGCCATATTGGCGGTGTCGGCAAGCGCGGCGGTTGTCGCGTTAGCTGGCGCGATAGCGCTCAAGCCGGTGAAGGCGAGTGCAACCACGGCAAAACCGGCGAGGTTCTGCTTGATTTTGTTTAGAAACAATTTTTCCCCTAGAAAAACGTTGGGTTGGAACGGCCTCGGATTCGAGGCATCGTTACAGGGTAACCCGCTGTTTTTGAGGGTGGTAGCCGAATGTTCGGTTAGCCACGTGCCGTTGCGGCAGCGTGTCGCGGAACGGCCAACCAGGCCTTTCGGCTGGGCTCATCCAGCTTCTCGATGGCGTATCTGAGCATTGTGCGCGGCATGACCGGTGCGAATTTTTGCAGGAAGGTTTCGAGGGCCTTGCGGTCGCGATTGCCCACCTCGCGCAGCATCCAGCCAACGGCCTTGTGAATCAAGTCGTGTTGGTCGCCAAGCAGTTGCTCGGCGATCGCGATGGTGTGCTCGAAGTGACCATCGCGCACCAAGCTGAAGGTGAACATGATGGCGGCGCGGCGATGCCACAGGTCTTGATGCGCTGCCAACTCGGCCAAGCCCTGCACGGCATTCGGCTTGTCGGCCCACCAGTCACCTAGGTATGGCGCCGAGATGTCGACCAAGTCCCAGTTGTTTACTCGCCCGCCATCGAGCAGACGCATGTAGAGGTCGAACAGCTCGTCGCGTTGCGCCTGCGTCTTGGCTCGCTTGAAGCGATTGACCAGAATCACGAGCGCACAGTGTCGGTGTTCGTGAATCGGCGATTGCGCGAGCTCGAAGATGTCGGCCTCGGGCAGCCCAGCGAACTGCTTGGCAACCAAACGCGACTGCGGAACCGTGGCGCCAATGAATCGATCGCCTTCGCCGTATTCACCCGGCCCGGTCTTGAAGAACCAGGCCTGGTTGGTGGCACGCTCAGGCGAAGCAAAGGCGGCGAATGCCTCTTTGACACCCGCCGCCGTGAGCTCTGACATGTTTGCCGATTTAGACGTCGGCGATTACGACGAGGCCATCGCCCGACGCAAAGGTGACCGACGAGTTCTTGGCAGGGTTCATGACCACACCGGTTGAGGCATCGCCAGCCGCGTGGTTTGCCACACGATAGCCGATTGCCGATTCGCCGTGAGCCGCAGCGATTGCCACGATTTCGGCCCACTCAATCGACTCGCCATTGGCAACGTAGTGCTCGGTTGGGCGAAGGTTGATCGCGGCGCCATCGGCATCGAACAGGTCGTCGAACACCGCTGCCAGTTCGTTGTTTTCGCTGATCTGGGCAATCAACAGGGCTGCCAAGTTGTCGCTGACAACTAGGTCGTCAACCGCTGCAACGCGTGCGAGTTCTGCCTTGCCGCCATCGAGAATTTCGGCAACCAGGCGGGTCTTCGAAACCTTGTTGCTGTCGTCGTCGAACATTTGGTTGAGCTGCAGCATGGTCAGCATCGTCTGGGCGTCGGCCTCGGCCTCGGTGATCTCGTGACGGTAGCCCAACACGATTACCTCGTTGTATGCCTTTGCCTCTGCGGCAGCGATGAGCTCGTCGATGTTGCCGTTTAGGGTTGCGAAGGTCGCCTTCACGTTGCCGCCGAACTCAAAGTTCTGCCACTCTTCGTTGGCAACGAACTTCTTTTGCGCAACGATGTGCACGGTCGAGCCCTTAGGCAGATAGGTTGCCAACTCGTTGAGAACCGAGCGGCCCATGTTCGACCAACCAATGACGAGCAGGTGCTCGGCCTTGCGAGTTGGCGCCTTGTGCGGAGTGACCTTCTTGTTGGCAATGTCTTCGCGAACGCCGGTGTAGACCACCTTGTCGTCGTCGGCGGCAACCGCAATCACACGAGTGCCTGCGGTTAGCTTGGTCTTCTGTTCTGGGTTCAGGTGCGAAACGCCGGCCTCGTCGATCAGACCAATTACCGAAGCGTCATTGAACGCCAGCAACGCATCGCGATAGGTCTTGCCGGCGAGCGCAGGCACGTTTGCGAAATAGATTTCGTCGCCATCGAAGTCGATCAGGTCGAGGGTTACGGCGGCGAGGCCTGGCTGGCGCGATGCCTGCGCGGTCACGCGAGCAATCACGTCGTGCGAGCGAATCGCAATCACTGCACCCTGGGTGGCAACCTCGAGGGCCTTGGCGGTGTGTGCGTCGTCAACCTCGGCGATGATCTTGAGGGCCGGATTGCTGTTGACTGCCTTGACCGCAAGCACGGTCGAGACGACCGCTGCATCGCCCGAGTCGTCGGCGTCGAGCACGATTACCGACTTGGCGCCACTAACGTTGGCGCGCTTCAGTTCGGTCGGGTTCATCGGGTCGCCCGAACGGGTGATCACCTTGAGGTTGCCGAGGCCATCCTCGATGTGATCGGCAATCGCGTCTTCCATAAAGTCGCGCGACTGGTTGGCAAAAATCACCACGAGTGGCTTGGCCACGTTTTCGTTCGCGATCGCCAGCTCTTTCAGAATTGGGTAGACACGGTTCGACCAACCAAGAATGAGCGTGTGGTTCGACTGAATCACCGGGCTCTTGCCCTTGCGCAGCTTTTCAAAGGTTCGGTTAATGACGCCAACCATGTAACCGGTGACGCTTGCGCCAAGGGTGATGGTGACGGCCCAAATCAGAATTCCTAGGATGCGCTCTGCCCAGGTGGCTTCGCCGCCCTTGCCGAGGATTCCGGCGAACTGGTTCCAGAACGTGTTGAAGTCTGGAGCGGTCAGTGGGTCGCCCGCATAGAGGAACGGCAGTGCATACAGCGCGTACTTGATCAAAACAATCAGGATCGACGCTACGACCAGCGCACCCAACATGTATGCGACGAACGCGCCACCGTTGGCGATCGAGTTGTCGAAGTTGTAGCGCAGTTTGGTGAAGAAGCTGACCTTGTTTGCCTTTGGAGCGGCCAGTTCGCCCTGAGCGCCCTGACCGAATGAACGAGTTTCGTCTGTGTTTGCCATAGCCGAAAGTCTAGTTAAAGCGTTGCGGGTGCCGATGTTCACACACCAGCACCCGCGCAGTTTCAGCGGCCTGACCGCCGCAGCTATTCGAGCTCGTCGGCGCCAGGCGTGACGATGAGCTCGACGCCACCTTCGGCAACGTCGACACGCACCGATGAACCGTCGTGAATCTCACCGGCCAACAACAGGTTGGCCAGTCGGTCGTCGATTTGCTGTTGCATCAGACGACGAAGCGGGCGGGCTCCATAGATCGGGTCATAACCGTGATCGGCCAACCAGGTGCGTGCGGCCGGCGTGACCGCCAACTGCAGGCGGCGGGCGGCAAGACGCTTGCCCAGACGGTCGATGTTCAGCTCGACGATTTGACCGAGCTCGAGGCGATCGAGCGAGCTAAAGACCACGATGTCGTCGAGGCGGTTCAGGAACTCGGGCTTGAACGATGCGCGCACGGTGGCCATGACTCCCTCGCGCTTCTGAGCCTCGTCGAGCTCTGGGTCGATCAAGAACTGCGAACCGAGGTTCGAGGTCAGAATCAAGATCACGTTCTTGAAGTCGACCACACGACCCTGGCCGTCGGTCAGGCGCCCGTCGTCGAGCACCTGCAGTAACACGTCGAAAACCTCGGGGTGAGCCTTCTCGACCTCGTCGAGCAGAACCACCGAGTATGGCCGTCGGCGCACGGCCTCGGTCAACTGGCCGCCTTCTTCGTAGCCGATGTAACCCGGAGGCGCACCGAGCAGGCGACTAACGCTGTGCTTTTCGCCATATTCGCTCATGTCGATGCGAACGATGGCCTTCTCGTCGTTGAACAAAAACTCGGCCAGGCTCTTGGCCAGCTCGGTCTTGCCAACGCCGGTTGGGCCAAGAAACAGGAACGAACCGGTCGGGCGATTCGGGTCGCTGATGCCAGCCTTGGTGCGGCGAACCGCATCGCTGACCACCTTGACGGCCTTCTTTTGACCAATCAGGCGCTTGCCCAGTTCGGCCTCGAGGTTAAGCAATTTTTCGCTCTCGCCGGCGAGCAGGCGGCCGGTCGGAATGCCCGTCCAGGCGCTGACCACCGCAGCGATGTCGTCGTCGGTGACCTGGTCGCCAACCATGCGATCGGCGTCGTTCTGTTCGTCGCGTTCGGCATCGGCCAGCTGCTTTTCGAGCGCCGGAATCTCGCCATAAAGCAGTCGTGATGCCTTCTCGAGGTTGGCCTCGCGCTGGGCGCGATCAGCCTCGATGCGCAGCGCGTCCAGCTTGGTCTTGAGGTCACCGATGCGGTTGAGCGAGGCACGCTCTGCCTCCCAGCGCGCGTTCAGCGCGTCGAGTTGCTTCGACTTTTCGGCCAGGTCTTCGCGCAACCGCTCGAGGCGCTCCTTCGAGGCCTCATCTTTCTCTTTCTTAAGCGCGAGTTCTTCGAGCTTGAGACGGTCGACCTGACGACGCAGTTCGTCAATCTCGACAGGGGCCGAATCGATCTCCATTCGCAGGCGCGATGCTGCCTCATCGATGAGGTCGATTGCCTTGTCTGGCAGCTGTCGACCGGTGATGTAGCGGTCGCTCAGACTGGCGGCAGCAACCAGGGCGTTGTCGGCAATCGACACCTTGTGGTGTGCCTCGTAACGCTCCTTCAATCCGCGAAGGATTGCGACGGTGTCGACGACGCTCGGTTCGCCGACGAACACCTGCTGAAAACGGCGTTCGAGGGCAGGGTCTTTTTCGATACGCTCACGGTATTCGTCGAGCGTGGTTGCGCCGATCAGGCGCAGCTCGCCACGAGCAAGCATTGGCTTGAGCATGTTCGACGCATCCATCGCGCCGTCGGCGGCGCCGGCACCAACCAGGGTGTGCAGCTCGTCGACGAAGGTGATTACCTCGCCCTCGGCGGCGTTGATTTCATTAAGGACGGCCTTGAGGCGTTCCTCGAATTCGCCACGAAACTTTGCGCCGGCAACCATCGCAGCCAGGTCGAGGCTGATCAGCTGCTTGCCCTTGAGGCTCTCGGGAACGTCGCCCGCGACGATGCGCTGGGCAAGCCCCTCGACCACCGCGGTCTTGCCAACGCCTGGCTCGCCAATGAGCACTGGGTTGTTCTTGGTGCGGCGGCTAAGCACCTGCGATACACGACGAATCTCGGCATCGCGACCGATCACGGGGTCGAGCTTGCCGTTCTTGGCGAGGTCGGTCATGTTGACACCGAATTGTTCGAGTGCCGATTTTTGTTCTTCTTGGTTCTGTTGTTGCATTGTGTTCCTCCTAGCGCTGGCGCCAGAGCACGACCGAGGTCGCGCGCGACGGGCGTCGGCCCGCTGCCATGCTGACAACACCCTGATCGCCCGCGGCAAAAACGCGTGCGCCAGGCCGTGCCATCAGTTCGTTAGCAAGAGCCTTCTCGAGTTCAGCCACTCGTTTGACGAGTGCGGCATTCTGGTTTTCGAGTTCCAGAATTCTGCGGATGCCTTCGAGCGAGACACCCTCAGAAGAGAGGCGAGCGATCTCGCGCAGTTGCGCGACGTTTCGCATTGTGTAGCGACGGGTTTGCCCGCCGGTGCGTTCGGGCACGACCAGACCGATGCGGTCATAGTCGCGCAGAGTTTGCGGATGCATCATGGCCAGCTCGGCTGCAACGCCGATCGCAAAGATTGGGCTGTTTTCGTCGAGCTGTTCCATTTAGAGCAACCCCGCCTTATTGAGCAGATCCGCGCGTGGGTCTTCGTCTGGCAGCAGCTCGTCGAATTCGCGAAGCGCCTTGGCCGCTTTCTCGGTGACGTGCGCTGGCACGGCAATCTCGACGGTTGCGAGCAGGTCGCCCTCGCCCTTTGCCGTCACTACGCCACGACCTTTGACGCGCAAGACGCGTCCGTTTGGCGTGCCCGGAGCAACCTTGAGTTTGACCGGTTCGCCGCCCAGAGTCGGCACCTGAATGGTTGCCCCAAGCACGGCCTCGGCAAAGGTCACAGGCACACTGACGCGCAGGTTGTTGCCGTCGCGAGTGAACACCGGATGCGCCTTGACGTGAATCGTGACCACTAGGTCGCCGGTCTCGCCGCCATTCGGGCTGGCCTGGCCCTTGCCACGCACCTTCAGCTTTTGACCGTCCTGGATGCCGGCCGGCACCTTGAGGTTGATCGGTTCGCCGTGGCCGTGCAGCTGCATCTTGACGGTTGCACCCTTGACCGAATCGATGAAGTCGATGGTCTTTGAGGTGGTTAGGTCGCCGCCGCGCTGAGGGCCACCGAAGCCGCCAAAACCGCCGCCAAAACCGTTCGCGCCGCCGCCACCAAACAGGTTGGCGAAGACATCTTCAAAGCCGCTCGCGCCACCGGGAAAGCCCTGGCCGCCGAAGCCACCAGCACCCGCGCCACCAGGGAAGCCGGCGCCGCCGGTAAAGCGAGCACCGCCACCCATGGCACGAACCTGGTCATACTCGGTGCGTTGCTGTTTGTCGCTCAGCACCGAGTAGGCCTCAGAGATTTCTTTGAACTTGGCCTCGGCCTTGGCATCGCCCGGATTGGTGTCTGGGTGATACTGGCGCGACAGTTTGCGATAGACCTTCTTGAGCTCGGCCTCAGAGACATCCTTGGCAACACCAAGAATCTTGTAGAAGTCTTTTTCGAACCAGTCTTGACTAGCCATCTTTGCCTCCTCTGCTTAGTTCGTTGTGGTTTGTGTTTCAGTATGCGTTGCGGGTTCGGCCTGGGTTTTAGCCCTCGGCCGGAATGAACACCGCGACCATGGCCGGGCGCAACATGCGATCACCCAGGGTGTAGCCCGGTTCGACAACGTCGGCAACGACCATCTCGGTGACCTCAGGGTTTGGGGTCTGCACGAGTGCGTTGTGGAGCTCAGGGTCGAACTTGTCGCCCTTGGCGCCAAACTGCTTGAGGCCAAACTTGTCGCCGGCATTGCGGATCTTGGTGACCACCGATGCGAATGGCGAACCCTCAAGATCGCCGTGCGCCTCGGCGCGGCTGAGGTCGTCGAGCGCTGGAAGCAGCGCGCGCAGCACCTCGGCCACCGCGTTGGTGCGGGCCAGATCGCGGTCGCGTTCGACGCGAGCCTTGTAGTTGACGAACTCGGCCTGCAGGCGTTGAAGGTCGGCTAGCAGCTCGGCCTCCTTGCTGATCGGGCCGGTCTCGTCGACCAGGTCGGCCAGTTCGGCGTCGACCGCGTCGGTCTCGGTTGGGGCCGAGTCGAGGTTGTTAGCCTCGCTCGACTCCTCCGGGTTTAGGTTCTCGTCGGACATTACTTCTTCTCGTCTTCGTCGTCGACAACCTCGGCGTCGACAACGTCTTCGCTCGAAGCCTCGGCCCCTGCCTCGCCCTCGGTCGCCGACTCGGCCGAAGCCGCGGCATAGATTGCCTCGCCGAGCTTCTGCTGCGACTCAACGAGGGTGTCGAAGGCGGTCTTGACCGCGTCAACATCGTCGCCGGCGAGCGCCGACTTGAGCGCGTCGACGTCGGCGGTGACCGAGGTCTTTACGTCTTCAGGCAGCTTCTCGTCGTTTTCTTTGATCAGCTTTTCGGTCGAGTAGACCAGCTGCTCGGCGCTATTGCGGGTGTCTTGCTCTTCGCGGCGCTTCTTGTCTTCGGCAGCGTGCTCTTCGCCTTCGCGAACCATGCGCTCGATGTCTTCCTTCGACAGACTCGAACCACCGGTGATGGTGACCGAGGCTTCCTTGCCGGTGCCCTTGTCTTTAGCCGAAACGTGCACGATGCCGTTTGCGTCGATGTCGAAGGTGACCTCGATCTGAGGAATGCCGCGAGGCGCAGGCGCGATGCCCGAGAGCTCGAAGTTGCCGAGCGACTTGTTGTCGCGGGTGAACTCGCGCTCACCCTGGTAAACCTGGATGCTCACCGAAGGCTGGTTGTCGTCTGCGGTGGTGAAGGTTTCGCTGCGCTTGGTCGGGATCGCGGTGTTGCGCTCGATCAGCTTGGTCATGATGCCACCCTTGGTCTCGATACCGAGGCTCAGTGGGGTCACGTCGATGAGCAGCACATCCTTGCGCTCGCCCTTCAGAACGCCGGCCTGCAGGCTTGCGCCAACGGCTACGACCTCGTCAGGGTTTACGCCCTTGTTTGGCTCGCGGCCACCGGTCAGGCTCTTGACGAGCTCTGAAACCTGAGGCATGCGGGTCGAACCACCAACGAGCACTACGTGTGCGATGTCGGCAACCTTTACGCCGGCCTCCTTGATTACGTCGTTGAACGGCTTCTTGGTGCGCTCGAGCAGGTCGGCGGTCATCGACTCGAACTGTGCGCGAGTGATGGTCTCGTCGAGGTTGGCTGGGCCGTTCTCGGTGAGGCTGAGGTATGGCAGCTGGATGCTGGCTGAGGTCGACTGCGAGAGTTCCTTCTTGGCCTGCTCTGCCGCTTCCTTCAGGCGCTGAAGAGCGATCTTGTCGTTTGCGACGTCAACGCCGGTGGTCTCTTTGAACTTCTTGACCAGGTGCTCAACGATGCGGGCGTCCCAGTCGTCGCCGCCCAGGCGGTTGTCGCCCGAGGTTGCGCGAACCTGAATGGTCGAGAAGTCGTCGTCCTTGCCAACTTCGAGCAGCGATACGTCGAAGGTGCCGCCACCAAGGTCGAACACGAGGATCAGCTCGTCTTCTTTGCCCTTGTCGAGACCGTATGCGAGTGCCGCAGCGGTTGGCTCGTTGATGATGCGCAGCACGTTGAGGCCAGCGATCTCGCCGGCATCCTTGGTTGCCTGACGCTCGGCGTCGTTGAAGTATGCCGGAACGGTGATTACGGCATCGGTGACTGCCTCGCCAAGGTAGGTTTCGGCGTCGCGCTTGAGCTTGGCCAGGATTCGGGCCGAGATCTCTTGCGGGGTGTACTTCTTGCCGTCTACGTCGAAGGTCCAGTCGGTGCCCATGTGACGCTTGACCGAAGCGATGGTGCGGTCAACGTTGGTGACTGCCTGACGCTTGGCGGTCTCGCCAACGAGAACTTCGCCGTCTTTGGTGAAGGCGACGATCGATGGGGTGGTGCGGAAGCCCTCCGCGTTTGCGATTACGGTTGGCTCGCCACCCTCGAGAACGCTAACTGCGCTGTTGGTGGTTCCAAGGTCGATGCCTACTGCACGTGCCATGTTTTTATCTCCTTCTGCTCAACTTGAGCCGTGTTGACTCAAGTTTCACATCACGAGATTTTGTTGTCAAGCGCTCTCAGCAAAATCTAAGCCTTGTCGACTCAAGTTTGCGTTCAGCCCGCGTTTCACAACATTTCGGGCACCACGCACCCGTGCCCGAGACGCCGCCGCTAGGTTGAACTCATGACCACACCTGAAGCAAGCAAGGCACGAAAGCGCGCAGCCTGGGCATGGGCCCTTTGGGACTGGGCCGAACAGCCATACCCAACGATCATGCAGACCTTCGTGTTTCCGGTTTATCTGGCGGGAGCCGTGGCCGGCAAGGGCGGGCACGTCGATGCTCAAATCGGTGTGGCCACCGCAATCGCGGGGTTCCTGCTCGCGATTACAGCACCGGTGGTCGGCCGACGCAGCGACGAAACCGGCAAGCGCAAGTTCTGGCTTTTGATCAACACATACGTTCTGGTGGCAATCATGGCCGCCAGCTTCCTCATCGAACCCAAGCCAGAGTTTTTGGTTGCCGGTCTAGTGCTCTATGCGGCGGGATCGGTGATTCAAGAGTCGGCGTTTATCAACTACTACGCGATGCTCAAGTCGGTCACCACCGAAAAGAACATCGGCAAGGTCTCTGGCTACGCCTGGGGCCTCGGCTATGTCGGCGGCATCCTGTTGCTCTGCATCTCGCTGTTCGGGTTCATCCTGCCTGGCCCGGCGACCTCGGTCGATAACGGCTTCTCGGTTCGCGTGGTGTTCCTGTTTGCCGCTGTCTGGACGGCCGTGTTCACGTTGCCGCTGGCCCTGCGCGTGCCCGAAATCGCAGCCAAACCCGACCACAAGAAAGAGTCGATCGCCGAGTCGTATCGCTCACTCTGGAAGCAGCTGGTCACCCTGCGCCGCCAGGCACCCGAGACTTTCAAGTTCTTGGTCTCGTCGGCGATTTATCGCGATGGCCTAGCCGGCGTCTTCACGTTTGGCGCCGTGCTCGGCTCGCTCGCCTTCGGCTTTAGCCAGACGCAGATCATTCTGTTCGGCATCGCGGCCAACCTGGTTGCGGGCATCGGCGCCGCGGTCGGCGGCGTGCTCGACGACAAGCTCGGTTCGCGCACCGTGATTCTGGCGTCGCTGGTTGGCCTCATGATCGCCGGCACCGGCGTGTTTGTGTTTGCCTCGGCGGGCGCGATCACCTACTGGATCTTCGGGCTCCTGCTCTGCCTCTTTGTTGGCCCGGCGCAGGCATCGAGCCGCACTTTCGTCTCGCGATTCACCCCGGCTGGCCGCGAGGGCGAGGTCTTCGGCCTGTATCAGACCACCGGACGAGCCGTGTCGTTCCTTTCGGGAACGCTGTGGACGGTCTCGATCTCGGTGGCGCACACCGCGTTCGGTGTGAAGGATGCCACCATTTGGGGCATCTGGGGCCTGATGCTGATCCTCGGTGTTGGCGCCTGGCTGCTCAGCCGAGTGCACCCAAAGCCGTCGGTGCTCGACGCGTAACGGGTTCTCGATATGCAAAAAGATGGATGCGAATATCGCATCCATCTTTTTCTTGGCTCCGATTCGTAACTAGCTGTCGCTGTCATAGGAATGGCCGGAACTCTCGATTAGATTTTAGGCTCCCCCCGCCGTGGCAGTCAACGTGTCTCGAAGCCTGTTGATAACTCACCCACAGCGCTCGAGGAATGCTTAGGTTTGCCCGATGGAACTTCAAGACTGGCCCAGCCAAGTTTTTAGCAAGCCGAGATTCGGTCGCTATCTCAAATCAACTCGCGGCGACGAGGTGGCTGCGCTTGCCCTTTACCGCACAGAGTTGCACGAGGCCATGCAAACGTTTCAACTTCTGTCGCTTCTCGAAGTTGGATTGCGAAATGGGGTTTGTTCGAGCCTCGAGATAGAGGGAGGACTATGGCACGAGGTGCTCGGTGCGACCCTGCGAGGCAGAAACGCCTTACAACTGCAGGCTGCTCAAAAATCAAGGGGCTCAGATTCGCGAGATCAGATGGTCACGGCGATGTCGTTTGGGTTCTGGTGCTCTCTGTTTTCGGCCCCTCTTGAGCCCGTTCTCTGGAGCAGGTATCTCAGCAAAATCGGTTCGGCCCAAGAATCGCTGCCGCGAAGGCAAATTGCGGGCGCTTTAAGGACGGCCAACAAATTGCGAAATCGAATCGCGCACCACGAGCCGAACTGACCAATTTCGACAACTCGTAGAATTGAGGGCATGAGCAAGCGCGAACGCCAACACGGTCAACTTGAGGCCGCGGTGCTCGATGCGCTCTGGGCCATCGACACCGACGAGGCACTGACCTCGCAGCAGGTGCAG
>Ga0228700_1000903_pt1 | contig 22608 bp, 19 predicted proteins | sample McNCre317_Aug_MG_FD_178019 | JGI IMG/M metagenome (GOLD analysis project Ga0228700, IMG submission 178019) | Freshwater microbial communities from McNutts Creek, Athens, Georgia, United States - 3-17_Aug_MG | ecosystem: Environmental > Aquatic > Freshwater > Creek | place: USA: Georgia...
GGCTCACGGCTTGCAGCAGTTTGTCCAGGGGCACGGTTTTTTTCGTGTCCATGGGGCGGCTGTCGGTTTTGTCGCGCTCGCACACGCCCACGGCGTCCACGATCACAAAGTGGTCTTTCACCTTGGCGTCAGGCGTCACGGCTTGGAGGTCGGCCGGGTTGCACACGCGCACGCCACGGCCTTTCATCTGCTCAAAGAAGCTACGGCTTTTCACGCTGCGCATGAACACCACAATCTCCACGGGTTTGATGTCGGTGCCGGTGGCGATCATGTCCACCGTCACGGCCACACGCGGAAAGTAGCTGTTGCGAAACGCGCTGATCAAGTCTTCGGGCTTGGTGCCTGTGGTTCGGTAGGTGATCTTTTGTGCAAACTCGTTGCCCTTGCCAAATTCTTCGCGCAGGATTTCCACGATCTTTTCAGCGTGGTTGTCGTCTTTGGCAAAGACCAGCGTCTTGGGCACCTCGGTGCGGCCGGGGAAGATTTCGGTGTGAAGCCGGTCGCGAAAGGTGGTGATAACTTTGCGGATCTGATCGGGCGTTTGCACGCTGCGGTCCAGCTCGTTGGGGTCGTATTCAAAGTCTTCGTCCAGCTGCCAGGCGCTTTTGCGGCGGGTGGCTTTGTCCACCATTTCCAGCCAAAAGCCTTTTTCGACCTTGGCACCCTTTTCGGTCACTTCGGTCTGGATGCGGTACACGTCGTAATTCACGTTCACCCCATCGGCCACGGCCTGGGTGTGGCCGTATTCCATGACCAGGTTTTGATTGAAGAAGCCAAAGGTTTGTTTGTTGGGCGTGGCGGTCAGGCCCACCAAATAGGCGTCGTAATACTCCAGCACTTGCCGCCACAGGTTGTAGATGCTGCGGTGCGCTTCGTCGGTGACCACAATGTCAAACAGCTCGATCGGAAAGGCCGGGTTATAGCCAATGGGCTCGGGGTCTTTGAACAGGCTCTCGGCCCCCTCGGTGCTTTCTTCGTCGGCCTCGGGCGGCAGCTCTTTGCCTTTGAGCAGGCTGAACATGCGCTGGATAGTGCAGATGACCACGCGGGCGCTGGTGTCCACCTGGTTGCCTTGCAGGTGCTGGACGATGAACTCTTCACCAAACTTGTAGCTGTTGTAAGGGCTGGCGTATTGGTCAAACTCTTTTTTGGTCTGTCGGCCCAGGTTGCCCCGGTCCACCAAAAACAGCACGCGCCGCGCACCGCCAAACTTGATGAGGCGGTAGATGAAGCTGATGGCCGTAAACGTCTTGCCGCTGCCCGTGGCCATCTGGATGAGGGCTTTGGGTTTGTTGGCGGCCAGGCTTTTTTCGAGGTTTTGCACCGCCTTGATTTGCGCGGGCCACAGCTGGTAGTTGGCTCCGCCCTGCCCCCATTGAGTGACCAGCTCGGGCATGTCGCGCATGCGGGCCAAAAAGGTGGATGGCGCTTCGTTGGCGGCCTGCGGGCCTGCAGCCGGGGGCAACATGTGCAGCCACTGCGCCAGCAAGTCGGGTCGGTAAAAGGCAAACACCCGGCGCGAGCGGGGCTGTGGGTCCAGCCCGTTGGTGAATTGGGTCTCCACTCCAGTGGACTCGAACAAAAACGGCAAAGGCCTGCGCCAAGCGGGCAAGGCCGCGGGCAGGCCCTGGGCATAGCGCTCTGACTGCGCCTCCACACCTTTGAGGGTGACGCCTTCTTTTTTGGCCTCGATCACGCCGCAGGCCTTGCCGTTCACATACAGCAGGTAGTCGGCAAAGCCGTGGCCGGGGTTGAGGGGAAATTCGCGGATGGCCACGCCCTGCGCTGCATGCAGATTGACTTGATCGATGTTGCAAACGTGCCAGCCAGCGGCTTGCAAGAGTTGGTCAATCTGGACTCGGGCTTTGGCTTCGGGGGTCATTCCGGCAAGTGATTTTTGTTTTTAGAACTATGGCGTCCATTCTAGGGGGCCAAAAGACGCAAAGCCCCGGCATTTCAAAAAATGCCGGGGCTTTGTTGCCAGCTTGTTCCTCGGCTCAGTCCAGCTTGATCCCCAAGTCCACCGCCAGCTTGATCCAGACGGGCACTTCGCCCTCCCAGTCCTTGCGCGTATCGGCCAGGTTCTTGGGTTTGTTGGGGATAGCGAAGGTTTCGCGCAGCTTGGCGGCCTTGTCGGTGTTGGACCAGGCCACGGCTTCGTCGGCCAGACGCTTGAGGATAGGCTCAGGCGTGCCCGCAGGCGCCACCAAAGGCAAGCCGCCTTCAAGCGTGACCAACTTGTCTGTGTTGCCTTGCTCCATCAGGGTGGGCACATCGGGCAGCTTGGGTGAGCGGTAGCTGCCGGTCACGCCGATGGCGCGAACGCCACGCGCGGCCATGGCGTTGAAGGCCTGGAAACTGCCCACGGCAATTTGCGATTGACCCGAAGCCACGTCCAGCCACATGGCGGCCTCGCCCTTGTAATGCACCGACTGGATCTGCGTGCCGTGGTGGCGGTTGGTCTGGTCGGCCACCATGTGCGGGTAGGAGCCTGGCGCATAAGTGCCCATGGAGGTGGGGTTCTTCTTGGCCCAGGCGACAAATTCGGCCATGTTCTTGGCGGGGATCTTGTCGTGGATACCCACCACCAGCGGCCCCGACGGGAACACGGTCACAGGCGTCAGATCCTTGTCGAGGTTGTAAGGCAACTTGGAATACAGGATGCGGTTTTGCCAATACGTGCCCGAAGTGCTCATGCTCAAGGTGTAGCCGTCAGCGGGCGCCTTGGCCACCGCATCGATGCCGATGATCGCGCCAGCGCCGGGCTTGTTGTCGATGACCACGGGCACGCCCAACTTGGTGGACAGGTATTCGCCGTAATTACGCGCATAGGCATCGGTCAAGCCCCCGGGCGGGAAGGCCACCACGATGCGGATCGGCTTGCTGGGCCACTTGGCGGTTTGGGCCCAGGCGGTGCCCACAGCGCTGCTGGCCGCCACGATGCTGACAGCCAGTGCTGCGGTCTTAAGAAGGTGGCGGCGGGCTGAACGTGTCGTGTGGATCATGGTCTGTTGCGGGAGTGAATGTCATGCAGTCTAGGTGCGCACCGTGCTGTTTTGAATTGGGGTTTGAACCCATGACTCGGACGTGACGATCAGGGTCCAAGCCACCCACCTGACGGCCCGCGTCCGTCCAATCAGGGTTTGTGCGACAATGGGCAGGTTGCAGCCTCCAGTTGCCGCAACATCAGCACTTCTGCTGGGGCCTGACCCAGGCAACGCTCAAAACAAGCGCCTGCGGTTTCCATGCCCACCTGTAAGACCCATTGGCCAACACTGGCAGCGATTAAAAAAGCTGAACGAGCCGATGCCTGCGCCGGACATGGCGCTCTGTGAAAAATGAACTTTGAAGAATTGAATTTGGCCCCGGCCATCATGCAAGCCGTGCGCGAGCTCGGCTACGAGAATCCCACGCCCATCCAGGCGCAAGCGATTCCCGCCGTGCTGGCAGGTCACGACCTGTTGGCTGGCGCGCAAACCGGCACCGGCAAAACCGCGGCCTTCACCTTGCCCATGCTGCACAAGCTGAGCCTGAGCGAACCCGGCCAGAACCGCTTTGGCGGCAAAGCCATCCGCGCTTTGGTGCTGACCCCCACCCGCGAATTGGCCGCCCAGGTCGAAGAGTCGGTGCGCGACTACGGCAAATACCTCAAGCTCGACTCCACCGTGATCTTCGGTGGCGTGGGCATGAACCCGCAAATCAACAAGGTCAAGCGCGGCGTGGACATCCTGGTGGCCACACCCGGCCGTCTGCTGGACCTGCAAGGCCAAGGCTTCCTGGACCTGTCGACCATCGAAATGCTGGTGCTCGACGAAGCCGACCGCATGCTGGACATGGGCTTCATCCATGACGTGAAGAAGGTGCTGGCCCTGGTGCCCAAAGAAAAGCAAAGCCTGCTGTTCTCGGCCACCTTCAGCGACGAGATCCGCGAGTTGGCGAACAACCTGCTGAAGAACCCGCAAAGCATCCAGGTCACGCCCAGCAACACCACGGTGCAGCGCATCACGCAAGTGATCCACCCCGTGGGCCGCAGCAAGAAAAAAGACGTGCTGCTGCACATCATCCAGAAGAACGACTGGAGCCAAGTGTTGGTGTTCACCCGCACCAAGTTCGGTGCCAACAATGTGGCCGACTTCCTGACCAAAAATGGCGTGAAAGCCATGGCCCTGCATGGCAACAAGAGCCAGACCGCCCGCACGCAAGCGCTGGCTGGCTTCAAGAGCGGTGAGATCCGCGCCTTGGTGGCCACCGACATTGCCGCACGCGGCATCGACATCGAAGACTTGCCACACGTGGTGAACTACGAGATCCCGAACGTGTCGGAAGACTATGTACACCGCATTGGCCGTACTGGCCGCGCGGGCGCCAGCGGTGAGGCCGTGAGCCTGGTCTGCCTGGACGAAGAAGGCTTCATGATGGACATCGAGCGCTTCACCAAGCAGGAGATTCCGGTTCAATTGCTTGAAGGCTTTGGCCCCGAGCCAGGCGAAGTGGCCGAGCCCATCGCCATGGGTCGCCAGACTTTGTGGGGCGGCGCAGGCAAGCCCCCGAGCCGCGATGTGATGGCCGCTGCCGCCAAGGCCGCACGCCAGGACATGATGCAACGCATCCGCGACAACAAGGCTGCTGGCGGTGGCCAGGGCCAGCGCCAGCCACGCGCCGAAGGTCAGGGTCAGCCCCGTCCATCGCGCAACGCCCCTCCCCCATCACGCCGCAATGGCCCATCCGGCGAAGCCCGCTTTGAAGGTCAGGGCGAAGGCCGTCGCGAAGGCGGTGGTCGTTTTGACAACCGTGGCGATGGCCAAGGCCGTGGTCCACGCAATGGCCCACGCCCTGAAGGTCGTGCCGATGGTCGCGGTGAAGGTCGCGGCCCCAGCCGTGGCGGCCAAGGTGGCGGTCAAGGCGGTGGCCAGGACCGTCGCCGTGGCGATAGCGACGAGCTGCCACGCCACATCGATCCCTTGAAGACCACGCAATTCGCGCGTCTGGACCTGCCTAACCGCAAGCCCGTGCGCACCAGCGGTCAGCCCGACCCGACCCGCACCAGCATCGACAGCCTGGCCAGCGGCAACCGCCGTGGCGGTGGCGGTGGTTACGGCGGCGGCAATGGTGGCGGCAAAGGCGGTGGTGGCCGTGGCTTTGGCGGCGGCGGTGGCAACCGCGGCGGCTTCGGTCGCTGATCGGCACACCTCATGACAAGAGCCCGCAGATGCGGGCTCTTTTTTTGGGCACGAGCCCTCCAAGTATGGATCCCGGGTCTTCGCCCGGGATGACGTGCAAAAGGCGTCACGCACAGCCGGACGAATTTGTCATAAGCCGGACGAATTTGTCATACCTAACTAGAGGCATTTGCCATACTTGACTACAGGCTATTTGTCATACCGGACTTGATCCGGTATCTAGGCTGTTCATGTGTCATGGCAAAACAAACATGGATCCCAGGGCAAGCCCGGGATGACAACGTCACCGCACACAATTTGACACCGCTGTCATACCGAACTTGGGAGATTTGTCATACCGAACTTGGGAGATTTGTCATTCCGGACTTAAGAGATTTGTCATCCGAACTTGGGGGGGTTGTCATACCGGACTTAAGAGATTTGTCATCCGAACTTGGGGGGGTTGTCATACCGGACTTGATCCGGTATCCAGTTTGCCCGCTCAGCCATCAATCCCGCACAAACAAAGTCACCAACGGATCGTGCCCCACCTGGCGGCTCCAGTGGCCGTGTACGGTGGCGTCAAAGGTGGCGCCTTCGGGCAGTGTGTCGTTCGAGTAAAAGAATTCGCCCGGACCAAAGATGCGCGAGCTGCCGTCTTGCAAGAAGATTTCCATTTGACCGCCCAGCACGAAAAGCCACTGCGGCGTACCCGTGCAATGGAAGCTGCTGCGAAAGCCCACCGGGCTTTGGCGCAATTGGTAGCCGCTGGTGGGCATCAGCGCTGACAAGCGGCTTTGTGGTGTGCCTTCGGTCAATTCAAGCGTTTCGTCACGAAAACGTGCGCGGCCGTCGGTATCGGTGAAGAGGATGACTTGTTTCAAGGTGGTCATGGCAGGCGTTTCAACAAAGAAGAGAAGGCCCGATTGTCGCCGAGCCAACAGCTTGGCGCGGGGCTTCTGGCATAGTGGCGCCCAATTCCTGCCTTTCAATCGCCCACGCCAAATTTCGAGACAACATGAGCACCACCCCTTTGAAAATCGTCTTCCACGGCCAGAACGCGGCCAATTTCCGCCAAGGCTTTGAAGCCCTGATCGCCCCCGAACACCAGGTACTGGACCTCAGCGATGCGCTCGACCAAGCCGGTGAACGTGAACACTACGAAAGCGCCGATGTGGTGATCGGCATCAAGCTCAACGCCGACATGCCCCAGCCGATCAAGGCCCGGCTGTTCCATGCCCCAGCTGCGGGCACCGATGCGGTCAACACCGCGCTCTTGCCCGCGCAGTGCACCCTGGCCAATTGCTTTGGCCATGAAAACGCCATCGCCGAATACGTGATCGCTGCATTGCTGATGCGCCATGTGCCACTGGCACGCGCCGACCAGGATTTGCGCCAGCAACGCTGGACCTATTGGGCCGGTCGCCCCACGGCTTTGCGCAGCGAGCTGGGTTCGCAGACTTTAGGCCTGGTGGGCTTTGGCCACATCGCCCAGACCGTGGCGCAACGTGCCAAAGCCATGGGCATGCGGGTGCATGTGGCCAACCGCAGCCCCATCAGCCACCCGGTGGTGGACCGCAGCTGGACGCTGGACGCCCTGCACGACTTCATGGGCAGCTGCGACGCCGTAGTGGTCAGCCTGCCCTTGACCGAGAACACACAAAGTCTGGTGGATGCGCCCGCCATTGCGGCCATGCGGTCCGATGCGGTGCTGCTGAATGTGGGACGCGGTGCAGTGATCGATGAAAAAGCTTTGTACGAAGCGCTGAAAGCCCGTCAGATTGGCGGCGCGGTGATCGACACCTGGTACCAGTACCCCACACCCACACAGCCCGAATGCGCGCCTTCTCAGTTTTATTTTGCGTCGCTGGACAATGTGTTGATGACGCCTCACATGTCGGGCTGGACCTCGGGCACGGTGCGCCGCCGTCAGGAGACGTTGGCCGACAACATCGGGCGCTTGAGCAGGGGCGAGGCTTTGATCAATGTGTTGAAGGCTGGGGGCGTTTGAACGCACATGAAGACATGGATCCCGGGTCAAGCCCGGGATGACAATAAACAAGGCCCGGGATGAGCTCGGGTCTAGCCCGGGATGACACACTTTTTGTCACCCCGGACTTAAGGCTTTGTCACCCCGGACTTGATCCGGGGTCCATCCCCTGCAGGCTCAGCTGCTTTGCCGCTGCACGATCTCAAAACCCAGGTCCAGCTGCGGTGCCTCGGGCGCTTCGCCGCGCATCAAGGTGAGCAACATCTGCGCCGCAGCCTCACCGATCTGGGCGCGAGGGGTGCGCACCGTGGTCAAGGCGGGCAGCATCTGATCGCTGCCGGTCAGGTCGTTGAAGCCTGCAATCGCTACTTGCGAAGGCACGGCAATGCCCAGGCGCAATGCGGCCATGAGGGCACCCTGGGCCAAGTCGTCGTTGCAAAAAAAGATGGCGTCCACCGCCGGGCGCTGCTGCATGATTTGCTCGAACAGGATGCCCCCCAAAGCCAGCGATGAAGGCGCGGGATTGAGGAACTCCAGCGTGGGCTCGTACACCCCCACCTCTTGCAAGGCACTGCGCCAACCGTACAGGCGCTGCATCACACGCGGGTCCAGCTGGGCGGCGGCAAAGGCGATGCGCCTGCGACCTTGGGCCAGCAAATGCCGCGTCATGGCCGCGCCCGCCTCGGTCTGGCGAAAGCCCACGCAGTACGGTGCATCGGTCTGATCGCTTGCAGGTAAATCCATCAGGTGCACGCAGGGCACCTGGCTGCTGTCCATGAGTTTGCGGGTGGCCAGGTTGTGGTCCAGACCGGTCACCAACAGGCCCGCCGGGCGGTGCAGCAGTTGCTCGCGCAGCAGTTGTTCTTCTTCGCTCGCGTCGTAGTGGGTCACGCCCATCAGGGTTTGGTAGCCCCCGGCACGCAGGGTTTTCTGGGCCGCGTCGAGCAGGTCCACAAACAGGGCGTTGGACAAAAGCGGGATCAGGATGGCCACGTGGTTGCTGCGCTGCGAAGCCAAGGCTCGTGCCGCCGGGTCGGGCACATAGCCCAGCTTGGCGGACACCGCCTGCACCCGCTCGATGAGGGCCGGGTCCACCGCCCTTTCACCCCGCAAGGCCCGCGAGACGGTGCTGGGGCTGACCCCGGCCGCGTGGGCCACATCGCTGAGCGTGATGCGGCCGGTGGCGCGGTGGCTTTTGGCGGTCTTGAGGGGTGGCGAAACGGCGTTGGACAAGGGTTAATCCGGAGAAGAAGGCGGGTTCAAAATCGATAGGATAGCGCTATCCCAAAGTTTGGGACGAAAATTTTGAAGATTCGTGGAAAACCCTGATTCACGAGACAAGTACTCAGATTTTCGTTCTCACTTTTTTTTGAATTTTCTGGACAGCGCTGTCCATAACCTGTTTTCCGACTGGAGTGATTGAAGTGTCCAAACCCGATGTGCTGGCCGTGGCCAAACTCCACCCTTTCTATCAAAAAGCGCTGGAATCGGTCTACACGGTGCACGACCGCACCCACATCACCGACCCCGCCGCTTTTGCAGCCCTCGCCCCCCGCATCGTGGGCGTGGCCGGCACGGGCGAGGCCAGCGTGCCACGCAGCCTGTTGGCCCAAGTGACGAACGCCAAAGTGGTGTCGGTGTTTGGCGTGGGCTACGACGGCGTGGATGTGGCCGCTGCCATCGAGCACGGCATTCCCGTCACCCACACCCCCGACGTGCTGACCGACGATGTGGCCGATCTGGCCATGGGCTTGGTGCTGTCGGTGGGCCGCACCATCCCGCAAGCCGACAAATTTGTGCGCGCAGGCCAGTGGCCCAGCGGCCCCATCGCTTTGGGCCGCAAAGTCTCGGGCGCCCGTTTGGGCATCGTGGGCCTGGGTCGCATTGGCAAGGCCATTGCCCAGCGCGCCAACGGCTTTGGCATGTCGATCGCCTACACCGCACGCACCGCAAAAGCCGATTCGGGTTTCAAATTCTTTGCAACGCCTGCCGAGCTGGCGGCGAATGTGGACTTCTTAGTGGTCATCACCCCCGGCGGCGCAGGCACCAAACACCTGATCAACGCCGACGTGCTCAAGGCCCTGGGCCCACGCGGCTTCTTGATCAACGTGGCACGCGGCAGCGTGGTCGATGAAGAGGCGCTGATCGTGGCCTTGCAAAACGGCACCATCGCAGGCGCGGGCCTGGACGTGTTCGCCAACGAGCCGCATGTGCCCGAAGTGCTGTGGACCATGAACAACGTGGTGCTGACCCCCCACATGGCCAGTGCCACCACCGAGACCCGTCAGGCCATGGCCGATCTGGCTTTTGCCAACATGCAGGCCGGCACATCGGGCCAGCCTCTGCGCACCCCCGTGCCCGAATGCGCGGCCCTGGTGAAGTGATCCCCTGCCCAGTGCCACCAAGCGATATGAGCACCACGCCTTTGCGCCTCATCGTCATGGGGGTGTCCGGTTGCGGCAAGTCCACCATGGCCGCCGCCCTGGGCCAACGCCTGGGTCTGGACATGGTCGATGGCGACGATCTCCACGCCCCCGAAAGCGTGGCCAAGATGCGTTCGGGCATTGCCTTGCAGGACGCCGACCGCTGGCCCTGGCTGGACCGCATTGGCCAATATTTGTCGCAGCCGCATGCGCAAGGCCGTGTGGTGGCCTGCTCGGCACTCAAGCGCGCTTACCGTGACCGCATCCGCGAACAAGCGGGCGATGTGTGTTTTGTCTTCCTCGACGGTGACTTTGAGTTGATTCAAAAGCGCATGCACCAACGCGTGGGCCACTACATGCAGCCGGGTTTGCTGGACAGCCAGTTCCGCGCCCTCGAAAAACCCCAGGCCGATGAGACCGATGTCATCCGCCTGCCCATCACCGAACCAGTGCAGGACATGGTCACGCAGGCGCTGGCCGCCTTGCAGGCAAGAACGTCTTCGCCTCTGCACACTGCCCTCTGATTTTTTAGAAAGTTCCCTCATGTTCATCCGCTGTGCATTCTTCCAAGGCAACGTCAAACCCGGCATGGAAGACGCGTTCAACCGCTACATCCGCGAAAAACTCGTGCCCCTGTGGACCCGCTTTCCGGGCGCACAAGAAGTGCGTGTGCTGCGACAGGTCGAAAGCGATGTGGCCGACCCGCACTTCGGCATGGTGCTGTCGGTGCGCTACCCCAGCCGCGAATCGATCGAGATCGCACTGGCCTCGGCCGTGCGCATGGAAAGCCGCGAAGTGTCCAAGGATTTGATCGCCATGTTCGATGGCACCGTGTTCCACACCGTCTTCAGCGCAGACGAATACGCGCTGCCCACCGATTGAGTTTTTTCTTTTTTCAACCAGGAGACAACACCATGAAAATTTCCCGTCTGCTTCTCGCCTGCCTGATCGCTGCCACCGGCTCTGCCGCGTTTGCTGCCAAGTTCAACCTGAAAATGGGCCACGCCGTCAACACGACCGACGGTCAGCACGCTGCCGCCCTGAAAATGGCCGAACTGGTCAAACAACGCACCAACGGCGATGTGGAAATCACCATCTTCCCGTCCAACCAATTGGGCAACGACGGCGCCATGATCAACGGCGTGCGCGGTGGCACCATCGACATCGTCTCCAGCGGTGCATCCAACTACAACGGTCTGGTGGCCAACACTGCCGCTATGGAACTGCCTTTTGTGTTCCGCAACGCGCAGCACGCCTACCATGTGCTGGACGGCGACATTGGCACCGGCGTGCTCAATGAGCTGGCCCCGCACAACATGAAAGGCCTGGCCTACTGGGAAAACGGCTGGCGCGCCTTCACCAACAACAAGCGCCCCGTCAACAAGCCCGACGACTTGAAGGGCCTGAAAATCCGCTCCACGCCCAATCCGTACCACATCCAGGCCTTCAAGCTGCTGGGCATGAACCCCTCGCCCATGCCGATCGCCGAGCTGTACACCGCGCTGGAGTCTGGTGCCTTTGATGCACAAGAGCACCCCATCAACGTGACCTGGTCGTCCAAGTTCTACGAAGTGCAAAAGTACCTGACCGTGAGCAACCACGTGTACTCGCCCATCATCGTGGCCATGAACAAAGGCAAGTTCGACAGCCTGCCTGCCAACTACCAAAAGATCGTGGTGGACGCGGCCCGCGAAGCGGCCAAATACCAACGTGACCTGAACGCGCAAAACGCGGGCAAGGTCGTGGCCGATCTGAAGAAATCGGGCATGCAGGTCATCGAGAACGTGGACATGGCCCCGTTCCAGAAGATCGTGTCGGCTGAAATCGCCAAGACCTTTGGCGAGAAAAACGGCACCGCCCTGCTCAACGCCATCGAAGCCACCAAGTAAGTTGTCTCCACCTGTCCCCCTCGCGTGAGGGGGACTTTTTCATGCCGGGTCACCGGTTTTTGCCATGAGCATTCTTGATTCTTTCCAGCTGCACGGTCGCAGGGCCCTGATCACCGGCTCTTCGGGCGGCATTGGCCTGGCCCTGGCGCGTGCCTTGGGGCAAGCGGGCGCACACGTCATTTTGAATGGACGCAGCGCCGACAAGCTCCAGCAAGCCGCAGCCACCTTGCAGTCGGAAAATCTCTCGGTCAGCAGCCAGACCTTTGATGTCACCAACGCCGACGAGGTGCGCTCGGCCATTGAAAGCATCGAGGCACAAGGCCCCATTGACATCCTGGTGAACAACGCGGGCATGCAAATTCGCGGCCCGCTGCACGAGTTTGCCGATGACGACTGGCACACCCTGATGAAGACCAACCTGGACAGCGTGTACTTCGTCAGCAAGGCCGTAGCCAAAAAAATGATCCCGCGTGGCCAGGGCAAGATCATCAACATCTGCTCGGTGCAAAGCGAGCTGGGTCGGCCCGGCATTGCACCGTACACGGCCAGCAAAGGCGCCGTGAAAATGCTCACCAAGGGCATGGCCATCGACTGGGGCCAGTTCGGCCTGAACGTGAACGGTTTGGGCCCCGGCTATTTCAAGACCGAGCTGACCGAAAAATTGGTCAAGGACGAGGCTTTCACCGCCTGGCTGGTCGGCCGCACCCCCAGCCGCCGCTGGGGCGATGTCGAAGAACTGGGCGGCGCAGCCATCTTTCTGGCCAGCGAGGCGTCGCGCTTCATGAACGGCCACGTTTTGTATGTGGACGGTGGTGTCACCGCCACGCTGTGACCGGAATGATCACCCTCACACGATTTTTCAATCCATGATCACGCATCCATTCAATCAACCTCGCATTCAAAAGGCCCTCTCATGATTGATCAACTCATAGACCATCTTTGCAAACTCATCAAAATCATCATGGTGATTTTTCTGGCCATCATGGTCGTCCTCGTGTTTGGCAACGTCGTGTTGCGCTACGGCTTCAACTCAGGCGTGGCCGTCTCGGATGAACTCTCTCGCTGGCTGTTTGTCTGGATCACCTTCCTGGGCGCGGTGGTGGCCATGAAAGAAGGCACCCACCTGGGCACAGACACTCTGATTTCTCGCCTGTCGATTCGTGGCCAAAAAATCTGCTTTGTGATCGCCAACCTGCTGATGCTGTTTTGCTGCGGTCTGCTGGCCAAGGGCACCTGGCAAATCGTGGACATGAACTTCGCCACCAAAAGCCCTGTCATGGAAGCGTCTGAGGCCCTGTTTTATGGTTGCGGCGTTTTCGCAGCCATCGCCGGCGCAGCCGTCCTGGCCTACAAAATGTGGCGCCTGGCCACAGGTCAACTCAAAGACTCCGAGCTGATCGGGGTCCGGGAGTCGGAAGAAGACCCCATCGACATCCCTGGACAACAACCATAAGCATCGGAGCACAACATGACCATTTTCATCTTCATTGGTTCTTTGCTGGCCGCGATGGCACTCGGTGTGCCCATTGCATTCTCTTTGCTGCTGTGCGGCGTGGCCCTGATGTGGCACATGAACATCTTTGACGCACAGATTTTGGCGCTCAACGTGATCGAGGGCGCCAACAGCTTCCCCTTGCTGGCGGTGCCCTTCTTCATGCTCGCTGGCGAAGTGATGAACACCGGCGGCCTGTCGCGCCGCATTGTGGACTTCGCCATGGCTTTGGTCGGTCACATCCGTGGCGGTCTGGGTTATGTGACCATCGTCGCAGCCTGTCTGCTGTCGGCCCTGTCGGGCTCGGCCGTTGCCGATGCCGCAGCGCTCACAGCCTTGATGTTGCCCATGATGGTCAAAGCCGGTCACGACAAGGCCCGCAGCGGCGGTTTGATCGCTGCTTGCGGTGTGATCGGCCCGGTCATTCCCCCGTCCATCGGCTTCGTGATCTTCGGCGTTGCCGCCAACGTGTCGATCAGCAAGCTGTTCCTGGCTGGCATCTTTCCTGGCATCTTGCTGGGCGCTGGCTTATGGATCACCTGGTGGTACCTCACCCGCAAGGAAGACCTGAGCCCCCCTCCCCGTAAAACCGTCCAGGAAGTCATGACCTCCATGCGCAGCGCAGGTTGGGCATTGATGCTGCCATTGATCATTCTGGTGGGCTTGCGCATGGGTGTCTTCACACCCACCGAAGCTGCTGTGGTGGCCGCTGTCTACGCCCTGTTTGTGGCCGGTGTGGTGTACCGCGAGCTCAACTGGAAACAGCTCTACGAAGTGTTTGAACGCGCTGCCATGACCACCGCCTTGGTCATGTTCCTGGTGGCCGCCGCCATGGTGTCGGCCTGGTTGATCGCGGTGGCTAACTTGCCCGCACAACTGGTCGAAATGCTGCAACCGCTGATCGACAAACCCACCATGCTGATGTTCGTCATCATGATTCTGTGCATGGTGGTCGGTACCGCCATGGACATGACGCCCACCATCCTGATCCTCACACCGGTGCTGATGCCCATCGTCAAAGCCGCTGGCATTGACCCGGTCTACTTCGGCGTGCTGTTCATCATCAACAACTCGATTGGCCTGGTGACACCGCCGGTGGGCACCGTGCTCAACGTGGTCGCTGGCGTGGGCCGCATGCGCATGGACGATGTGACCCGCGGCGTGATGCCCTTCATGACCGTTCAATTCATTGTCATGTTCCTGATGGTGATGTTCCCGGCGCTGGTCATGGTGCCTGCACGCCTGATGTATTGATCTCCCAAATCCCTGTTGAAAGTTCCATTCCATGCGCTCTGTCATTTGCCACGGCCCCCGCGATCTGCGACTGGAGCAGCGTGAGCTGCCTGCCCTGAACCCCCAACAGATTCAGGTGCAAGTCGCTTATGGCGGCATTTGCGGCTCGGACCTGCACTACGCCCAACACGGTGGCTTTGGCACCGTGCGCATCAAGGAGCCGATTGCCCTGGGCCATGAAGTGTCCGGCATCGTTCAGACCGTAGGCGCCGACGTCCAAGGCGTGGCCGTGGGCCAACGCATCGCCATCTCGCCTTCGCGCCCTTGCGGCCACTGCCGCTTTTGCCAGGCGGGCCAGCACAACCACTGCCTAAACATGCGTTTTTACGGCAGTGCCATGCCCTTCCCGCACATCCAGGGCGCGTTCAGCGAGCAGCTGATCATCGAGGGCTACCAAGCCCACCCGATCGCCGATCACCTGAGCCTGTCCGAAGCCGCCTTGGCCGAACCTTTGTCAGTTGGTCTGCACGCCATCCAGCGCGCAGGCAGTGTGCTGGGCAAGCAGGTGCTGGTGACCGGTTGCGGCCCAATCGGCTCGCTCTTGATTGGTGCATTGCGCCGTGCAGGCGCGGCGCGCATCGTGGCGGCCGACATCGCCGACCTGCCGCTGAAGTGCGCCAAAGAAATGGGCGCCGACGAAACCATCAACCTGAAGACCCAGGCCGAGGCGCTGGACAGATACAAAGTGGACAAAGGCCAGTTTGACGCCGTGTTCGAGGCCTCCGGCAGCGAAGCCGCTTTGCGCACAGGCCTGGACACCATCGCACCGCGTGGCGTGCTCATCACCGTGGGCATGGGCGGCGACATCAGCCTGCCCATGACGCAGATCGTGGCCAAAGAAGTCGACATGCGCGGCACCTTCCGCTTCCATGCAGAATTTGCCACTGCCGTGCGCTTCTTGAACGAAGGCCTGGTCAACGGCAAGCCCGTCATCACTGGCGTGCTGCCGATGGACCGCGCCATCGAAGCCTTCGATCTGGCGGCCGACAAGAGCCAGTCACTGAAGGTGCAAATCGCCTTCGCAGGCGCTGCAGCCTGAACCCCTCGAATCTTGAAACTCTGAAAGACATCCTGATGAAAAAAGTTGCCCTCGTCACCGGTGCCAGCTCCGGCATCGGCCAGGCCTGTGCCCTGGGTTTGCTGAGCGAAGGCTGGCAAGTGGTGCTGGTCGGTCGCCGTGCCGACGCATTGCAAGAAACCATCGCCAAAGCCGGTGCCAATGCCGCCAATGGCGTGGCCATGCCCGCTGACGTGTCGAACGAAGAACAGGTGAAGGCCTTGTTCGAAAAAGTCCGCGCCCAATTCGGTCGTCTGGACCTGCTGTTCAACAATGCAGGCATCTCGCTGCCCACCACCTTGCCCGGTGATGTGACGGGCGACGACTGGCGCCGCATGGTGGACGTTAACCTCAACGGCGCGTTCTATTGCCTCTCGCATGCCTTCAAGTTGATGCAGGAACAAAGCCCGCAAGGCGGCCGCATCATCAACAACGGGTCGATTTCGGCCCATGTGCCGCGCTATGGCTCGATTGCCTACACCGCCACCAAGCACGCTGTCTCGGGCCTGACCCGCGCCGCCTCGCTGGACGGACGGGCCTTCAACATCGCCGTGGGCCAGATCGACATCGGCAACGTGGCCTCGGACATGACCGAGCGCATGGCCAAAGGCGTGGCCCAGGCCGACGGCTCCATCAAAGCCGAACCCCGCATGGACATGTCGGCCGTGGTCGAGACCTTCCTGAGCATGTCGCGCCTGCCCTTGTCGGCCAACATCCTGTTCACCACCGTGATGGCCACCAACATGCCTTACGTCGGTCGCGGCTGATCCAGCGCACAACTGCCTGTTCTAAAAAACCTGCCAGAGAAATCTGGCAGGTTTTTTTGTAGCAGGCCGCAACCGACCCGAAGCGGAAATATCAATCTTCAAACCTAGCGACTGCTGTTCGAGCTCAATGACGATCTCTTGACAGGCACACACCGGCAACTTGGCCGTGATGTGCCAACTCCCGCACCAAAAGCAAGTCGGCCACAAAAAGACGATGCTGATTGAGCGCAGCAGGTGCATGTCGTCCAGTGGCCAGATCCACCACTTTCACAAACGCTTGCTCGATGGCTGCAAGGCTCCAGGAGCGCTCTGAAGTTCCCAGAACGGCAAGCAGGCCTGATGTCAGTCGGCCTGTAGGGTCCGCCACATCCAGCATCTGGCCATGCAGCCCCGAAACATGCGGCATGAGCCAGTTTTCTGCCATCTCGATGGCCGCTTCAAGTTGGGCTTCTGTGGGCGTGTTGAGGCCAGGCAGCAAGCGCTGCGCACCACCTGCCAGCCGCGAAAGCTCGATAGATCGGCCGTCCTGCAAGTTGGACAACACGTAGGTCTGTTCTTCGATCCTGAGTTCAAGACCCATCATGGCCCCTCAGGTGATGCCAGATGGCGAATCGCCAGCTGCAGTGCTCGGTCATCGATGCCATGACCCAGGCCGGGCAAGAGGTCCAGTGTGACTGCACCACCCAATGCCCCGATTTGTTGGTGAGCCTGAACCGACCACTGGGGCAGGACCACGCCATCCTGCTCGCCATGGATCAGATGGACCTGAGTGCCAGCCGGCGCTTGCCTTGCCGGCTGGGCAAAACGGCCTGCCATGGCAATGACTTTGCCCGCCAAAAGCTCTGGCGTCTGCGTGCCTTCGAGCGACATGATGGCCCCCTGCGAAAACCCTACCAGTACTGTGCGCTGGGCATCGATGCCCATGACGTCCTGCCAGTGGCGAATGGTTTGCACAAACTGCGGCATGGCCTGTGCAATGCGGCCCGGGCGGTTGTTTTCGGTCACGCCAATGACGGAAAACCACTCTTGACCACGGCCTAACTGTGAGGGGTACGGTGCCTGCACACTGACTACGGCAGCGCCGGGGCATGCCTGGGCCAATGCCCTGCCCAGGGGTGCCAGGTCTTGCGCCGAAGATCCCACGCCGTGGAAGATCAATACCAGTTGTTCGCAAGGCTGCGGCCGGGCGATGACGACAGAGGCTTCATGCATGTTCAAGCTTCCAAGTTTAAATGGCCAAGTTTAGGCCGAAGACATATGACGCCATCGCCAGATGGCGTGGCGAATGCCAACCTCGGAAAATGACCGGCTCGTTGCGACCCATAGCAGTCGCTCAATCGACTACAGCATCACGCGCTCAAAGGTTGGATGTTCAATATCGCCAGCCACTCATTAATAGCTGATGGTCAGAGTTCTGGACTCATTGGCAGTGCAAGTAGTTCCATTACAGGTTCCAGATTGACCGCCTTGGATTGATCCATTGATCGTTGCACCTTGAGCAAATCCGTTTCCAGTCTGGGTTCCTGATTTGCTAAGTGAAAGGCTGTAGTTCAAACCCAGCAGTGTTCCTGAGACTGAATCTAAGGCCATGGAGTAGGTCGTGTTGTTCAGGCAAGTCACAGCAAATGAAGTACTGGCTACGCTCTCCGTAGTTTGAAAAGAGGTGTAATTGAAATGGACGTTACCTGGTGGTGAACTCAAGGTGCATTTGGCAGCAACAGTGAGCGATACCCCAAAAGTTTGAATTGTTGGACTGATGTCTGTAGAAGCCGTGCCAGCACTGAATCCTTGGTAAAGCTTAACGGTTTGCGTGTCGAGATATGTGCCAGCCCCCGCGATTTGTGAGGCAGGAATCGACACGTAGTAGTTCACATAGATGGTTGAGGACGAAGTGGAGCTTAGACTTCCCTTGATTCGATTACTTGAAATGTCATTCCACACTTGGCTGTTTCCGTTATCGCGCCAAGTGTTGTAGTTAATGGCAGCAGTTCCGTTGAGAGATCGACTTTGAGCTCCACTCAAATTTACGCCGCCATTGATCCCCAGTTCGTAATAAACCGTTGCTGAGTTACCACCTGACTTCGTGCAATTGATGGCCACAGTGCCCGTACCCACTGTTTGAGTCGGAGAGGTGGGGTCGTATGCCAACGAGATACCGGAAGCAGAGGATATAGCGCAGCTATATGAACTCGCATAGACAGAGGATGTCAATACCAAAAGAGCGAGAGAGAGCAACCTCAACATCGATCTTGCTGGCCAGCCAGACAGGAGGTGCGAAATCATTTTTTTACCTCCTGGCAGGTCACAGGTCCGAGACGAATGATTTCATCCACTGGGACTTCAGGGAGATCAAACACCGCATTGCAGGAGCCTGACCCCCACTTGAGAATGATGGTGTTTCGCTGTTGCAAGCCAGTCAGAAATACTTCGCCACGCCGCGCCACAAAAAACTCTTTTCCATCACCTACCAATTCAGCAGTGGCTCCAGGGGGGGCGGGCTCACCATCTTCCAGAACCACTTTAAGAAGAGCTCCACGCCCCGAACGAACAGGAAATTTCACAATGACACCACTTCGCCATGCAGGAACGGTCGTGGCTTCAATGTTGTCCAATTCCGCACTCATCGGCAGGTCGTTGGCATTGAGTCGAATGGTGTTTGTTTGATAGGCGGCCAGGCGTGGCAACATCGCGAAGCCGTCTTTATTTGTTTGAGTGATGGACTCGCCTTGGAATCCCACACCAACATTCGAATATCCAGGGACATGGACAAGTGCAAAGCTGTCTTGCAATCTGCGTGTAGCAAAGACATTGCCTTCCATGTAAACAGCCGCTCCTTGGGCATTCATGCGGAGTGTCTGTGTTTGTCCAGATGCGGCCAGATCTGCCCCCAGATAGCCATGGCCATTCTGGTAATACAGTCCGGCTTCGGCGTGGTTTTCACTGATTCGATGCCCAGCAAGCAGACGCCAGCCCACACCAGCTTCTTGCCCTATGGGCTGTGTGGTTGCTGCATAGCCTTCCCATCCCAATCGAGTTTTGCTCACCGAGGCTGTCGTGACGCGCTGTCTGTCCAGCGGCAATACCAAAGACACACCGGCGGTGTAGCCTGATTGGTTGCCAGAAACGCGGGTGCCACTGAAGATAAGGGTTCCTCGCTCAGCTATGCGCATGGCGTAACTAGCCGTCATGACTTTGCCAGAACCTTGATCGTGACTCACCAGTCGAGCCAAGCTCAAGCCAACGGAAGCTTTGTCATCAAAAGTATGGCGAAAATTGAAGGCTTGTTCCGCCTTGTAAGGCAACTCCGTTGGACTGAAACCGAGCTCACGGTAGTCACGTGAGGCTTGAACCAGTCTCACGTTGAACCCATTGCTCAAGTCCTGATGGTCAATACCCAGTAATACCTTGGTTCCTCTGATATCTGTGGCATCACGGCTGACTGCCAGTGCAGCTTGTCCAAGTGCAAGAAATGGCAATTGGGTATTGATTCCCATACCGGCCGTTTGCAGTTGCTTGGACCATTCAGCTCTGCCCTCGAGCGTCAAACCTTTCGTGACACCTTGTCGATAGAGTCCTGAAACAAACGAATCCCTGTAATCGGCACTCAACGTTCCCAGGTTGTATCTTTCTCTTCCAATATTGAGACTCCAGTCGTTCAAATTCTTTTCGAGTAACTGTGTACTGCTGAAAAAAGGGGAAACGGTGACCGACTCTCTGCCCAACACATCACGAACCACCACACGTGCTTCACCGGCACCAGTGATTTGTGTGAAATTCTCGACGGTAAATGGCCCTGCGGGAACATTGGAGACTTGTCTGAGCGCATTGTTGACATACAGCTCCAAGGTGCCAGGACTGCTTGCTGAGCCTGACAGTGTGGGCAGTGGCTGACTTAGAAATCCAGGTGTCAGACCGAAATTGGTCCCAAGCTGGAGTCCGCCGAAAAACATGTTTCGCCCCCATAGGGATGCACGGGTCGATGTGTCGCCCAGTCTTAAGGTGATGTTTTGATCATGAAAGTCTTTTGTCCAGGTCGTCTCTAATCGCTGCCATTCACTTTGCAAATTCGGATCGCTACTGCTCAGATTTCTGCCCAATTGGCTGGAGATCAAAGTTCCCATGCCCATCGCCACACCTATTTCAGACAATAAGCCAGTGCTGTGAGTTGACGACATACCTGCGCCGCTAGTTACCGTGTGTGCCAGGTCGTAATTGATGAAAACAGCAGGAGAGATCTTGGACAGAGCAACTGATCTGGCTGGCGTGGTTTTCATCTGTGTCGTGATGAAAGCTTCGGCTGCGAACTCAAGTTGCAGCGATTGGGTGCTGAAATCAAAGTGAGCTCGATAGCCAGGCAATGCATGCAGTGGACTCCAGGAGGTGCCTCGAAAATCAATGGTATCCAAACCTGCTGGAGAGACAAGTCGCCACTGATTGAGGATTTCAGGTGTTGCATACAGTGCGCCTTCATTGTCCAGCAGCGTCCACTGCCCAGCGGGCTCTTGGTTGATGATGACGTCAACAAATCTCAGGTGTAACTGCTGTTTCCCTTCGGCGCTATTTCGCTCAATCTGTTGACTTCCATTGGATTCTCCCCCCAGAGTTTCCGAGTGCAAGCTCTTTGCCAGGAGCACAGAGGTCAAGGCAATCAGCATGCCTGGACCAAATTTCTTGAATCGAATCATTACGTGCGGGAGCAGGGCTGAAGCGTTTCAGGGAATTTCGATGTTTTTTGATTCAGTTTTTAAATCGTCGTATACCAAAATCAATTCAGCTGTTCCTTGCTCAATTGGTTGATGATCTATTTCTTGCAATTTGAGAGTACGACGAGTTCCTGCCAAGAAGTAGGTGTTGCCATCGTTTTTCCTCAGGAGGCGACCGCCTCTTCTGATCTCAGCGGACCGCACCTGTGCATAAGATGATCCTGCATTGATGCATGACAGGCCGGGCTCTCCGTTATTTCCGATCTCCCAGCCGCAATCGAGTTTTCTGTTCGCACCAGAAGGCGTTATGAATACAGGCATGTTCAAAACCAAGGCGATGGGCAATTGCAACGTGGCGTCTTTAGGTCTTTCGGCTTCTGGTATTTCTCGCACCAAAAGACGGTAGGTCATTTGTCTTGATTTATCTCGTGGAACCAGCATTCCCAACCTGACCACTTGCTTGGAGTGAGGAGGCAGACGCAGGCTTGGCGGAGAAACAATGAGGTCTTCTGTCTGTTCAGATTGATCTGCGCCAGCGGCATCTTGGGTCCACTTGAATACGTCTGCCTGAAGGACGATTTCATCATCTCCCTCGTTTGTCAGTGTGATGGCAACTGCCCTGTCCTTGGGCTCAAAAAACAACCTAACTGGTGTCACTGAGAATGCCCCTGCCCAGCAGCACGCATTGAACCAAAGAAGAACAACCAGGACCAAAACTTTTCGCATTTAGCTCGCCAGAGAAAGTGATGTAACAGTGGTCAATCAAAGTCTTTGCGGGGAAGTTTTCTGTCTATCTGCCATCTTGACCAAAAAGATAAGCAAAACAATCCGCGCAAAGACAACATGCGATTTAGGCATGTTTGATGACCACGGACTCAGTAAGTAATCGTCAATGTACGGGTGTTGTTTGCAGTTCCTGCCGACACAGTTCCATCTTGTGCTGAGGCAATGGTTCCATGGACGTAATAGGTTTGACCGGTGAGGCCGTTGCCGGTTGCGCTAGGAATGCTGGCATTAGCAGTTGATGAGTAGCTGGAATTACTCGTTAAATTCAGTGAGTACTGCAAGCCTGTTGTGCCATCGGTCAGAGTGGCATTATCCAAAGCCATGCTGTAGATTTGGCTGTTAGTGCAACGCACCTGAAAGCTAGTTGTACCTGTAGTTGGCGTTGTTTGAAAAGATGTGTAGGCAAGGTTGAGGTTGCTGATGGTTGTTGTCAATGTGCCCGTTGCACCGCTACCGCTGAAAACTTCACATTTGGGTGTCAGAGTGACGCCAACGTTAAATTGTCCTGCGGCTGTCGCCGCCATGGACGATGACGCCCAGCTGCAAGCGACAACTACAAGGCCCAACGCATATTTCCGAATCATGGTGAATTTCCTTTGTAAATGCGGGTGCACGCCATTCGCACACCCTTTGACAAAGGTTATGTATTTCAATCAAGTAAGACTGTTGCTTGTTTCACACTCGCATTTGTCTTTGTTTTTCAGTTCACATCCCCATTTGACTGGGATGGCTGGATTTAGGAAGACTGTGATCGTGTATGGAGTCGCAACGAGTGCCCGTGCGACGAAAGCCATCACGTGTCACACGAGATCATCTACCGCAGAGCACGCAAAGACAAGCCATTGACTTACGCCAAGCGTGTCACCGAACTGATCCGGACCGTTGGACGCGAATCAAGAAAATCCGCCGGATGACTGTTACTGGCCAATTCTGTTGAAAAACTCGTGCCGAAGCGTTGAACAAGTTGGCGTTGCTGATCTTTTTTGAGGATGCAGACGCCATCTTCGGCGGCAAATCAGCCTTCGCACCGCCTCACGCGGCCATCAATC
>Ga0228700_1000904_pt1 | contig 22606 bp, 20 predicted proteins | sample McNCre317_Aug_MG_FD_178019 | JGI IMG/M metagenome (GOLD analysis project Ga0228700, IMG submission 178019) | Freshwater microbial communities from McNutts Creek, Athens, Georgia, United States - 3-17_Aug_MG | ecosystem: Environmental > Aquatic > Freshwater > Creek | place: USA: Georgia...
TGACGCGTTGGTTGAGCACCGACTTTTTCATCTTGCCCACCACATGCATTTCGCAGGGTTTGCAGTCAAAACGCAGGGTGAGTTTTTCGCTGCCGTTGATGAGCATCAGGGGTTCAGCCTTGACCGTACCTTGCACGCCCGTGACCCCCTTGGCCTGTTTGGGGCACAGGCTCATGCTGAAGCGCACACAGTGCTTGGTGATCATCAAGCTGGCTTCGCCCAACTCTTCGTGGCTTTCGTACGCGGCTTCAATCACTTTCACGCCGTGCTTGGCATAAAAGTCATGCGCTTGTTGGTTGTACACGTTGGCAAGGTAAGTGAGCGAATCTTCGGGGTAGCTCACGGGCGGCTCAACGGCGGCCAAGCGTGTGGGGCGTTGGTAGGCATCTAAACGGGCAAGTTCCAACGCAGCCACGGCATCGCGGCGCAAGGCGTTGATGGACGAGGCTGGAACAAACCACGCTTGGCTCAAGTTGAGTTGCAGGTTGAGCACTTCAAACGCCGTTGCGCCAAATTTGCCTAGGTTCTCGCGCAGGCTAGTGTCATTGCGCACCGCGTCTTTGGCAAGTTCTTTGGCGCAGGCGAGGGTGGCTTTTGCCGTGTGGCCGTCTTCATCGGTGAGCTTGAGCTCAAAGCCTTGTGGGGTTTCTGCAAACTCCGCCCACACGCCGATGCGGCGCTCGCTCGATGTTTTGTCGAGGCCGCGCACCCAGTCCATGTCGCGGTTGCGGTTGATGACCATGCCAGCGCGCAAATCGCGAAAGCCTTCCATCGGGTCTTTGGGGAACAAGCGCCACACACCCTTCTTGGCGGTGGCTTCAGCGCGGTTGATGGCCACGCCGACCAGTTCTTTTTGCAGGTCGTAGTAGCACAAGCCATCACCGTTATGCAGCACTGCGGTTTTGTCGTAGGGCTGCACTTCGAGCCAATTGGTGCCCGTGGCTGTGACTTCGCCCAACACAATGCCAGGGTTCTTGGGGGAGTCAAACGCACCGATGTCTTCTTTGCGGCCTTGCACAAAGTAGTCAGTGAACTCGCGGTTGAAGTTTTGCTCGGGGTTGGGCGTGAAGTACAGCGTGGTGTTGCCGCTGGATGCACGGGCCAGCGGTGGACGCTCGGGGTCGGCTGAATATTGACGCGACTCAATCAACTCGTCGATCAACACGCGGTAATGGCCGGTGATGTTTTTCACATAGGCCATGTCTTTGTAGCGACCTTCGATTTTGAAGCTGCGCACACCCGCATCCACCAACGCCGCGAGGTTCTCGCTTTGGTTGTTGTCTTTCATCGAGAGCACATGTTTGTCATGCGCGATGAAGCGGCCTTGTGCGTCGGTGACGTGGTAGGGCAGGCGGCATGCTTGGCTGCAATCACCTCGGTTGGCACTGCGTCCGGTGTGGGCGTGGCTGATGTAGCACTGGCCGCTGTAGGCCACGCACAAAGCGCCGTGCACAAAAAACTCTAACTTGCAACGGTCCATGTCCAGCACATCGTGGATGGCTTTGATTTGCGGCAGCGTCAGCTCGCGCGCCAACACGATTTGCGAGAAGCCCACGTCTTGCATGAATTTCGCCTTCTCCGGCGTGCGAATGTCGGTTTGTGTGCTGGCGTGCAGTTGGATGGGCGGCAAGTCCATCTGCAAAAACGCCATGTCTTGCACGATCATCACATCGGCACCGGCGCGGTACACGTCCCAGGCCATTTGGCGGGCGTCTTCGAGCTCGTCGTCGCGCAAGATGGTGTTGAGGGTGATGAAAATTTTGCTGTTGAAGCGGTGTGCCTCTTTGCACAAGCGTTCAATGTCTTTCAGGCTGTTGCCAGCGCTGGCTCGGGCACCAAAGGCAGGCGCGCCGATGTACACCGCGTCTGCGCCGTGGTGAATGGCGGCAATGCCAATGTCGGCGTCACGCGCGGGGGCAAGCAGTTCGAGTTGGTGGTTGAGCAAGGACATAGAGCGATTATCTGAAAAACAAAAGCGGCAATGAAAAAGCGGCCGCAAGGGCCGCTGTGCGCATGGGGCAAAGGCGAATTACTCGACCTTGGCTTTGGCGCGCAACTCTTGTTGGAATGCGGCCATGCGTTGTTGGGTCATCTGTTGCACGATTTGTGGCTTCACGTCTTCGAGCTTGGGCAACTGGGCTTCACGCACGTCGTCCAAACGGATGATGTGAAAACCAAATTGGCTTTGCACAGGCGCAGAGACTTGGCCTTTGCTCAGCGCAACCATCGCGTCCGAGAACTCTTTGACGTAGTTGCCGGGGGCTGCCCAATCCAAGTCTCCACCGTTGGCACCTGAGCCTGGGTCTTTGGATTGCTTCTTGGCGATGTCTTCAAACTTGCCGCCTTTTTTGAGGGCCGCCACGATGGCTTCGGCTTGCTCTTTGGTCTCTACCAAGATGTGGCGAGCACGGTACTCTTTGCCACCGTTGGCTGCCACAAACTTGTCGTATTCGGCTTGCACGTCAGCGTCGGTCACGGCCGATGTTTTTTGGAATTCAGCGAACAACTCGCGGATCAAAATGGTTTGGCGAGCCAACTCGATTTGAGCTTTGTACTCGGGCGTCGCATCCAAGCCGCGCTTTTGCGCTTCTTGCATGAAGATTTCACGTGCAATGACTTCTTCTTTGATTTGCGCTTCGACATCGGGTGTGATGGGGCGGCCAGAGCGAGCCACTTGCTGAGCCAGTGCTTCGGCACGGGCTGTTGGCACGGCTTTGCCGTTGACGATGGCGATGTTTTGTGCGTTTACGCCCATGCTCATGCAAGCGAAGGCAGCGGCTGCAACAGCGGTCCAAATCATTTGTTTTTTCATGTCAGGTCTCAGGGGTTTTCGATGACTTCAATGGCCAAGGCATGCAAGCCTTGATCGATATATTCTTGCAACGCATCATACACAAGGCGATGGCGCGCAACCCGCGATTTACCTGAGAAAACCGCACTTTGGATGCGAACTCGAAAATGGGTGCCGAAGCCCGTGCCGTTGGCACCTGCATGGCCCGCATGTGCGGCACTTTCGTCTAAAACTTCAACAAATTCTGGATTTAAACGCATCTGTAATTGCTGCGTCAGCGCTTGTGCGGTGATATTCATGCGCCATCCTCTGGTTGCTCTTGGATGAAGCGGCTCATGTAGACGCCTTGCGCCACCACAAACACCAGCATCAGCCCTAAGCCACCAAAAAGTTTGAAGCTCACCCAGGTGTCGGTGTCAAAGTGGTTGGCCACCCAAATGTTGATGCAGCCCATGACCGCGAAAAAGCAAGCCCAGCTGTGCAGCAACACGCCCCACGCGTGAGAGGGCAAGGTGACTTGTGCACCCATGAGCTGTTGGATGAAATTGCGTTTGAACACAAAGTGTCCCACCCACAAAGCGCCGCCCATGAGCCAATACAGCACGGTGGGCTTCCATTTGATGAAGGTTTCGTCTTGGGTGAGCAGCGTGGCCCCGCCAAAGACGACGATGACGCCCAAGCTCACCCACTGCATGGGCTCGACAAACCCGTTTTTGCGCCAGAGGTAGCCAATTTGCAGCACGGTGGCTGCGATGGCCACGGCCGTGGCGGCCATGATGCCCCAGGTTTTGAAGGTGACGAAAAACAGAATGATGGGGAAGAAGTCGAGCAGTAATTTCATGAGCGCTTTTTTATTTGTTCGGCACGAAGTCTAACGAAGCCGAATTCATGCAGTAGCGCAGGCCGGTTGGGGCTGGGCCGTCTTCAAACACATGGCCCAAGTGCGCCTCGCACTGACTGCACACGGTTTCAACGCGCACCATGCCGTGGCTGGTGTCGCGGTGCTCGGTGATGGCGCTGTCACTCGCGGCGGTGTGAAAGCTAGGCCAGCCGCAACCTGCATCGAACTTGGTGGCTGAATCAAATAACTTGGCTCCGCAGCAGATGCAGTGGTAGCTGCCGTTTTGCCAATGGTCTTCGTACTTGCCTGTGAAGGGCCTCTCGGTCGCGGCTTGGCGCGTGACGGCATAGGCCACAGGTTCAGCGTTTTTGGCAGCGAGCAGGTCGCGCCACTCTTGTTCGGTTTTGTGCATCGTCATGAAGAACAACTGATTTCGATGGAAGACGCCCATTCTGGCGCAAGGCCAGCCCAAGCGTCGTAGGTGGGGTGTTCGTCAAACGGCGCGTGCAGTACCTGCAGCAGGTCTTGCACCATGGCGAAGTTGCCCGCCTTGGCTTGGCGAATGGCCAGCTCGCCCAAGTGGTTGCGCAAGATGTATTTGGGGTTGGTGCGCAACATGGTGTCACCCGTGGCTTGGCGATGGGTTGAGCCCAATCGGTCCAGGTAACGGCTGCACCACGCATCGAACACCTCGCGGTGAAGAAAGAGGTCGCGCACCGGTTCAAACGCATGGGTGCTGTGCGCCCATTCACGCACGGCGATGCTGAGGCGTCGCCAAAACACGGTGTAGTCCACACGGTCCTGTTGCAGAGCTTGCAGAAGGTCTTCGACCAACGCGCGGTCGCCTTCGTGGGCACCTTGCAGGCCCAGCTTGTCGCGCATGCGTTGGTCCATCGCCTCAGGAAACGCTTGCTTGTAGCTCTCCAAAGCAGCCAAGGCGGGGGCTTGCTCGTCAATCAGCGGCATCAAGGCTTGGCCGAGGCAAAACAAATTCCAGTACGCGATTTGCGGCTGCCGCGCATAGGCGTAACGGCCTTGGTGGTCTGAGTGGTTGCAAATGTGGTTGGCATCAAACCCATCCATGAACTGGAACGGCCCATAGTCGAGTGTGAGGCCCAGCACGCTCATGTTGTCGGTGTTCATCACGCCGTGACAAAAACCCACCGCTTGCCAATGCGCCATCAACGCCGCTGTGCGTTGCGTGACTTCGTGCAACAACGCCACATAACGATCAGCCCCCTGCTTGACTTGCAGGGCGGGGAAGTGCTCGTCCACCACATGGTCTGCCAAGGCGCGTAGCTCTTCGATCTGCCCATTGGCCGCGAAATGCTCGAAGTGACCAAAGCGCACAAAACTGGGGGCCACGCGTGTCACCACAGCGGCGGTTTCCACCTCTTCACGTCGCACATGGGCGGGCGAACCGGTGACGCACAAGGCACGCGTAGTGGGGATGCCCAAACCATGCATGGTCTCGCTCGCCAAAAATTCACGGATGCTGGAGCGCAACACGGCACGGCCATCGCCTCGGCGTGAGTACGGCGTGGGGCCTGCGCCTTTGAGCTGCAGCTCTTGCAAGCCCTTGGGGGTTTGAATGGCACCTAAGTTCAGAGCACGACCATCGCCCAACTGTCCGGCCCATTGACCGAACTGATGGCCGCTGTACACGCTGGCGTAGGTAGGGTTGTGCGCAGGTTCACGGTTACCCGTGAGCAGTTCGAGCACCTCTTGCTGCTGCCAAATTTCGCTGGGCAAACCCAGCTCAACGCGCAGGGCTTCGTTGCAGCCAACCCAATGCGCGGCGGGCAAAGGCGTAGGAGTTGTGGGCGTGGCAAAGGCTGGACCCATCGCGCCAAAGCCCAATGGACTTGAGGCACTCAGCCACGCGAAATCAACAGTGGGAACGGCAGGGCGATGGAACATGTCTGGCATTGTCTCGGGTTATCCATAGGCTGGTTTTTTGTGGGTGATCCTCAAATGACGAAAAGTATTGGCACAATAGCTCAAAAAAGCACGACCGTGCGAAAACGTAAAACCCAAGGAGAACCACCATGCTCGGCTTGATGCAAGACCAACCGCTGCTCATTTCCAACCTGATTGAATTTGCAGACAAACACCATGGCGATGGCGAAGTGGTGTCGCGCCGTGTTGAGGGGGACATTCATCGCTACACCTGGTCCGACGTGGCCCGCCGCTCGCGCCAAGTGGCCAACACATTGGATGGCATGAAGCTGGCTTTTAGTGACCGCGTGGCCACCTTGGCGTGGAACGGTTATCGCCACTTGGAGCTGTACTTTGGTGTCAGCGGCTCTGGCCGTGTGCTGCACACCATCAATCCGCGTTTGCACCCCGAGCAAGTGGCGTGGATCATCAACCATGCCGAAGACCAAGTGTTGTGCTTTGACATGACGTTCTTGCCCATCATCCAAGCCGTGCACAGCAAATGCCCCACGGTCAAGCAATGGGTAGCGATGTGTGACGCTGACAAGCTGCCAGCCGATAGCGGCATTCCCAAACTCATCAGCTACGAAGCGTGGATGGGCAACCAAAGCGCCACCTACACCTGGCCTATGTTTGATGAAAACACCGCATCGAGCATGTGCTACACCAGCGGCACCACGGGCAACCCCAAAGCTGCTTTGTATAGCCACCGCTCGACCACCTTGCACGCGTATGCCGCTGCGCTGCCCGATGTCATGTGCATTTCAGCCCGAGACGCGATCTTGCCTGTGGTGCCCATGTTCCACGTCAACGCGTGGGGCATTCCGTACAGCGCTGCGCTCACGGGTGCGAAGCTGGTGTTTCCAGGCCCTGGCATGGATGGCAAATCGGTGTACGAGATGATCGAAAACGAAGGCGTCACCTATGCCGCAGGCGTGCCCACGGTGTGGCAAATGCTATTGGGCTATATGAAGCCCAATGGGTTGAAGTTCTCTACCTTGAAGCGCACCGTCATCGGCGGCTCGGCTTGCCCACCCGCCATGATTGATGCTTTCCGAGAAGACTACGGCGTTGACGTGCTGCACGCTTGGGGCATGACCGAACTCAGCCCCTTGGGCACTTTGTGTACCTTGAAAAACAAACACCTCAAGCTCTCCAAAGACGAGCAGATGAAATTGCTCTTGAAGCAAGGCCGCGCGATTTACGGCGTGGACATGAAGATCGTCAACGACGCGGGCGACGAGCAACCGCACGACGGCAAAGCCTACGGTGACCTTCTGGTCAAAGGCCCATGGGTGGTGGCCAATTACTACAAAGGCGAGGGCAATCCGCTGGTGAAAGACAAAGACGGCCACGACTGGTTCCCCACGGGAGATGTGGCCACCATCGATGCCGATGGCTTCATGCAAATCACCGACCGCAGCAAAGACGTCATCAAATCGGGCGGCGAGTGGATCAGCTCGATTGACATTGAAAACATCGCCGTGGCACACCCCGCGGTAGCGATGGCGGCCTGCATTGGCGTGGCTCACCCCAAGTGGGACGAGCGCCCCATCGTGGCGGTGGTGAAAAAGCCAGATGCCCAAGTGAGCCGCGAAGAGCTGTTGGCTTTCTACGAAGGCAAAACCGCCAAGTGGCAAATCCCAGACGACGTGGTGTTTGTCGACGCCATTCCACTCGGGGCCACCGGCAAGATGCTCAAAACCAAATTGCGCGAACAGCTCAAAGACTACAAGCTGCCAACCGCTTAACCAACCCAATTCGTTTTCAAAAGGAAATCCGATGAGTGCAGACTACCAAGTTCACGGCGATGTGGCCGTGATCACGTTGAACAACCCGCCCGTCAACGGCATGGGGCTTGAAACACGCCGTGCGTTGGTGACGGGCATTGCCCAAGCGCAAGCCGATGCGGCGGTGAAAGCAGTCGTCATCACAGGCCACGGCAAAGCGTTTTCAGGCGGTGCGGATGTGCGCGAATTTGGCTCGCCTAAAGCGTTTCAAGAGCCCAATTTGCTCAGTGTCATCTCGTGCGTCGAAAACTGCAGCAAGCCCGTGGTCGCTGCTGTGCACAGCGTGGCGATGGGGGGAGGTTTGGAACTCGCGCTGGGTTGCCACTACCGCATTTGCGCACCAGGCACCAGTATCAGCATGCCTGAAGTCAAGCTCGGCCTCATTCCTGGTGCGGGCGGTACACAACGCTTGCCACGCGCCTTGGGCGTGGAGCCCGCGTTGAACCTCATCGTCAGCGGCGAAGCCGTCAAGAGTGAGATGCTCAGCATGTTGCCCGGCCAAAAGCTGTTTGACCAAATGGCCATGTCAGCGCAGAGCCTGATGGACGAGGCCATCGCGTATGCGCGTGAAGTGGCCGACGTGCGCCCCTTACCCAAAGTGCGCGACCTGCCTTGCAAGCACCCCATGGGTGATGCGTACTTTCAGTTCGCACGCAATATGGTCAAAGGCATGGCCAAAAACTACCCTGCGCCCCCCAAAGCAGTGGATGCCGTGGAAGTTGCCACCAAGAAAAAGTTTGACGAAGGCATGATGTTCGAACGCGAACACTTCATCAACCTGATGTGGACGCCCGAGAGTCGCGCCTTGCGCCACCTGTTTGGCGCGCAACGCGCCGCCAGCAAGATTGCCGATGTGCCCAGCGACACGCCGGTGCGCGACATCAAGTTGGTGGCCGTCATTGGTGCGGGCACCATGGGCGGCGGCATTGCCATGAACTTCTTGAACGCAGGCATTGCGGTCAAGATGCTAGAAACCAAACAAGAAGCCTTGGACCGTGGTGTGGCCACGATCCAGAAGAACTATGAAGACCGCGTCAAAAAAGGCAAACTCAAAGAAGACAAAGCCGCCCAGCGCATGGCGCTGCTCAGCACCACGCTGAACTACGACGACATCAAAGATGCCGACCTCGTGATTGAGGCGGTGTTTGAAGACATGGGCGTGAAAGAAGCCGTGTTCAAACAACTCGATGCGGTGATGAAACCGGGTGCGATTTTGGCGTCCAACACCTCCACGTTAGACCTGAACCAAATTGCCCACTTCACCCAACGCCCGCAAGATGTGGTGGGCTTGCACTTCTTCAGCCCCGCCAACGTGATGAAGCTGCTCGAAGTGGTGCGTGGCAAAGACACCGCCAAAGACGTGCTGGCCACCGCCATGGACGTGGCTAAGAAAATCAAGAAAATCGCCGTACTCTCAGGCGTGTGCGATGGTTTCATTGGCAACCGGATGGTTGACCAGTACGGCCGCCAAGCGGGCTTCTTGCTGGACGAAGGCTGCACGCCCGCGCAAGTGGACCGTGCCATTGAGAAATTCGGTTGGGCCATGGGCCCATTCCGCATGAGCGACTTGGCAGGCAACGACATTGGCTGGGCCATTCGCAAGCGCCAGTACAAAGAAAACCCCAAGCGCCGTTACAGCAAAACAGCCGACCTGTTGTGCGAACAAGGCCGCTTTGGCCAAAAAACTGGCGCGGGCTGGTATGACTACAAGCCAGGCAAACGTGACGCCATTCCCAACAAGGATGTGGAGGCCATGATTGCCCAACACCGCGAATCGCTCGGCATCAAACCCCGCAAGATCAGCGACGAAGAAATCGTGCAGCGCCTGAACTTTGCTTTGGTCAATGAAGCCGCGCACATTTTGGAAGAAGGCATCGCCAGCAAAGCCAGCGACATCGACATGGTCTACATCAGCGGCTATGGCTTCCCCATCTTCCGTGGTGGCCCCATGAACTACGCCGATGAGCTGGGCCTCTTCAACGTGGTGCAAGCCATGCAACGCTTCGCTGCCAACCCCCACGATGACGCCGAGTTTTGGAAACCAGCACCGTTGCTCGCCAAGCTCGCCACCGAAGGCAAGACCTTCAACTGAACCGAATTTAAGGAACTTTTATGACCAACGCTGTCATCGTCTCCACCGCCCGCACACCGCTTGCCAAAAGCTGGAGGGGCTCGTTCAACATGACCCATGGCGCCACTTTGGGCGGCCATGCGGTCAAACACGCCATCGCACGCGCCGGCATTGACGCCGCCGAAGTGGACGACGTCATCATGGGCTGCGCCATGCCCGAAGGTGCGACAGGCATGAACATTGCGCGTCAAATTGCGCTGGCAGCAGATTGCCCTGTCTCTGTGTCGGGCATGACCATCAACCGTTTTTGCTCGTCTGGCTTGCAAACCATCGCCACGGCGGCACAACGCATCATTGCAGGCGAGGGCGATGTGTATGTCGCAGGGGGTGTCGAAGCCATTTCATGTGTGCAACAAGAAGCTAACCAACACATGGCGATAGACCCTGCACTCAACAAAAAGAAGCCAGAGATCTACTGGAACATGTTGCAAACCGCCGAAAACGTGGCCAAGCGCTACAACATTAGCCGCGAAGTGATGGATGCTTACGGCGCACAAAGCCAACAACGTGCATTTGCCGCCCAAGCGGCAGGCTTGTTTGATGACGAAATCGCCGCCATCACCGTCAAAGCCGGCATTGCCGACAAAGTGATGGGCCTCGTCACCAAGCAAGTCACCGTCAGCAAAGACGAGGGCATTCGCGAAGGCACCACGGCCGAAGCCTTGGCTAACCTCAAGTCCGCCATGCCCGGTGGTTTGATCTCCGCCGGCAACGCCAGCCAGTTCTCAGATGGCGCGGGCGCGTGTGTGGTGATGAGCGAAGAGCTGGCCAGCAAACGCGGTTTGAAACCTTTGGGTCGGTTCCTCGGTTTTGCCGTAGCAGGCTGCGAGCCTGACGAAATGGGCATTGGCCCCGTTTACGCCGTGCCCAAAGTGCTCAAGCGTTTGGGCTTGAGCGTAGGCGATATTGACCTGTGGGAATTGAACGAAGCCTTTGCCGTGCAAGTGCTGTACTGTCGGGACAAACTGGGCATTCCAGAAGACCGTTTGAATGTGAACGGGGGGGCGATTGCCTTAGGCCATCCTTATGGCGTGAGTGGTCAACGCTTGACTGGCCACGCGTTGATTGAAGGCAAACGCCGCGGGGCCAAGCGCGTGTGCGTGACCATGTGTATTGGCGGCGGTATGGGCGCTGCTGGTATCTTCGAGGTCTTGTAACCACATCAGGAGAACACCATGCAAGAAAGCTTTGGCGCCTACATTCCGTTTGTCGACCATCTGGGGTTTGAGATGGTGTTCTTTGACGATGGGTACTCAGAGCTGCGTTACACGCCAGAGCCGGAGCACATGAACTCGTTCAATGTGACGCATGGCGGCGCGGTGATGACGTTCTTAGATGTCACACTGGCCTCGGCGGCACGCAGCGTGGACCACGGCATGGGTGTGGTGACGATTGAGATGAAGACCTCGTTCATGCAGCCAGCCAAGGGTGAGCTGACGGGTAAAGGGCGGTTGATGCACCGCACGGGGAGTATGGCGTTTTGTGAGGGCACGTTGTTGGATGCGCAAGGGAATGTGTGTGCACATGCGACGGCTACTTTCAAGTACGTCAAGCGTGATGCAGCGCCTGCTGAATTGCATGAGGTGTCTACGGATTAACTTCCCTTCGTTGGCTTGGGGTTGCGGTATGCCAAGACGGCTTACATCGCTGCGCGACGAATGGCGCCGCCTTGGCATACCGCAACCCCTGTCACATCTGAAAAAACGCCTACCACAGCTCTGCAAATTAGTTTTTTGGAGTCGGTCTGAGCTCAGGCAAAATTGCCGGCTTCGACGACATAGCCTCCTTCAAACATGCAAAAAATTACCCGCCAACTGGCGGACGAAATCAAGATCTCTGAAGCCCAAGTGCGCTCTGCCGTTGAGCTGCTTGACGGTGGTGCCACCGTGCCGTTTATTGCGCGTTACCGCAAAGAAGTCACAGGCGGTTTGGACGACATTCAACTGCGTGAACTCGAAGCGCGTCTGAGCTATCTGCGCGAGTTGGAAGACCGCCGCACTGCGGTGATCAAGAGCATTCAAGAACAAGGCAAGCTCACGCCCGAGTTGTTGGCCGCCATTGAGGCTGCGCCGACCAAGCAAGAGCTGGAAGACATTTACTTGCCGTTCAAACCCAAGCGTCGCACCAAGGGCATGATTGCCAAAGAGGCGGGCTTGGAGCCGTTGGCTGACAAGCTGTTTGCCGATCCGTCACTCAACCCCAATGTGGAAGCCGAAGCGTTCATCCTGCCCGCAGGCAAGATTGAAGGTGCCGACTTCACGACTGTGGCTGCCGTGTTGGACGGCGTGCGCGACTTGTTGAGCGAGCGCTGGGCCGAAGACGCTGCATTGGTTCAAAGCTTGCGCGAATGGCTGTGGGCCGAAGGCTTGTTCCGCAGCAAGCTCGCGGCTGGCAAAGACGAAAACAACCCTGACGTGGCGAAGTTTCGCGACTACTTTGATTACGACGAACCCATTGGCCGCGTGCCCTCACACCGCGCCTTGGCCGTGTTCCGTGGCCGTGCGCTGGAAATGCTGGATGCCAAACTGGTGCTCCCCGTCGAACCTGAACCCGGCAAGCCCAGCTTGGCCGAAGGCAAGATTGCTTTGCATCTCGGCTGGAGCCATTCCAGCAGGGCAGGGGACGACCTGATTCGCAAATGCGTGGCGTGGACGTGGCGCGTGAAGCTCAGCCTCTCGACCGAGCGCGACTTGTTCACACGTCTGCGTGAAGAAGCCGAGAAAGTGGCCATCAAAGTATTTGCCGACAACTTGCGCGACTTGCTCTTGGCCGCGCCCGCTGGCCCGCGCGTGGTGATGGGCCTAGACCCTGGCATTCGCACCGGCGTGAAAGTGGCCGTGGTCGATGCCACGGGCAAGCTGGTGGAAACGTCCACCGTCTACCCACACGAGCCCCGCAAAGATTGGGACGGCTCGCTCTACACCTTGGCCAAGTTGGCCGAGAAACACGGCGTGAACCTGATTGCCATTGGCAACGGCACTGCCAGCCGCGAGACCGACAAACTGGCGGGTGAACTCATCAAACTCATGTCTAAGCACGACGCGAGCAAGGTGATCGACAAAGTGGTGGTGAGCGAAGCAGGCGCGTCGGTGTACAGCGCGAGCGAATACGCCAGCCAAGAAATGCCCGATGTGGATGTGAGCTTGCGCGGCGCAGCCAGCATTGCACGTCGCTTGCAAGACCCGCTGGCCGAGTTGGTGAAGATCGACCCCAAATCCATCGGCGTGGGCCAGTACCAACACGATGTGAACCAAAGCGAATTGGCTCGCACCCTCGAAGCCGTGGTGGAGGACTGCGTGAACAAAGTGGGCGTGGACCTCAATACCGCCAGCGTGCCGTTGCTCACCCGCGTGTCGGGCCTCTCGACCACCACCGCCAAAGCCGTGGTACGTTGGCGCGAAGCCAATGGCGCGTTTGCCAACCGCCAGCAGTTGCTCAAAGTCACGGGCCTTGGCGCGAAGACGTTTGAGCAAAGCGCAGGCTTCTTGCGCATCAACGGCGGCGACAACCCGCTGGACATGACCGCCGTTCACCCCGAAACCTACCCCGTGGTCGAGCGCATCATGGCGCAAACGGGCAAGCCCGTGGCCGAGCTGATGGGCCGCGCGGACATGCTCAAAACCTTGAAGCCCGAGCTGTTTGCCAACGACACCGTGGGCGTGATCACCGTCAAAGACATCTTGAGCGAACTCGAAAAACCAGGCCGCGACCCGCGCCCCGATTTCAAAGTGGCCAAGCTGCAAGACGGCGTGGAAGACATCAAAGACCTGAAGGTTGACATGGTGCTCGAAGGCACGGTCAGCAACGTGGCCGCCTTTGGCGCGTTTGTCGACTTAGGCGTTCACCAAGACGGCTTGATTCACGTCAGCCAACTCAGCAACAAGTTCATCACCGACGCGCGCGAGGTGGTGAAGACCGGCGACATCATCAAGGTGAAAGTGCTGGAAGTGGACGTAGCCCGCAAGCGCATCAGCCTGACGATGAAGCTAGACGCCGCACCCGCGCGACGCGACGGTCCACGCGACAACCGCTTTGAACACGCAGGCCGTGACAACCGCCAGCGCGGTGGCGGCAGCTACAGCAGCGGCTACACCGCACCACCTCAAGCAGCGGCGGGCTCGGCCATGGCGAGTGCGTTTGCCAAACTACAAGGCTTGAAGAAATAAGCCCATGAACCCCATTGCCTACGCCATCCCTGTGTTCATCGTGACCATCGTGGTGGAAGCGGTGATGGGCTTGCGTCAACAACGCAAGATTTACAACTTTGCCGACAGCATGGCCAGCCTGAACGTGGGCTTGGTCAGTCAGTTGGATTGGAGCTTTTTAAACTTAGCGGCCTTTGCCATTTATGCGGCGGTACAAACGAAATGGGGCCTGACACCTTGGCCACTCGACAGCGTGTGGCTGTGGGTTTTGGCGTTGTTGTTGTATGACTTTGTGTACTACTGGAAGCACCGTCTGAGCCACGAAATCGGCGTGTTTTGGGGCATTCACATCACACACCACTCCTCGCCGTATTTCAACTTAGCCACGGCTTTGCGTCAGTCGCTGCCTCAGCCCTTGTTCACATGCTTGTTTGTGCTACCGCTGGCTTTGCTAGGAATGCCGCTGTTCATGTATGTCGTGGTGTATTTGATCAACCTGATTTACCAATACTGGATTCACACCGATTTGATTGGTCGTTTGGGTTGGATGGACCGGGTGTTCGCCACCCCCTCCAATCATCGCGTGCATCATGGTCAAAACGACTACTGCATTGATGCCAACTACGGTGGCATCTTCATGATTTGGGACCACTGGTTCGGCAGCTTCCGTGCGGAGCGCGAGGACGAGCCCATCCTCTACGGCGTGCGCACGCCGTTGTTGAGCCTTGATCCGTTTTGGGCCAACTTTCATTACTACGTGGACTTGTGGCGACAAAGTTTGGCCAGCCCAACGTGGCGAGGCAAGTTTGCGGTGTGGTGGGCACCGCCCCAATCGCACCCCATCGTCACAACGCCTTGGCACGTTCACCCCAGCGTTGGCACACAGGTGTATGTCGCCGTGCAGGGGGTGTTGGTGTTGCCGTTTGTGGTGCATTTTTTGGCCACGTTTCACGCCATGTCGCTACAGAATGCGGTGTTGTATGCCTGTGCGTTGGCCGTTTCGAGTGTGGCGATTTGTAGCTTGCTGGAAGGCAAAACATGGGCGCGTCCGTTAGAAGCGGCACGCTGGTTGGGTCTTGGCCTATGGGCGATTTCGGTATGAAAGCACTGTCGATTTACGCTGGGCCCAAAGCCTTTGCCCACCTTCAAACACATGGACTTGAACCTCAGCACGTCAAGGTGATTCCTGCAGCGGCAGGTGGCCCCAAGGGGCTGATCTTGGGGCCGTTGGATCGCTTTATCTTTGGGGATTGGTTGCCACAAGGTGCGCACGCGGTGGATTTGGTGGGGGCCTCCATTGGTGCGTGGCGCATGGCTACCGCATGTCTGAACGATCCCGTGCAAGGCTTTGAGCGCTTGGCGCACGACTACATCCATCAAGACTACACGCCACCGGCTGGGCAAAAACGTCCTACGTCGCAACAAATCAGTGATGCATTTGGTGACACGATTGATGCGTTCTACCAAGGACATGTGAACGCGCTGCTCAACCACCCACGCTACCGGCTGCATTTTGTGACATCACACGGCAAACACATATTGCACCGAGAGCATCCGCTTCTCACGCCATTGGGCTATGCAGGTGCGTATCTGAGCAATTTGGTGCAACGCAAGGCGATGAGCGCTTGGCTCGAACGTGTGGTTTTTTCCAGCGTGGGGGCATTGCCTTTTGGCACGCAAGACTTTGCCAGCCGTCAAGTGGCGTTGACTGCAGAGAACTTCAACGACGCGTTGAAAGCCAGTTGCTCCATTCCTTTTGTGCTCAATGCCGTGCATGACATTGCAGGGGCGCCTGCCGGTGCTTATTGGGATGGCGGCATCACCGACTACCACTTGCATCTGAATTACCAAGGTTTGGTGCTGTACCCCCACTTCCAACAAGCCGTGGTGCCAGGCTGGCTCGATAAAGCGTTGAAGTGGCGGCACAAATCTACCGCTTTTTTAGACAACACCATCGTCTTGGCCCCCAACCCAGAGTGGGTCAAAACCTTGCCCAACGGCAAGCTGCCTGATCGCAGCGACTTTGTGCATTACCAACACGATGTCCAAGCCCGCGTTGTGGCCTGGCAAAAAGCTGTGCAAGCCAGCGAGCAACTGGCCGATGAGTTTGCAAATTGGCTGGCTTGTCCAAATATGGCGATGGTGCAGCCACTTTGAAACGAGATTTGACATGAGCCACCCACGTAACCCGCAAAGCTTGCTCACCCCCGCCATGCGCGATGTGCTGCACGCCATTGCCAAGGCAGGCCGCCCGCCCATGGCGCTGTTAACGCCCGAGCAGGCCAAGCAAGCCTACGCTTTAGGCGCTGGCGTATTGGAGGTGAATGCGCAAAAAATGGTGCGTGACGATACGCTGCACATCCCCACACGCGATGGCGCAGTGGTCAGAGCCAAACTGTGGGCCGAGCACGCCACGCCCAACTTGCCCGTGTTGTTGTACTTTCATGGCGGTGGCTTTACTGTGGGCAGCCCCGAAACCCACGAAGCGCTGTGCAAGCACTTGGCGCATTTGGCGCACTGTGCCGTGGTGTCGCTGGACTATCGACTCGCCCCTGAACACACATTTCCCACCGCGCACAACGACGCGTTTGACGCGCTGCAATGGCTGGCCGCTCATGCACCGAGTTTGGGCCTGGATGCTACGCGCATCGCCATTGGCGGCGACAGCGCGGGCGGCACGCTCACCGCCGCCACAGCCATTGCCGCACGCGATGCGGGCATTGACCTAAAGCTGCAACTCATGTTCTACCCGGGCTGCTCGCCCGAGCACATGGCATCTGCGCACACCTTTGAAAAAGGCTTCTTGCTGGAAAAAGCCAGCATCGAGTACTTCTACAGCCACTACCTGCCCAACGCAGCAGACCGCCACGATCCACGCTTTTCGCCCATGCTGGCCGATGTGTCGGGCGTAGCCCCCGCATGGCTGGGCCTAGCCGAGTGCGACCCTTTGGTGGACGAAGGCGTGGCCTATGCCGACCACCTGCGCTTGGGTGGCGTGGCTGTCGATCTTGAGATTTACAAAGGCGTGGTGCACAGCTTCATCCAAATGGGCCGAGTCATTCCTGAAGCCTTGACCGCCCACATGGACGCAGCCCGTGCGTTGCGTCACGCGTTTGGTTTGTGAGCTGAGACATGACCTACATCGAAATTGGCGAATGGCCCTTGATGCAAACCGCTGCACAAACGGTGCGCACAGCCGTGTTTGTGAAAGAGCAGGGCATCGCCCCTGAAGACGAATGGGATGCCGACGATGCCACCGCGTTACATGCGGTGTTGTTCGACCTGCACGGCGAGCCAGTGGGCAACGCCCGATTGCTGCAACCCAATGTGACCACGGCCAAAGTGGGGCGTATGGCTGTGTTGCAAGCCGCGCGTGGCAAAGGCTACGGTGCGCGCTTGCTGCAAGCCTTGATTCGTTGTGCCCGCGAACGTGACCACAAAGAAGTGCGCCTCAGCGCACAACGCAGCGCCGAGGCTTTTTATGCCGCTCACGGATTCACCACTGTGGGAGAGCCGTTTGATGAAGTGGGCATACCGCATATCGAGATGCGTTTGAGCTTGATCTAGCAGCGTATGAGTGCTGTGTGAAAATAAGAAAATTAAACCTTTATGAAACACATCTTATAAAACACACGCAACGCTTGATCACCGTCACTTTGGCCATCGCTGCTTCAATGGCTATCAGCACCCACGCCACAGCGGGAAATTTGGGTAACTTCAACACCCTCAACGCGAACGAGTTTTTAGCCGTCAGCAAAGACCTTGCCGCGGTGACCAGCACCAAAGCCATTGAACCCGCAGCGCCCTTGGGCATCACCGGTTTTGATGTCAGCGTATCCAGCAGCATGACCCAAATTCAAGACACGGGCGCGTGGAACAAGGTGTCTGGCAGCAGCTCGCACAACCTCATGCAAACCAAGCTGTCTGTGAGCAAAGGCCTGTCGGGTGGCTGGGATGTCGGCGGTTTTGTGTCCAAAGTGCCCTCGACCGATGCGTCGGTTGCAGGTGTTCACGTGAAATACGCGTTGCTCGAAGGCAATGCCATCACCCCAGCCATCGCCTTGCGTGGCAGCCACAGCCGCATGGGCGGTGTGTCGGGCATGGCGCTCAACAACACGGGCTTGGATGTGTTGATTTCCAAAGGCTTTGTGGGCTTCACCCCTTACGCCGGCTTGGGGACAGTTCACTCAAGCGCCAGTGCCACAAGCCAGAGCGATGCCAGCTTCACGCAAAGCAAGTCGTTTGTGGGTGTGAGTTGGAATGTGTTGCTACTGAACCTGTCAGCCGAATACGACCGCACAGGCAAAAATTCAACAATGGGTTTGAAGGCAGGCGTGCGCTTCTAACTTAAATATCTTCGCGCAGCGCATACGGCAGCGGCAGGAGGTCGATCACAGAGCCATCTGCCGACCCCAAATGCAAGCTGCTGTTTTCGGTGGCACTGAGTTGCAACTCAAGCACTGCCACATGACTCTCACCATCGCTGGCAGCTTGCGCGACCAAGCCACACGGCTGTGTGGCATCCAAGCTAGAAAACACTTCTTGCCCCGCCGTCATGGGCACAGCGCTTTGCGCAATGAACGCGCGGCGCTTCAAGGTGCCACGAAACTGGCTACGCGCCACCACCTCTTGGCCGGGGTAGCAGCCTTTTTTGAAGTTCACGCCGTCGACGCTTTCGTAGTTGAGCATTTGCGGCACAAAGGCTTCAAAGGTGGCGTGTTCCACCCACGCAATGCCGCTCATGACTTCGCCCACTTGCCACTGTTCTGCGCTGAGTGCAGGACCTGTTGGCGCAGCGACGCCATTGGGGGCAATCCACAACGCACGGGGCTGGTTGAGAGCAGGGTAGAGCGTGAGCACATCGGCAGTTTGTTCGCCCACATCCAGTGCGATGCGTTGCCACGGAGCCAAGGGTGACGTGGCTGCGCTACCGAGGGTGGCCAACAAGGTGTCGCCCGCTAACCCCAAGAGTTGAAAGTCAGCCGTTGCATCTGTCAGCTTGACCTTGGCGCGCAACACAAACATTGACAAGCGTTTGACGGTTTGCGCCAACAGGTCTTGGCGGCCAATGAGCAACAGATCTTCAGCCGAGCGTTTGTAGAGCACAAAGCTCGCTTGCATTCGGCCCTTGGCGTTGCAGTAAGCGGCCAAACGGCATTGGCCGTCTTTCATCAACAGCACATCGTTGGTGAGCTGGTTGTGCAAAAAACTGGCGGCATCTGCCCCAGCGGCGCGAATGACGCCCAAGTGAGGCAAAGGTGCGACGCCGTTGAGCGCGAAAGAGGGGGTAAGCGTGTTCACAGACATGGGTGAATTATCATGCCCGCTTGTATAAACAAGACGGGAATAGGGTTGTGTTGAGGCTACTCAAGCGAATCGTGTGGATGACGGTGATCTTGGCGGTGTTGGCTGGCGCTGGCACAGCTTGGTGGTCTTTGCGCGAATTGCCGTTAAAGACCCCCGTGGTGGACGTGTCCATCGAACCCCAAACCCCTGTGCGCGGCATCGCCCAAGCCGTGGTGGATGCCGGTGTGGATGTGAACGCCACCGTGTTGTACGCGTTCTTTCGTGCCAGTGGTCAGTCGCGCAAACTGCGCGCGGGTAGCTATGAGCTGAGCCAAGGCAACACACCTTTGGATTTGCTACGCAAACTCAGCCGTGGCGAAGAAAGCCTCAAAGCGGTCACGCTGATTGATGGCTGGACCTTCCGCCAATTCCGCAGCGCACTCAACAAAGCCGAGGGCCTGAAGCACGACACCAAGGACTTGAGTGACGAACAAATCATGGCCCAACTGGACATGCCCGGCGTGCCCCCCGAAGGCCGCTTTTTTCCTGACACCTACACCTACGGCAAAGGCACCTCCGAGCTGCGCGTGATGCAACGCGCTGCCAACGCCATGACCAAACAACTCGCCGCGGCATGGGGCCAGCGCCAATCGGACATACAGGTCAAGACCATTGACCAAGCGCTGATTTTGGCCAGCATCATTGAAAAAGAAACGGGCCGCGAGAGCGACCGCACCACCATCAGCCGCGTGTTTCACAACCGACTGGCCATCGACATGCCGCTGCAAACCGACCCAACCGTGATTTACGGCCTGTTCGACAACTTCGATGGCAACCTGCGTCGCGCCGATTTACGCACCGACCACCCGTGGAACACCTACACCCGCAAAGGCTTGCCGCCCACACCCATCGCCATGCCAGGACGCAATGCCTTGAAAGCTGCCGTACAACCTGCACCCAGCAACGCGCTGTACTTTGTGGCCAAGGGCGATGGCACAAGCCACTTCAGCGCCACGCTGGAAGAACACAACGCCGCCGTCAACCGCTACCAGCGCAACAGGCAAAATAGCGGGCTATGACACATACAGGTCTGTTCATCAGTTTCGAAGGCATCGACGGCGCGGGTAAATCCACGCACATCGAGGGCTTGGCTGCAGCGTTCAAAGCGCAAGGCCGCCAAGTCACGCTCACCCGCGAGCCCGGCGGCACGCCCTTGGCCGAAAAGCTGCGCGAGCTGGTACTGCACGACGCGATGGACCCGCTGACCGAAGCGCTACTGGTATTTGCTGCCCGCCGTGACCACCTGAACCAAGTGATTGAACCCGCCTTAGCCCGTGGCGATGTGGTGCTGTGCGACCGCTTCACCGACGCGACCTTTGCCTACCAAGGCGGCGGCCGTGGCTTTGATTTGGCCGTGCTGCACCAACTCGAACAATGGGTGCAGGGCAGGGCAGAGGGGGTGCGGCAACCCGATGTAACCGTGTGGTTTGAACTCGACCCTGCCATTGCCGCCGAACGTCTGGCCAGCGCCCGCGTGCCAGACCGCTTTGAAGCGCAACCCGTGGCGTTTTTTCAGCAAGTCGCCAACGGCTACGCCGCACGTGCCGAGGCCGATGCCCAGCGCTTTGTGCGCCTGAATGCCGCCCAAACCCGCGAGGCCGTGTGGCAGCAACTGCATCAGCACTTTGTGCAACGCGGTTGGTTGAGCGCATGACCGACACCCCATCCACCCAACGCCCCGTGTTGAGCCCTTGGATTCAAGGCCAGCTCACCACGCTGCTCGAGCGCCGCGGCCACGCTTGGTTGCTGCAAGGTCCGTCGGGGCTGGGCCAATACACACTGGGTTTAGAACTGGCTCGCGCATGGCTGTGCGAAGCACCCACACCCAACGGCGCTTGCTACCAATGCCGTAGCTGCCACGCCGTAGACGTGCGCACCCACGCCGACCTGTGCACCTTGATGCCTGAAACCTTGTCGCTAGAGCTGAACTGGCCCTTGGACGAGAAAACCCAGAAGGACCTCGACGACAAAAAGCGCAAGCCCAGCAAAGAAATTCGCGTTGAGGCTGCTCGCGACATGGTGGCGTTCAGCCAACAAACCCGCTCTGGCGGATCGACCAAAGTGGTGTTTGTGTACCCCGCCGAGCGCATGAACCATGTGACGGCCAACACCATCCTCAAAACCCTCGAAGAACCACCAGGCGAATGCCGCTTTGTGCTCGCCAGTGAAGCCGCCCACCAGCTGCTGCCCACGATCCGCAGCCGCTGCCAAACCCACACCATGGTTTGGCCCACGGAGGCGGAGGCCTTGAGCTGGCTGCAAAACCAAGGCGTGCCAGCCGCCGATGCCACTGTGTTGCTGCGCGCTGCAGGTGGTCGCCCCGAAGACGCGCTAGACCTAGCCAATGCCGGTCTCAAAGCGGCTATTTGGGCGGGATTGCCCAAAGCTGTGCTGCGCGGCGATGTCGGCGCGGTGTCCGATGCCACGCCCTCACAAGCCATCGCCATGCTGCAAAAGCTGTGTCACGACTTGCTGGCGGTGCGCACCGGGGGTGAGCCGCGCTTTTTCATGGCTGCTGATTTGCCAGCGGCGGGTACGGTGAGTTCGCTCACCCAATGGTCCAAAGACCTGATGGATGCCGCCCGCACAGCGGAACACCCTTACAACGCAGGCTTGATGTTTGAAGCCTTGGTGGCGCGTGCGCAAACCGCTTTGCGCGCTAAAGACTAACTGCGATCGACCTTTCCCCATGTTCACCGATTCCCATTGCCACCTCAATTTTCCTGAGCTGATTGAAAACATCCACACCATCCGCGGCGACATGGCGAAAGCCCAAGTCACACGAGCTTTGGTCATCAGCACCACGCTGGAGCGCTTTCCCGAAGTTCACGGCTTGGCCACGCAGTTCGACAACTTCTGGGCCACTGTGGGCGTGCACCCCGACAACGAAGGCGTGCAAGAACCCACGCTCGACGACCTGCTGACCCGCGCCAAATTGCCCAAAGTAGTGGGCATTGGCGAAACTGGGCTCGACTATTACCGATTGGGCGAGCGCACCGTGGCCGATATGGAATGGCAGCGCAACCGCTTTCGCATCCACATCCAAGCGGCGCAGCAAACTCAGCTGCCTTTGGTCATCCACACCCGCAGCTCGTCGGCAGACACCGTGGCAATTTTGAAAGAGCAGGGCGAAGACGGCTCGGCGGGCAGTGCGGGCGGCGTGTTTCATTGCTTCACCGAAACAGCAGACGTGGCCCGTGCCGGCTTGGACCTTGGCCTGTACATCTCGTTTTCCGGCATCCTGACCTTCAAAAGTGCCCAAGACTTGCGCGATGTGGCCGCGTTTGTGCCCATGGACCGCATCTTGATTGAGACCGATAGCCCGTATTTGGCACCAGTGCCGCACCGTGGCAAAACCAACAACCCGTCGTATGTGCCGTTTGTGGCCCAGCAAATCGCAGAGATCAAAGGCATGTCGGTCGAAGCAGTCGCAGAGGCTACCAGCCGTAACTTCGATCAGCTTTTTAGCGGAGTTTTGAGATGAGAAAATACTTTATGTATTTTTTATATCTATATGTTTTTATTGGGTATTCTTTATCCAGCGCAGGTTCTTACGATGATTTCATCGCAGCCGTCACCTTTGATCAGCCAGAGACCATCCGGAAGTTGCTTGCGCGTGGTTTT
>Ga0228700_1000910_pt1 | contig 22459 bp, 24 predicted proteins | sample McNCre317_Aug_MG_FD_178019 | JGI IMG/M metagenome (GOLD analysis project Ga0228700, IMG submission 178019) | Freshwater microbial communities from McNutts Creek, Athens, Georgia, United States - 3-17_Aug_MG | ecosystem: Environmental > Aquatic > Freshwater > Creek | place: USA: Georgia...
TGGTGGAACTGCTTTGGGTGAGAAACTTCGAGATATCCTCTTGCATCACCCAATGCATTTAGAAACTGAAGCGCTATTAATGTTTGCTGCTCGTCGTGAACATTTGGCAACAGTCATTGAGCCAGCATTAAAAGAAGGAAAAATTGTTATTTCTGACCGATTCACAGATGCCAGCTTTGCTTATCAAGGTGGTGGTCGTGGCCTAGACCTCGCAAAGTTGTATGAGTTGGAAGTTTGGGTTCAGATGAGGATTAAAAATGAGGGCGGGGTAGATCAGCGTTATATTTTGCAACCTGATTTAACTTTCTTATTTGATTTACCTAGTTCTATAGCTGAAGCTAGAAGAAGTGCTGCTCGCATTCCCGATAAATTTGAACAACTCGACACAGATTTTTTTGAAAAAGTTCGTCAAGAGTATTTGAGGCGAGCTGATGATGACGCTGCTAGATTTAGGATTATTGATTCCAATCAGTCTAAAGAAGAGATATGGGATTTAATTAAGGAAATATCTTTATCTATATGATTTGCAATAATTTTTTTAATTTTCAAGGTGGGAGTCAGCCTTTTCTATCAGCATGAATACAAATATTTACCCATGGTTTCAGCAGGCTTGGTCTGAGTTATCTTTGGACCAAATGCCGCATGCTGTTTTGATACATGGACAGGCAGGCATTGGAAAGTTTAATTTTGCTCTTCATTTAGCTAAAGCCCTGTTATGTGAATCACCGGCTAAAAATAAACCTTGTTGTGAGTGTGAAGCTTGCCATTGGTTTGATACAGGTAACCATCCAGATTTTTTAGGGTTAGTTCCTGAGGATCGCTTTCATTTATTACCTCATGTGGCTTTAGAGGGAGAAGGTGGAGATGATAAACCGAAAAAAAACAAGAAAAAGTCAGAGGATAATGGGGAGAAAGCTGATAAGAAAGCTAGTTCTTTTATTAAGGTTGAGCAGATTAGAGATTCTCTAGAGGGTATTAATACAGCTCCGCATCGAGGTAGGTGGCGTGTTGTTGCGATGAACCCTGTTGAAACTTTACAAGCTGTTTCGGCTAATACGCTTTTAAAGACATTAGAGGAGCCTCCGGAGAGCACCTTATTTATTTTGGTGAGTGATCGCTTGGATATGATTCTTCCAACTATTCGGTCACGTTGCCGTTTATTAGGTTTGGGCAAGCCAACAAAACAAGTGGCTGTTGATTGGTTAACTAATGAGCTTCACAACTTTGGAATTAAATCTACTGAACATGAGGTTGAAGAGGTATTAGGTGAGTCGGGCGGTGCAGTATTAGATGCCAGGAATCGCTTGCTAGCCTTAGATGATGGGGTAGAGCTTCATCAGCAATTAAGTTCCGAGTTATTAAAGGGTTTGGAGAAGGGCGCACAAATCGATTGGCTCGCCACTTCTGAGGCCATTCATAAGGCTCCCATGCCCGTATTATTGATTACTCTTGAGCGTTGGATTGCTGATGTATTGAGTCAACAGCAAGCGGGGGTTATTCGTTATTACCCAACAAGAAGTAACTCTATTGTTAAGTGTGCGGAAAAGGCAATTTCAAATAAATTGTCAGAATTCTGGCGATTCCTGTTAGATGCGAGAAGGCATGAGTTGCATGCTTTAGCCAATAGGGTGCAAATAGAAGCCTTATTAATTAAATATCAAGAATTATTCAAATAATTCTGTAAAAGAGAAATTTGATCGTTATGTTCGTTGATTCACATTGTCATTTAGATTTTCCCGAGTATGACGGGCAAGTTCCAGAGCTACTTGCACGCATGCGTGAGGCTCGTGTACAGAATGCTTTATGCATTTCTGTCGATATGCCTGATTTTCCAAAGGTACTGGCCTTGGCCGAAGCTCATGACAATCTATACGCCTCTGTTGGTACACATCCTGATTACGAGGATACGCCTGAGCCTAGCGTTGAAGAGTTGGTTCAACTTGCAAAGCACGCTAAAGTTTTAGCAATTGGTGAGACTGGTCTTGATTACTACCGAATGGGTGATCGAACTTATGAACAGATGGAGTGGCAGCGCGAACGATTTCGAACGCATATTAGGGCAGCGATAGCGGTGGGTAAGCCTTTAATTGTGCATACGCGCTGTGCATCTAGTGACACACTTAAGATTTTGAAAGAAGAGGGGGCTTCTCAGGTTGGTGGTGTCATGCATTGTTTTACCGAAAGTTGGGATGTTGCTCAAGAGGCGATGGAACTAGGTTTTTATATATCCTTTTCAGGGATTGTGACTTTTAAGAGCGCTAAAGATTTGCAGGAAACCTGTAAGAAAGTGCCATTAAACCGAATGCTGATTGAGACTGACTCTCCATTTTTGGCTCCCATTCCTCATAGAGGCAAAACCAATGAGCCAGCTTGGGTTGCTCGTGTTGGGGAATTTATTGCTGATTTGAAAGCTATTCCCGTTGAGGAGTTGGCAGTTCAAACTACTCAAAACTTCAAAAATCTATTTAAAGCCCCTATTAATTGATGTTAAAAATTCTGAACAAAAAACATTCAATTAGTAATTTAATGACCTGTTTTATATATGTTTTTTTATTAACTTCATGTTTTGTTTTAAGTTCTTATTCCTTTGCAGAGGCTACCCAAAATCAAGGTGATCAGAATCGCATAGATGAATTTTTCCGTGAAATTCGAATGGATCATGTTGAGGCTGTAAAAAAGGCCTTACATGATGGTTTAAGTCCAAACGTCATTGATTCCAAAGGAAATCCTGCGTTATTAGTGGCTATTAGCGAAAAATCTCTTAAAACAGCCAAATTATTGATTGATACACCGTCAATTGATTTAAATCAGCCGAATATGGCCAATGAAACGGCTGTTATGTTGGCAGCATTGAACGGGTATGACGATTTAGTTATTTACTTGATTGATAAATATGGTGTTGAACTCAATCAACCTGGATGGACTGCCTTACATTACGCATCGCTGAGTGGCCATACTAGTCTCATTCAGTATTTGCTAGATCATCACGCCTATATCGATGCTTTAAGTCCCAATGGAACAACACCGTTAATGATGGCTGCTAGAGCTGGGCATATTCATACGGTTAAGTTGTTGTTAGACCGTGGCGCTGATATGACTCTAAAGAATTCTGTTGGTATGACTGTGATTGAGTTTGCGGCATCCGGTAATCAGACCGAGATCGTATCGGGCTTGAATTCTAGGTGGTTGAAGCTTTTCGGGACACCCTATACTAATTAGCATTTATTCGCATAATCATTATTATGTTAAATAAGATATTTTTAAAAATTTTCGAAGCGTTATGAACAAGCTGAATATATAGTTTTAAGCTCTACCCCCATTAAGTTTAGGGTTGAGCAAGAAAGCGAGCCCCTCAAAATATTATTAGATAGTTATGGGGTGAAATCAGCCTGTTTTATAACTGCCTGTAATCCGCACGGAAAAAAACAAGCTGACATACTCAATGACAAGGCTATGGAGGTATTAAAGGAGCAAATAACAGCTCGAAATCTTCCCTTTCTAGATGGATATAGTAAAGATCCCGATAGTGACTGGATGGAAAGGAGTTATTTGGTATTGGTATTGGGGTTGGATAGACATGACGCCGAAGATATCGGCAGGGTTTTCAATCAAAATGCTGTCGTGTTGTATCTTTCTGGGAAGCAAGCAGAATTAGTTTGGTTAGAAAATGATGAATAAATAATGGAGTAGCTATGGAAATATTGCATACGATGTTGCGTGTAGGAAATTTGGAGAGATCTGTTAAATTTTATACCGAAGTCATGGGTATGAATTTGCTTAGAACTACAGAAAGACCAGATCAAAAGTACTCTCTTGCATTTGTGGGCTATCAGCACGGTAATATTTCAGGTCAATCCGAACTTGAATTGACCTATAACCATGATGTGGATGGCTATGAAATGGGTACTGCTTATGGACACATTTCCATTGGCGTGAAAGATATTTATAAGGTTTGCGAGGATATTCGTGTAGCTGGTGGTGTTATTACCCGACCAGCTGGCCCTGTTAAAGGCGGAAATACCTTAATCGCTTTTATTCAGGATCCTGATGGTTATAAAGTAGAACTTATTCAGAGGTAGCTGGATGAATTAGTTGTTAAAAAATTATGAGACCGCCCTCTTAATTTCTTTTTCCTTATCTTTACGTTCTTTTTCTTCTTCTGCAGTTTCTTGGAGGAGATCGGTAATCACCTCTTCCATTCTAACGTTGTCTTTTGGACAAATGGGTGCTCCCATCGTGGCCCATTTCTTCAATAAGCTGACCTCGTACCCACACTGGCCGCATTTGGCTTTACTTCTTTGCGTATTGTTGGCTCTTGGGGGTGGAAATACAATGGCTTTATGCGGATATGGGCCCAGCCTTTCAGCCACCATCATGAGTCTTACAGTAAGTTCCTCAGTCGCATGAGCACTGCGAGCTGGCCCCTCTAGGCCTACACAGTGGGCAATCTCTTTGAAGTCTTCACCATGACCGCTATGGCAATCATCTATAGCATGGCAAAGTTCATGTACAAGAGTATCTAGAACTTCAACTGGATCCTCTAGTTTGGGAGAGATAAATATCTCATTAACCATGTCACCAGACCGTTCACGAGGCCAACATTGGCCAAGCGTAGTTCGAGGAGCACTGGATGCTGGCCAACCACAAGAAACCTTTACAGGCGGTATGGCAAAACCAGCTTTTGAGAAGGTTGGTTCTAGTGAATGAACAGCCGACTGTAACCAAGATTCACGGGTTGTGTGCGATTGAGCTATATTTGTAGACATGTTGTGTAAAAAAATACCTATTTATTTGCTAGTGTTGGCGACGTTAGCATCCTGCGATAGAAATGACTATGTTACTTGGCGCTGTAAAGTAGATCTGACTAATTTAGATGAGAAACCTATGGCTATGATTTTAGAGGGGGCATCGATGAAAATAAGAGGTCAAATTTATAACTATTGCGGAAGCTTAGGTACTCAAAGTTATTTTGATCTCAATTGTTCTGGTGATGCTGCACAATCAGCGATTACCTTTATTTCAAAAACTGGCACCTGGAAAAAAGGTGATGAAATTTTAAACTGTGTATCACTATGACAAATGAATTATATAAATCTTCGAATGCATCCTTGTCAGTTAACGATGAAAACTCTGATTCTCCTTGTATTGGTATTTGCTCTACCCTATTTGACGATGTTTGCCAGGGGTGCGGCAGAACAGCTCAAGAGGTCTGTAACTGGGTTTTTATGACCCCTGAGGAAAAACAAGTTGTTTGGACTCGTATTACCTCAGAGGGTAGTGCTATGCGTTTTGTTAGAAAAGATCAGCCAGCTAAAGATTGACTAGCCAGATACTCTTCATAAGAGCCTTCGAAGTCCGTGATAGTTCCATTATTTCTAACTTCTAATATTCTTGTCGCTAAACCAGAAATAAATTCACGGTCATGAGAAACAAATATGACTGTGCAATCATATTTTTCTAGTGATGTTTGTAAACTCTCAATGGACTCCATGTCCATGTGGTTAGTTGGTTCATCCATCGCTAGGACATTGTGCTTTTGAAGCATTAACTTGCCCCAAATCATGCGCCCTTTTTCTCCTCCAGAAATAACTCTGACTGACTTGCCAATTTCGTTGCCAGAAAATAAAAGGCGGCCTAATGTACCCCGGATGATCTGATCATCATCGCCAGCTTTTGCCCATTGCCCCATCCAATCTAATAGAGTCATATCTTGAGGAAAACACTCGCTTGTATCCTGTGGCATATAACCAACATCAGCATTTTCCGACCACTTAATAGTTCCTGAGTCTGCTGCAATTCCGCCGAATCGCTCACTCAAAATCGATTTGAGAAGTGTTGTTTTACCCGCACCATTCTCACCAATAATCGCCACTTTTTCTCCAGGGCGAATAATCATTTTGAAATTTTTGAAAATATCACGATCATAAGTTTTAGAGAGTTCATCACATTCAACAACAATGTTGTGTAATTTCTTATCGTATTCAAAGCGAATAAATGGATTTTGACGTGATGATGGTTTGATTTCAACGACTTCAATTTTTTCTAATTGACGTTGTCTTGACGTTGCTTGACGAGCTTTAGATGCGTTAGCAGAGAAGCGTCTAACGAATGCTTGAAGCTCTTCAATTTTCTCTTTAGCTTTTGCATTGTTCGCTAGTTGTTGAGAGCGAGCTTGCATCGATGCCAGCATATAGGAGTCGTAGTTACCAGGATAAACCGTTAAGGTTCCAAAATCCATGTCTGCCATATGTGAACACACAGCATTTAAGAAATGACGATCATGAGAAATAATGATCATGGTGCTGTTACGTTGATTGAGAATGTCTTCTAACCAATGAATCGAGTGAATATCTAAGTTGTTAGTTGGTTCATCGAGCAGCAGAACATCTGGATCTGAAAATAATGCTTGGGCAAGAAGAACGCGTAGTTTCCAACCAGGTGCAACTTCGCTCATAGGACCATTATGTTGCTCGGTTGGAATACCAATACCTAGCAACAACTCTCCTGCTCTAGCTTCTGCTGTGTAACCACCAAATTCAGCAAATTTAGCCTCAAGCTCAGCAGCTTTCATGTAGTCTTCATCTGTTGCATCTGGATTGGCATATAAGGCATCGCGTTCTGCAGCTGCATTCCACATATCTTCATGACCCATCATGACGACATCAAGCACACGTTTATCTTCGTAGGCAAATTGGTCTTGGCGTAATTTACCTAAACGAATATTTGGTTCTAAGGAGACATTGCCGGCTGAGGGTTCTAAGTCGCCACCCAGGATTTTCATGAATGTGGATTTACCACATCCATTTGCACCAATTAAGCCATAGCGATTGCCACCGCCAAATTTAACGGAGATATTTTCAAATAAGGGCTTAGCCCCGAACTGCATAGTAATGTTTGCTGCTGAAAGCACGTTATTTGCCTGTAAAAAAGTGTGACGAACCAAAGAGCTCTATTTTAACCAATCAAGCAGGTGAAGATAAAGAATTACCAGTTTGCCTTTAGGATATAGCCTGCTTCACTGGCAGAGAGGCTTACGTATCGACCTATCGGCAGTGTTAACTTATCTGCACAATGACCAAAAGGTAGCTTGGTGAGGATGGGTATCTTATGATTGAGCTTAGTTCTGATAGATGTAAGAGCATCCTCTAAAACGTAACCTCTATCGTTCTCCCCAAGTGTGTATGAGGACATATCGCCTATAAGAATCGCTTTTTGTTGGGATAAGTAGCCGGCGTCGAATAGTTGATGCAGCATCCTTTCAATTCTGTAGGGATGCTCATTCACATCTTCTACAAACAAAATGCCATTTGAGACTTGCTGAGTCGATGGTAAATAAGGTGTACCGATTAGGCTGCAAATCATTGCCAAATTTCCACCCCACAGTACCGATCGATCTGTAACATCAATACCTAAGGGTGTACTAATGATCTGGGGCGATAAAACTTCTATATCTAGCCTATTTTCGATCGTTGCTTGCTGATAGTGTTTCCATGTGAATGTAGAAATATCGCCACAGAAATCATAGCTAAACATGGGGCCAGAAAAGCTGGGGGTGCCAGTTATTGCATACAGTGCTAATCCAAAAGCAGTGAAATCACTGTGCCCAACAATCTTAAGCCCATTTTTTACCTGGGATGCGATAGCTTCCCATTGAATATCTTTCAGTAGGCGACTTAGTCCATATCCCCCACGAAGTGCCATAACCACTGTATCAACCGGTAATTTAGCTAAATTATTTATTTCTTCTAGCCGCTCAAAATCCGTACCAGCAAATCGTTGAAATTGCCTTTGTGCACAGGTTAAGTTTTGAACTTGAACTCCATGATCTTTAAACCATGAATCCCCTTTAACCAAAATTGATGTATCTGGCATGGAGCCCGAAGGAGCAATTAGGTGTAAGTTCATGGGTTCTGTAATCTTCGTTCTTTAAAGAAGTCTTTTAAGATTTGAGCGCACTCTTTCTCAAGTACGCCACCTTCCACTATTGTATGGTGATTTAATTGTTGGTTGTCAAACAACTTAAGTACGCTATGTACACAACCAGTTTTTGAGTCGCTAGCCCCATACACAACCCGCGAAACCCGTGCGTGCATGATCGCACCAGCACACATCATGCAAGGCTCTAGAGTGACGTAAAGCGTCGTATTAGGTAACCGGTAGTTGTTCAATATATCACCACCGTTACGCAAAGTGATTATTTCTGCATGAGCTGAGGAGTCATTTTTTTTGATGGGTTGATTATGCCCTGTTGCAATAACAACATCGTTAGCTACCAATACAGCACCAACGGGGACCTCATCAATATCTTTGGCTAGTTGAGCTTGAGCTAACGCTAAATGCATGAACTCTTTATCTAGCTCTTTATGCATGAACATCTGCCCAACAATTAGGGGTTTCATATATACGTAAACGGCTTAAATTGAGGCGTCCGGAAAAATTGGTTTTGAAGATGGGCTCTAGTATGGTAAATGCTGTATGAGCTAAATTTTCAACTGTAGGTATCGAATTCATGATCACAGTTTTATGACCATCAATGCTACTAAGAAACTGAACCAATGATGTATCTTCTTTTGCAACTAGAAAGGCATGATCCCATTTATCAACAATATATTCTTGAGTTATTTTTTTTATATCGCCAAAATCAAGAACCATCCCATCATCACCATAGCCATGATGTTCTAGAACGCTGCCTAAAACGGTCACTTCAATAACATATCGGTGACCATGTATATGTCGGCATTGCCCTTCATGATGCGGAATGCGATGGCCTGCATCAAATTCGAGTCGACGGGTTATTTCAATTTTTTTATTCATAGGGTGTGATCTAGCGAATTCCCAGCAATTTATGTGTTTGAGTGCTTAAACGCCATAAAGGGCGTGATTTGCAAATTTTAATCGCTAATGCACGATTTGACTCTAAATTAGGCCCATCCATGGGTTGAAGAAAATGATGCGCGAAAGACATTTTTTCGAATCTAGATAGTATCTTGAGTAATTGATCGTGATCCCCTAGTTGAGGAATAACCAATTTAACTTCATCACCTTGAACTTGAACCAAGTCAGAACCAAGTTTTGGGCTGACGCATATCCAATCTATGCCTTGAGGTGCACGAATAGTTCCGTTAGTTTCAATGGCTATTTTGAAACCTTTTAATTTGAGTGCTTTAATAAGTTCAATATCGAGTTGTAATAGTGGTTCACCACCAGTAAATACAACATACTTATGGCTAGGGTCACCCTGTCCCCAAGCAAGATCTATAGCAGATGTTAGTAATTCTGGGGTATCAAATTTCCCACCGCCTTCACCATCTATTCCTACAAAGTCAGTGTCGCAAAATTGGCAAATAGCTTCTGATCGATCTTCTTCTCTACCCGACCAAAGGTTACATCCTGCAAAGCGACAGAAAACTGCTGCCCTTCCTGTTTGAGCTCCCTCACCTTGGAGAGTTAAAAAAAGTTCTTTGACGCTATAAGTCATTGGATCCTAATGTTTGATGGCATGTGATCATTGTAAAGAATCTGTCTAGATTCTATTTTTACCCTCATAATTTTGTAATGCTTTAGCAATCTTATGACGGGAAATACTAGCTTTAGGTATTACGAGAGATGTTTGGTCAAACCAACTACGAACATCCTGATCTAAGCCAATGCCATGCATGAAGTTATAAATAGCCTTTTTCAAGCCCAATCCCAAATTCTGATGATCTACGCCAGTTGGGTCGATAAAACCAATGTCATTTTTTGCAAATGTTATAGATGGTAGCTCTATTAATTGAATTCCATAAGACTCTGGGGCTTTGCCTACAGGAGAGTGTACGGTACAGGTGAAACGATGAAAGAAGCCACTTTGTATACAGCCATTCTCAAATAATTGACGCACATATTCCAATGAGTCAACTGTCTCTTGTATTGTCTGTGTAGGAAATCCATACATGAGATAGGCATGAACCAAGATCCCCGCATCAGAGAAGCTTTTAGTTACTTTTGCGACTTGTTCAACTGAGACACCTTTTTTCATTAAATCAAGTAGGCGGTCTGATGCTACTTCTAAGCCTCCTGACATAGCAATGCACCCACTCTGAGCTAAAAGCTCTGCTAATTCTGGAGTAAAAGTTTTTTCAAATCGTATATTTCCCCACCACGAGATAGTTACTTTTCTTCTTATCAACTCTTCGGCAAGGGCTTTAAGTATTTTTGGGGGGGCAGCTTCATCAACAAAGTGAAAACCAGTTTGACCAGTTTCAGCAATAATTGCCTCAATGCGATCTACCAATAAAGAAGCTGAGGCAGTTTCGTATCTGGAAATATATTCCAAAGAGACGTCACAGAAGCTGCATTTCTTCCAGTAACAACCGTGTGCAACTGTTAATTTATTCCAACGTCCGTCACTCCACAAGCGATGCATTGGGTTTAGCATGTCGAGTAATGAGAGGTATGAATTTAGTGGTAATCCATCCCAGGTTGCAGTGCCTACTTCCTCAAATGGGATATCTAGTTCAGGCCAATTTATATATTGAACGTTGCCATTTTCCTGACGTATAAAGGTTCTGACCAAGCGATCACTCGATCGTTTTCCATGGAGATGTTCAATTATAGAAAGTAAGGGACGTTCACCAGAGTCCAATGTGATGTAATCAACAAGGTCAAATATACGCGGTTCTGATAGTTCTCGTAATTCAGTATTAACAAAGCCTCCGCCTAACCCAATTTTAATGTCTGGATAATGGGCTTTTATAGTTTGAGCAATTCTTAGTGCTGCATATAAAGCGCCAGGGAATGGTACTGAGAGCAAAACTAACTGTGGGTTATGCTCTTTGATGACCTTGATCGTTAGTGCCTTTAAATGATCATCTATGAGAGACGGCTCTGCAATCAGGGCTCGTGCCATTGGGTCGAATGAAGCTTGGCTACTTGCTAAAGATTCTGCATAACGAACAAATTCAAAACGAGGATCTACTGCATCTCTAATCACATCGGCTAAGTCATTAAGATAGAGTGTCCCGAGGTGCCTAGCTTTATCGTCCTTCCCCAAGGCACCAAAAGCCCAAGAAAGAGTATCTTCAAAGTCATCGTAGTCATCCAGAATTGCAAATCTTGGACCTTCTGGTAAGAAACTGCGGCTATTGATGCGGTGACTTAAAGTGCTATCTTTACCTTGAAGAAAGCGAATGGTTGGAGTAATTGTGTTTTTGTATAAGTCAAAATAATCAAGAAAAAAATGAACGCTAGAGCTTCGATTGACTTCCGGCAATGCCAGTGCCTTAGCACGAATATCTGTTAAGCCTTCTAGCGTAAAAAGACTGAGAACTAGAGCGAGTGCTAAATCTTCTTGAGCAGCATCTATGCCACGTGATCTTAAGAAACCTGTTAAATACGCCGTAGATGGATACGGCGTATTTAATTGAGTCATGGGTGGAATGAGGCTAAGAACTCTCATACCAATAATGGCCTTAGCCTTATTCCCACTCTATTGTTGCGGGAGGTTTTCCACTGATGTCATATACAACTCGATTGATGCCACGTACTTCATTAATGATTCTATTGGATACTCGACCAAGTAACTCATGAGGTAGATGAGCCCAATGAGCTGTCATAAAGTCTTGAGTTTGTACGGCTCTTAGTGCTACCACATATTCATAGGTACGACCATCGCCCATAACGCCTACTGACTTCACAGGTAAAAATACTGCAAAGGCCTGGCTGGTTAACTCATACCAAGATTTGCTACTATTTTCATCAATGGTAGATCGTAGTTCCTCAATAAAAATAGCATCCGCCCTACGTAATAAATCAGCAAATTCTTTTTTTACTTCACCTAGGATTCGAACGCCAAGTCCTGGTCCAGGGAATGGATGACGGTAAACCATTTCATGAGGCAGGCCTAATGCGACACCTAATTCTCGAACCTCATCTTTAAAAAGTTCACGCAAAGGTTCAAGTAACTTAAGTTTCATGTCCTCAGGTAAGCCGCCGACATTATGGTGACTCTTAATGGTGTGAGCTCCCTTTTTACCTTTACCAGCAGATTCAATAACGTCTGGGTAGATGGTTCCTTGTGCGAGCCATTTAGCGTTTTTAATTTTTCCGGATTCAACTTGGAAAACCTCAACAAATTCCTTGCCGATAATTTTTCGTTTTGCCTCTGGATCAGAAACGCCTCCCAATGCACCCATAAACTGAGTGGTTGCATCAACATGGATGACCTTCACGCCTAAATTCTTGGCAAACATCTCCATCACCATCTGGCCTTCATTCAAACGAAGTAAACCATGATCTACAAAGACACAGGTTAGCTGAGGACCAATTGCTCGATGAATTAATGCTGCAGCCACACTGGAATCTACTCCACCAGACAATCCTAAAATGACTTCATCTGACCCTACTTGTGCACGAATAGATGCAACGGCTTCTTGGATGTAATCTCCCATCACCCAATCTGTACTGCATGCACAAATTTGATGAACAAAACGCTCAAGTAAGGCTTTGCCTAAAAATGTATGTGTGACTTCTGGGTGAAATTGCACCGCATAAAAATCACGTTTTTCATCTGCCATACCAGAGATTGGGCATGAATCAGTAGAGGCCATTAATTTAAAACCAGCTGGTAATTCAGTGACGGAGTCACCATGGCTCATCCATACTTTCAACATGCCATGACCTTCAGGAGATGTAAAGTCCTGAATATTCTCCAGCAGTTTGGTGTGGCCTCGTGCACGAACTTCTGCATACCCGAACTCACGAGATTTACCTAAAGATTCAGCTGTTGCTACTTTGCCACCCAGTTGTGCGGCCATTGTCTGCATGCCATAGCAAATGCCAAGCACTGGAACTCCCAAATTAAATACAATTTCAGGAGCTCTAGGTGTGTCGCCCTCTGTTACAGAATTTGGGCCACCAGATAAAATAATTCCCTTGCAGCCCTGCTCTTTAACAAATTTCTTAATAAACTCAGGAGAAACATCATAGGGATGAATCTCTGAGTAAACGCGAGCTTCACGAACGCGTCTAGCAATTAACTGGGTTACTTGTGACCCAAAGTCTAAAATCAAAATCTTGTCGTGCACGGTAATCCTAAAATAAACGACTATTAATCAATATGGTAATTGGGGGCTTCTTTGGTAATCTGCACATCATGGACATGAGATTCACGCATACCGGCAGAAGTAATTTCTACAAAACCAGCCTTCTCGTGTAAATCAGCGATAGTTTTGCAACCACAATAACCCATTGATGAACGAATACCACCTGTCAGTTGATGAACAATAGCCAACACGCTGCCTTTATAAGGAACACGACCCTCAATACCTTCAGGCACTAACTTATCTACGTTTGCGCTATTGTCTTCTTGGAAATATCGATCAGCAGCACCATCTTTCATGGCGCCCACTGAACCCATGCCGCGATAGCTCTTATACGAGCGGCCTTGATAGAGGAATACTTCTCCTGGGGCTTCTTCTGTTCCAGCAAACATGCCGCCCATCATGACGCAATGAGCACCAGCTGCTAGAGCTTTAGAAATATCACCAGAGTAACGAATACCACCGTCGGCAATTAAAGGCACACCAGTACCTTTAAGTGCTTCAGAAACATTCACTACTGCTGTAATTTGAGGTACGCCAACGCCTGCCACAATACGTGTTGTACAAATAGAGCCTGGGCCAATGCCTACCTTAACCCCATCAGCCCCATGGGCAACAAGAGCTTTAGCTGCTTCACCAGTAGCAATATTGCCACCAATCACTTGTATTTGTGGGTAGTTCTTTTTAACCCATTTGACGCGATCCAATACACCTTGGCTATGGCCGTGGGCTGTATCAACAACAATCACATCAACCCCAGCTTTAGCGAGTAATTCAATGCGCTCATCATTGTCTGGGCCAACGCCAACAGCCGCACCTGCGATCAATTGACCTCTAGCATCTTTACTTGCTAAAGGATGTTCCTTTGCTTTCAAGATATCTTTGACTGTAACTAAGCCACGTAGTTCAAATGCCTCGTTAACAACGAGTACGCGTTCTAAGCGGTGTTTATTCATTAAGCGCTTAGCTTCTTCTGGGCTAGCACCTTCTTTAATTGTGACAAGACGCTCTTTTGGCGTCATTTTGTCCTTAACTTTGGCTTCTAAGTCTTCTTCAAAACGTAGATCTCTATTGGTAATAATGCCTACAACAGTTTTACCTTCAAGAACTGGGAAGCCTGAAAAACCGTGAGTTTTTGATAGTTCAATCACATGACGCACTGTCATGTCTGGAGAAATCGTAATAGGATCTCTTAGAACGCCCGATTCATATCTCTTAACCTTAGCAACTTCACGTGCCTGCTCGGCAGGGGTTAAGTTCTTATGAATCATACCCACGCCACCTTCTTGCGCCATCACAATGGCTAGGCGACCTTCAGTAACGGTATCCATGGCAGCAGATACCAATGGAATATTGATTGAGATATCACGTGTTAGTTGAGTAGCCAACTGTGTATCACGTGGCAAAACGGCCGAATAAGCCGGAACGAGAAGCACATCGTCAAATGTCAGTGCTTTTTGAATGAGCCTCATGCAAAACCCCTATGCGCAAAAGCGAATTATAGAGGTTTTATGATTATTTGCTTAAAAAACGACCTTTTCTGCCTGCCGCCTTAGCCTGAAGCTTTGCGTCTAGATTTTTATTAGCCTTCTTTCGCCTAGCTTCCATGGGGTCTATCAGCAGTTCGCTATAGAGCTCTAGCCTATCTCCATCGTAAATAGGGCTATCCCAGTCTTTGCGCTTCCCAAACACACCAAAACAGCCTTTACGGGAAATTTGAGGGTCTTGAGCACCTGTTACTACACCCAGAGCTACTAATGCCTGCCCAACAGTAATGGGCTCGCCAATTGCCGGCTCCCACGTACAACGCTTAAGAGAGAGAGGCTCTGATCTAGCATCGCATAACAAAATATCTAATTTAAGTCCCATATAGCTGATCTGCCCTCTTCACAAAGCCGTCCACAAAGGTGCTAGCAATCATTCCAAAAACTGGTCCAATGATCTTTTCTAGCAAGATATTTTCAAATTCGTAGTGAAGCTTGAATTCAACTTTACAAGCATCTTCTCTTAGAGCAGTAAAAATCCATTTACCTTCAAATTTTTTAAATGGGCCATCAACAAAGTTCATATCAATGGAAGATGATCGCATATTGGTGTTTCTAGTATGAAAATACTGATTTAATCCCTTAAATTTTATGTGGATTTTTGCATCCAGAATGCTTTCATTTTCTTCAAAGATCTCTACTCCACCGCACCATGGAAGGAACTCAGGGTACTTGGCAACATCGGTTACCAAGTGATACATCCGTTCTGCGGAATGCGGAATAAGTACGGTCTTAAATACGTCTGCCATAATTCGCTATTCTAACGATATAAATGTATGAGCATTATTGATAATAAAAAAGCTTTCTTTGATTACTTTATTGAGGAAAAGTTTGAAGCTGGTATGGTCCTTCAAGGATGGGAAGTTAAAGCCATCAGGGAGGGACGCGCTCAGATTAAAGAGGCCTATGTTGTTATTAGAAATGCTGAAATTTATTTAATTGGATGCCATATCAGTCCTCTCATCTCTGCATCGACCCATGTTTTAGCGGATCCTGGCCGAACCAGAAAATTGCTCTTAAATGCGATTGAAATCAAGAAAATGATTGGCAAGGTCGAGCAACGTGGTTATACCCTTGTTCCCCTTAACTTACATTTCAGCAAAGGTCGTGTGAAATGTGAAATTGGCCTTGGTAGAGGTAAAAAACAACACGATAAGCGTGAAGCAACTAAAGATCGTGATTGGCAAATAGAAAAAGCCCGAATTATGCGTTCGGGCTCCAAAGTGGGCGACTAAGGCTTTTAATCATCAATTGTTTAAAAGCCTTTAGCCAACACATTTCATTATTTCTTGGCTAACATACCCCAAGTATCTACAACGCTATCAGGATTTAAGGATATAGATTTAATCCCTTTATCCATTAACCATTTTGCAAAGTCCGGATGATCTGAAGGACCTTGGCCACAGATGCCGATATATTTACCTTTAGCTAAGCAAGTCTCAATGGCTCTAGCGATCAGGAATTCAACAGCAGGATCACGCTCATCAAAGTCAACAGCCAATAACTCCATGCCTGAATCTCGGTCTAAGCCCAGAGACAATTGAGTTAAATCGTTTGAACCGATAGAGAAGCCATCAAAATGTTCCAAGAATTGTTCTGCAAGAATCGCATTAGATGGAACTTCGCACATCATGATGACGCGCAGGCCATTTTCACCACGTTTTAGACCTTGCTTAGCAAGTAAGCCAATAACTTTCTCAGCTTGTGTCACTGTTCTTACAAATGGAATCATGATTTCAACGTTGGTTAATCCCATATCGTTGCGAACGCGTTTCATGGCCTCACATTCCATCGCAAAGGCTTCTGCAAAATCATCTGAAATGTAACGTGATGCGCCGCGGAATCCTAGCATTGGATTTTCTTCATCTGGTTCATAGCGTGAGCCACCAATGAGCTTTTTATACTCATTTGATTTGAAGTCGGACATACGAACAATCACTGGCTTCGGATAAAAAGCGGCAGCAATCGTTGCAATGCCCTCCGCTAATTTATCTACATAAAAAGCTTTAGGGCTAGCGTGGCCTCTGGCTACGCTCTCAACAGCCTTTTTCAAATCAAGATCGATATTAGGGTATTCCAAGATTGCTTTTGGATGTACACCAATATTGTTGTTAATAATGAACTCTAGACGCGCTAAACCAACGCCACCATTCGGAATCTGGCAGAAGTCAAATGCAAGTTGAGGATTACCAACGTTCATCATGATTTTCACTGGAATCTCAGGCAACGCACCACGACTAACCTCAGTGACTTCAGTTTCAATAGGACCATCATAAATACGGCCCTCATCCCCTTCAGCGCAAGATACTGTTACCACGGCACCATCTTTTAGAACATCAGTAGCATCAGCGCATCCAACTACAGCTGGAACACCTAATTCACGGGCAATAATTGCAGCATGGCAAGTACGTCCACCACGATTGGTCACAATCGCAGCAGCTCTTTTCATTACAGGTTCCCAGTTAGGATCAGTCATATCTGCAACCAATACATCGCCTGGTTGCACTCGATCCATTTCGCTAGCATCTTTAACAACGCGTACAGTACCTGTGCCAATTTTTTGACCGATTGCTCGTCCAGTTGTTAAGACTGTTGAATGGCCCTTTAATTTGTAGCGCATTTCAACTTTGCCTTGAGCTTGGCTCTTGACGGTTTCTGGGCGAGCTTGAAGGATATAGATTTTTCCATCAATGCCATCTTTACCCCACTCGATATCCATAGGGCGCTGATAGTGTTTTTCAATGATGACAGCATATTTAGCTAGTTCTGAAACATCTTCATCAGAAATTGAATAACGGTTGCGTTGCTCTAGAGAAACCTCAACAGTTTTAACTCTGCCCTGCTCTCCAGGCGCAGTAAATTGCATCTGAATTAATTTAGAGCCAAGACTTCTTCTGATAATTGGGTATTTACCTGCTGCAAGAATAGGTTTAAATACATAAAATTCATCTGGATTAACTGCACCTTGAACAACTGTTTCACCAAGACCATAGCTTGAGGTGATGAATACGGCGTTTTCAAAGCCAGACTCGGTATCTAATGTAAACATAACACCAGAGGCTGCTTTGTCTGAACGAACCATTCTTTGAATGCCCGCAGACAAGGCTACTTCTGCATGGGCAAAACCTTTATGGACTCGATAAGAAATAGCGCGGTCGTTGTACAAAGAGGCAAAAACTTCACGAATACGGTGCAAAATATCATTAATGCCCACAACGTTTAAGAATGACTCTTGCTGACCAGCAAATGATGCATCCGGTAAATCTTCTGCAGTAGCCGATGATCGAACAGCAAACGACCCGTTACCATCTGCATCTAACCTTGCAAAAGCTTCTCTAATTTCTTTTTCGAGACGCTCTTGAAAAGGCGCCTCTTCAACCCAGCGACGAATCTCAGCACCCGCTTCTGCAAGCGCCTTTACATCATCGACATTGAGATGATCTAAACGGGTATTAATGCGCTCAGTGAGTTGGTTATGAACTAAGAAATCACGGAATGCTAAAGCAGTTGTTGCGAAACCTGTCGGTACTCGCACTCCTGATGCATTCAATTGGGAAATCATCTCGCCAAGTGAAGCATTTTTGCCACCAACTGACTCAACATCAGTCATTCGTAGATCTTCAAAAGGTAAAACGTATGCATTGGCATGGTTTGGATTGGACATAACAACTCTCAAAGTAATAGAAAATCGGTGGTGCAGCCTAAATTAGGGTCTAATTCACCTATCAGGCATACTTAATACTTATATTGTATCCTTAAATAAACTTACAGAAATGCATCCCAATCATCATTTATGAGCGCTAAACCCCGCACAGTATTTATTGTCTCTGACGGCACCGGAATCACCGCGGAAACCTTTAGTCAGTCAATATTGGCTCAATTTGAGCTCCCCTTTAGACAAATCCGTTTACCCTTTGTGGATACGATTGATAAGGCCCATCAAGCCGTCAGAGAAATCAATGACCATGCCAAGATATCAGGTCAGCAACCGATTGTATTTACAACCCTAGTAGATACGGAAGTTAATAAAATTGTGACAGCCTCTAGCGGATTAATGATGGATATGTTTCAGACTTTCATTGTTCCGCTTGAGCAAGCGTTAGGAGTTAAATCGACACATGCAATTGGCCGATTTCATAACAATGCTTCAACTGATTCATATAAAAATCGTATTGAAGCCATTAACTTTTCTTTGGCTCATGACGATGGTCAATCCAATACAAACTTAGCTGATGCAGACGTTATATTGGTGGGAGTTTCTAGAAGTGGTAAAACGCCAACAAGTCTTTATTTAGCCATGCAATATGGCTTGAAATCTGCTAACTATCCTCTAATACCAGACGATTTTGAACGCAATCAAATGCCAGTGGATATTCAGCCTTACAAAAAGAAATTATTTGGATTAACTATTGATCCCATGCGTTTGTCGGAAATCCGTAATGAGCGCCGACCTGGAAGCAATTACGCCAAAATAGCTAATTGTCGATATGAAGTGAGCGAGGCAGAGGCAATGATGCGCAAACATAATATTCCTTGGCTCTCGACAACAAATAAATCTATTGAGGAAATTGCAACAACGATACTTCAGGAAATTAAACCCGAACAGCGTACTAACTATTGAATGAGTTAATAACGACGTACACGCAACATTTCAAACAGGCAGACTGCAGTAGCGGCTGCCACATTAAGAGATTCAATACAAAAATCTTGAGGAATTAAAACGCCTTTTGCAATTGCTAGTAACTCAGGGCTAACTCCCGAACCTTCATTGCCGAAGATCCATGCTTTAGGCGTTTTTAATTCACTCCCTAATTGATATAAATCTGTTTCAGAATTTAAGCTAGTAGCTAATAGGGGAACCTTAATTTTTTCCCGAATACCATTAAGAGTCCATCCTTCGTAGATTTTTAGATGTCTATGAGCTCCCATTCCAGCCCTTAAAACTTTGGGCGACCAGGCTTGAGCTGTGCCTTTCATGCAAACGATATTTTTTATGCCTGCTGCTAGGGCGCTTCTCATCATAGATCCAACATTACCAGAATCTTGTATGGCATCTAGAATTAATACATCATCGTGAAAATTTATTGGAAACTCATGGCTTACAATCCTAATCGAAGCCATGATTGGTGGAGCATTCCCAAGGTCAGTAACTTTTTTCCATAATGAATCATCGAGAATGTATAAATCTGTCTGCGGAAAAACTGCTAATTGAGTATCTATAACTGCTGCGATTTCAGATTGGGACATCCCCTCTTCTGTGGTAAATATCTCGATTAGATCTTCGCTTCCAAGCCATGCTTGAGCTAAATGAACACCTTCAATAACCGCTGAATGTGTTTCAGATCTAACTTTGCCAGCTTTGCTTCCAGAATCCAATAAAGATTTGATACGTTTAATTAATGGGTTATCTAAAGAACTAATTAGCTTTCCTTGCTTCATAACAATTTCACCTCTAATGCAGCCTTGACTGGCGCAAAGCTTCTTCTGTGTTCAGGGCAAGGACCAAATTGATTTAAAGCTGAGAAATGACTCTGCGTTGGATAACCCATATGTTGATCAAATCCATACATGGGATATTGCAAATGTAATTGGTTCATATCTCTATCTCGCTTCACTTTAGCCAATATGGAAGCTGCCGAAATCGACTGAACTTTACTATCTCCCTTAATAATGGCTTCCATTTCAATAGCTAACTGTGGGCAACGATTGCCATCAATAAGAGCTTTATCAGGAAGTCTGCCGAGAGTTTTTTCTAAACCTTCAATGGCCCTTTTCATGGCCAACATCGTTGCTTGTAATATATTGATACTATCAATCTCCAAAGGACTTGCCTCTGCAATAGACCAAGCTAGTGAATCTCGAATAATTGATTCATATAATTTTTCGCGGGATTTTGCGGTTAATTTTTTAGAGTCTTTCAGACCTGGTATAGGTTTATCCGGATTTAATACTACAGCTGCAGCTACGACGGAGCCAGCTAACGGTCCTCTTCCAGCCTCATCAACACCGCAAATAATTATTTCCTTAGGCATGAATAACATCTGCAATAACTTCTGCAACCAATTCTCCCGTTGGGAGATTTAAAATCTTATGCATATCAGTGAAACGGTTTTTCAATGCTGCCACCTCACTAGGCTGATTTAGCCAATTTAATGTCGCGTTTGCTAAAGCTTCTGGGCTGGCATCATCTTGTAGCAGTTCCGGGACAATAAACTCTTTAGCTAGAATGTTAGGCAAGCCAACATATGGTAAATAGCCTTGTTTTTTCATGATCCAGCCAGTTAATCTAGGCACGACATAGGAAATCACCATAGGCTTTTTCCAAAGAGCCGCTTCTAGCGTTGCTGTTCCACTGGCAATGAGTACGACATCACAGGCTTCTAAAGCGAGGCTAGCTTGACCATCGATGAGGTGAATCTGAATTAAATGACAGCGTTGATACACTTGATATGCCATCTGTTCAATCTTTGACTTGAGAGCCGGCGTGGCAATTGGGATAACAAATTCAATATCTGCACCATGTTTTTTATGCATGAGTTCGATAGCATCAAAAAATCGTGGGCCTATCAGATCAATTTCTGATTGACGACTACCTGGCAGAACAGCAATAAGTACCTTTTGATGCCCTATTCCCAACTTATTGCGAGCACCAGCAATATCAGGAGCTAATGGGATAGATGAGGCTAAAGGATGACCAACATAGCTTGCTTCCATGCCTACTTTTTCATAGATAGCAGGTTCAAATGGAAAAATACATAGCATCCTATCAACAGATTGTTTAATTTTATGTATACGCTCTCCACGCCAAGCCCAAATAGAGGGGCTAATAAAATGGATAGTTGGAATCCCAGCTAATTTTAATTTTCTTTCAACACCTAAATTAAAATCAGGTGCATCAATGCCTAAGTAGGCTAAAGGTGGATTTTTTAGCAAGTCTTGAATCAGAGCTTTACGCACTTTTAAGATAGCTGGAAGCTGCTTTAGAGCCTCCACATATCCCCTAACAGCCAATGTTTCCATTGGCCACACTGCATCAAAACCTTCTGCAATCATCTTAGGACCACCAATACCTCTAGTGGATAACTCCGATGTACTTTCAAGTTGTTTCATGCCGGCAAGCACTGAGGCTGCCAGCATATCTCCTGAGGGTTCACCCGCTACACATGCTAAATAGGGGGAAGTAACTTGATTAGCGGGCAATGCCGCGTTGTGAAGCAGCGATAAAGTCATGGAATAGTTTTACTTTTTCAGCTGAGTCAGATTCTGACTGTTTTTCGGCCGCTAAATCTGACAAAGATTTTTTAGCATCCTCAAAACTCAACCCCTGTTTATATAAAATTTTATAAGCCTGTCTAAGAGCAGAAATAGATTCTGGCGTAAAGCCACGGCGTTTTAAACCTTCAGCATTTAATCCATGAGGTTCAGCAATTGCTCCTGATGCTATTACATATGGTGGTAAATCTTGAACTAACTTTGAAGCCCCGCCAATCATAGAGTGCTCACCAATCCGAACAAACTGGTGAACGCCACACATCCCGCCAAGAATAGCCCAATCGCCGACATGAACATGACCAGCAATTTGAGCATTATTTGAAAATATGGTGTTATTTCCTACAACGCAATCATGAGCTATGTGAACATATGCCATGATCCAATTATCGTTACCAACCTTCGTAAAACCAGCATCTTGCATAGTGCCTGTGTGCAAAGTTGTAAACTCGCGAATCATATTGCGATCACCAATAATTAACTGAGTCGGCTCATCTCTATATTTCATATCTTGAGGAGCCCCACCAATAGAGGCGAAATGGCCAATCTTATTTTCAATGCCAATGG
>Ga0228700_1000915_pt1 | contig 22380 bp, 17 predicted proteins | sample McNCre317_Aug_MG_FD_178019 | JGI IMG/M metagenome (GOLD analysis project Ga0228700, IMG submission 178019) | Freshwater microbial communities from McNutts Creek, Athens, Georgia, United States - 3-17_Aug_MG | ecosystem: Environmental > Aquatic > Freshwater > Creek | place: USA: Georgia...
TGGGGTCTTTGGCCAACTCGCCCAGGTACGTCAGGCCAGGTTGTTGGCTCAAGCTTTGCACCTGGGTCTTGAGGTCGCCCTCAGGAATCATCACCAGGGTGTTGATGCCCGTGGTTATGTTCACCTTCTGGTGCTGATTTTTTCGTCGTTCACCACGGCTTGCAAGTCAACGTTGCCTTGTACTGATGAGAGCTTGAAGTCCCCCGCTGCATTGAGTTTGCTGCCTTGGGCCAACACACCTTTGGTGCCCTCAATGGTGAGGTTGCCGCCTGATTGCACGTTGGTGGTTTCATAGCGCACTTCATCTTTGCTGCTGCCGTCGCCACGCACGATATGCGCTTCGTGCTTTTCTGCGTTCATGGCGATGTTGCCGCCTGCGCTCAGGCGTGCATCCCCCGCCGCCTTGATTTGCGTCGCGGTCAAACTCATGTCGTTGGCGGTGTCAAGGCTGAGCCAGCCGCCACTTTGAATGCTGGCCGATTTCAAGTCCACCCTATCAGCCACGATGGCCACGGTTTTGCCACCGCTGTAGCTGCCGCCACCACTGACTTTGCCGCTGGCATTGATGGCCAGGCTCTTGCTCGCAGCCAAGGTGCCTGTGTTTTCTAGCTCACGCGTGGTGATGGCCACGTCGGTGCCCACAATTCTGGCGCCCTTGTTGTTGTCGTTGTTCTGGTCAAGGTGCGCCACATAGAGCTTAGGCACCAGCACCTTCTGGCCATCGACCACTTGCCACTCGGGCCACACCATGTCTTTGGTCAGAGCGGCTTGTTGCGCAGCCGTGAGGGTGTCGCCCAAACCAAAACCAAACTGGGCTTGGGCCAGCAGGCCTGCGTCCATGAGGCCCATCATGAGGTCGTAGTCGTTGTCGGTGCCCGCCACCAAGTGGGTGCGGCCTTTGAGGGCGTACATCTGGTCTTGCACGAGCTGGGTTTCGTACCAAGCGTCGCCCAAGAGTTTGATGCCGCCGGGCATGAGGCCTAGGCGGGTGAGCAGGTAGTCGGAGCCCGCAAACTTGTTGTAGCTGGTGTACTGGTCGTTAGACGCAGGGGCAAACAGGTCGCTGCGGCCACGGATGAGATAGGGCGAGGTGGCTGGGGCTTTTTCAAACAAGCCTGTTGGGCCATTGGGCACGGTGTAGTGGCTGAAGTCAAACGTGCCATTGGGGTTGAGCACCAGGCCATCTGACAATGCTTTGGGGCTGCCCAAGTTCAAACTGGGGGCTGCGCCTGCGGCACTGTTGGCCGGGCCGTTGACGATGCCAAAGCGGTCTTTGAAGGCTTGCGTCAACGGCGAGGCCGTGTTGGAGCGCTCGTCCACGAGGACCACGCGGGGGTCGGTGGACAGACCCGCAAAGCCGTCGCGGGTGTCGATGGTTTTGTTGTCCAGTTTTTCACTGGCTGTGACGGTGGCTGTGCCACCTGCGGCGATGACGCCACCCCAGGTTTCGCTGTAGCTCACGGTTTGGTGGCAGTTGAAGCACGCCGCCTTGACCACGTAGTTTTGGGTTTGTATGGCGCCATAAGCACGGTTGGTGAGCAAGCGGGTGCCTATGTTGGCGTTGAGGCGGGCCGAGATGATGCCGTATTCGTTGAGGAGGGTATCGGCTTTGATGTTGAGGTTTCTACCGGCCAGGATTTCCGAGGGTTTGCCATCGGCGTTGAAAGTGTCTTTGGCGGTGGTGGTGATGAGTGTGGGCGTGACCGATTTTTCCACCACACCGCGAGCGTTGACGGTGGGCACGACGGCGTGGTTGGTGATGGTGTTGGCCTTGAGGTTGATGTCGCCTTGGGCCTCGATGCGGCCAATGTAGTTGAGCAGGCTTTGTGCGTTGTCGCCTGCAGCGTTGCCCTGGATGGTGATGTCGCCCATGGCATACAGGCGCCCCGCGTTGTTGACGAGTTCAACACCGTAGTGGTTTTGGCTGCCACCGCTGTAGATGAGGGCTTTGTTTTCTAAGTATTGGGTTTGGGTGGTGATGTCACCCCCCGACACCAAGGTGGCTTGGTTGAGCACTTTGTCGGCTTGGATGGTGAGGCTTTGGTTGCCTTGCACCATGCCGGTGTTGCCCAGCGTCAAGGATGTGTCGCTGCTGCGGCCTTGCAACACCACCGCATTGCCTGTGAGGGTGCCGCTGTTGGTGACGCTGTCGGCCTTGATGTTCAAGCTGTCATCGCCCTGCACGCGGCCCGTGACCATCAGCGCATTGGCCGTGACGCTTGCGGTTTTGCCACGAATTTGTTGGATAACTTCCAACTGGTTGGCGGTGACGCTGAGTGCGCCGCCCGCGGTCATTTGACCGGCCAATACATCGCCTTGGGCGGTGACGGTGAGGTTGCGTCCTGCCACCAAGCTGCCTTGGTGGTTGTCAAACAAAGCGGTACCGACGTTCAAGGTCAGGTCGTTGCCTGCTTGAATTTGCGAGGCTGGTGCGCTGAGCACGATGGCGGGCGCATTGGGCACAGTCAAGTCAACAGGTTTGCCATTGGATTGGGTGATGCTGCTGCCGGTTGTGCCTGCATTGATGGCAGGCACGGCAGCTTTGGCTGTGGCGAGCTGTTGGGCGGCCGTGGTGGCAGCCGCTTGGGCTGCTGTGTTGGCTGTTTGCGCGGTGGTGACTGCGCTTTGCGCTTGGGCAATGGCGGCGGGGGTACTGGTGACGTTAGCCTGCACGCTGGCCAAGTTGGTTTGGGCAGTCTGCAGTGCGGTGGCAGCCGCTTGGGCTTGTGCATTAGCTTGGTCAGCCGCGCTTTGGGCCTGGGCCACTGCGTTGGAGGCGGCAATGTCGGTGTTCCAGTTGTAGCCACCGGTGGCAGTGCTGGCACCACTGCTAATTTTGGTTTTGTCCAAAAAGCTAAGGCTGCTGGCACCGCTGAGTTGTGCGCTGCTGGTGTCGGTGACAACGTTGTTGGCGGTGATGGTGGTGTTGCCTGTGCTGCTGATGTTGCCCTTGATGTTGACCAGCTGTCCTTGGCTAGTGGTGTTGGCCACCTTCTGTACGCTGACATTGAGCGAGGCAGGCTGAGCGCCCGTGCTGGCTTTGGTTTGGACGATTTGACCTTGGCTGTTGTCAATGTCTGCGGCGCTCACACTGAGGCTTTGACCTTGCCCTTCTATTTGACCTTTGGCGTTGTTGAGTGCCAAGCCCGCTTGCACCTGGGCACTGCCGTTTCCTTGGTGCAGGATGAGGCCCGCACCGTTGTCGATATTGCCACTGGCCGTGATGCGCATATCGCCCTTGCTGCTAAGTGTGGCGCCGTTGTTGTACACATTGCCCCCATCAACCGTGAGTTTGTTTTTAGCCAGCAGGCTACCACCCGTGTTGTCCAGTGTGTCGACTTGAATGCGAATGTTGCCGCTGTCAGTGGCATTGCTGGCGACGGTGATGTCGGTGCTGATTTGGTTGGTGTTGGTCAGGCTGGCGTAGCCAGTGATGGCCATGCGATCTGCCGCCATCACGCCGCTGTTGACCACTGCAGTTTGGGTCAATCGATCCGCGCTGGGAATGCCGTTGTCTTGATACGCAGAGAGCGTGAGTTGATCGGCTTGCAGACGGCCCGAGTTGTTCAGGGCTTGTGTGTTGATCGCCACATCTGCGCCCCCTAGGCTACCCGTGTTTTGAACCGTCCAGGCTTGGTTGATGCTGAGGCCACCAACGGCTTCGATGACGCCTGCGTTGTTGACGCGACGCGCATCGAATGTGGCTTGTCCTTCTGTGTGGATGCGACCCAAATTATTGAGTGTGGTGGCGTGAATGGTGGCCGCTGCATTGCTGACCACGGTGCCCGCACCGAGGTTGAGCACTTTGTCAGCCGTCACATCCAAGGTTTGGCCGCTGAGCGTGCCCGAGTTTTCCAGGCTGCTGAGTTGGCTGGCTGTGAGCTTGCCCTTGCTCACGAGCATGCCACTTTGCACCAATTTGTTAGCCTCAAGCGCAATGGAGCGATTGGCCGAAACACTGCCAGCGTTGTTGATGGCATTGGCTTGGAGTGTTAGATCTTGCACAGCCGAAAGGCTTGCGGTGCTGGCATTGTCCAGCGCCCCCGTGACGGTGGCTGTGACGCTGTTGCCCGATATCTTGGCTGTGTTGCTCAAGCTGGATGCGGTAATGGTCAGCGCAGCATCGGTGAGTATTTCGCCCGCGTTGATCAACGCGCCGGTGGCGATTTGACTGGTTCCTTTTGCATTGAGTTGGCCACTGTTGTTGAGGCTGTCGCTGATCATGGTGAGCGCGCCATTGGCGCCGATCTTTCCTTGATTGAGGATGGCCTGCGCTGCTTGTATGTGCTGATCTTGCCCGACCAAGGTGCCCGTGTTGGTGAGCGATTGGGCGTTGATGTCAAGCGCACCGATCGCCAGCAGACTGCCGCTTTGCGTGATTTGTTGGGCGGTGACCTGGATGCTGTTTTGCGCACTGGTTTTACCGGCATGGGTGAGTTGGCCGTCGCTGGTGATGCTCACGTTGCCCGCACTGGCCAAGGTCCCGTCCACTCGAACACCCACGCCTGTACCTGTGGCCACCAACTGGATTTGGTTGGCATACATGCCGCCCAAGGCCGCAATGTCCATGCCCCCCCGAATGTCAGGCAGCTTGGTACGACTGAGGTCGCCGTAGCGAATGTCGTTGCCGCCTGCGATGGCGTTGAGGCTGTCGGCATGCACATCACCCTGGATGTTGATAGCTTGGGAGAGCAGGTCCACCCGGCTGTCTGGCGCACTCAAACCGTCGCCACCAATGTTGATCGAACCCTGGCGTACTTTGAGCCCATCCAACTGACCTGTGCTGCCCCACATGGGCGTGCCCGTGCTGAGGGTGACGCGGCTGGTGTTGATGAATCCGCACCCATTGCAATTGACACCGTTTTCGTTGGTGATGATGACGTCGGCTTTTTTACCAGCCACTTCCACAAAGCCTTGCAACTGCGACATGTTGGCGCCTACCACCTCGTTCAAGATCATCTTGGCTTCGTTGCCTGGCTTGAGGTTGGGGTTACCTTCCACCCAGCCCGCGAGTGAGGTGTTGCTGTTATTGGCCGCGTTGTTCAAGATCAGGCCTTGCTTGCCGACATTCAGCTCCTGGTACACATTGTGTGAAACACCCGCCCCATTGGGCGTGGCAATGTTGACCTTGGGCAGACCGTTTTGTGTTTGATCCACATAGGCACGACGACCATCATTGGGCGTACCGGCATTGAGCACGACTTGGGCAAAAGCAGACACCGGCCCGAGTAGATAGCTGGCCAACAACGCAGTGGCGATTTGGCGACGAGATATACGGGGATAGATCATGACTTTCTCGCTCACAAGGCAATGCTGAAATGGGCCAACCAGCGTTCACGGGACTCGCTGGCAAACTCGACCGGACGGCTCAAGGCCCGGGTGTAGGTGAGGTCAGCTTTGACCTTGCCCCAGTCCATGCGCATGCCGATGGCATACCCCGTGAGATGGTGTTGGCTGACTTGTTGCTGCACGTTCGGTTTGACGTAGCCGGCGTCATAGCCCAAATACGGCGTCAAGCTGACAGTCTCGATGCGCACAGGACTGCTTTCCAAGTCGTTACGCAACCAGGCACCTTTGGGACCGAATAGGCTGTTGTCTTGGTAGCCACGCACGTTGTAGCGGCTACCCATATACATTTGTGCAAGAGTCGGCACGTTGGCTTGCGCATCTTGCATTTGAAAGCTCAAACGCCAAATGCCTTGGTTGTCAGACAAGGGCAGGGTGAGGTTGGCTTGTGCTTTGTGCGCCCAATAGCGCGGGTCTGTGCCACCAGGAATGCTGTCCATGGCATCGATCAATCCCGTACCTTGATCCGCACGCAATTGCCAATCGAACATGTTGTTGCCAAAGTAGCGCTTGCCTTTGATGCCCGCATAGGCAACGGCCAGTCGGCGGTACTGGCTGTTGATGTTGATGTCTTGTGTGTAGCTGCGCTGATGCGTGAAGTCCAAGCCTGCGATCAGGCTGAGCTTGCTGCTCTGGTCGCGCGTGAGCAGGTATTCGTAGCTTGCCCCTGATTTTTTGGAGCGCGTTTGGTAGAGGTAGTCTTGGTTGATACCCGGCAACGTGAAGTCTGTTTTGAACACCGCCAGCGATGCGCCCCACAGGTGGTTGCCACGCGACAGGCTGTAGTTGGCTGTGACGCCTTCGAAGAGGGAACCTAAGGTGCCACGGTCTAAATTGCGGTTGTACCCAATGGCCAATTGATCGTTGCGACCCCACAGGTTGTCCGTAGCAAATTCAGTGTTGCTGCGCCAATGGCCCATGCTGGTGTTGCCACTGTTGTCAACCATCTGGGTCCAGCGGTTGCGCGGCTTTTCTGTCATCTCAACCACAACCACCGAGGTGCCGGGCTCTTTGCCTGGATAGAGCTGGAATTTGGCTTCTTGAGACGGCACGCGGTTGAGGTTTTCCAGGCCTTGCTCAAGATCGCGCAGATTGAGGTAGCCGCCCGCTTCTTCTGGAAAAGCGTAGGTCAATCGGTCGTCTGCGTCTTTGTCGTTGTAGCGGTAACCTTCAATGCGTCCAACCACCACACGCAACACCAACTCACCGCCAGTGATGTCTTGCTCTGCCGCATACACACGGGTGGTAGTCCATCCACGCTGTTGGTACCAACGGTTGAGATCGCCCAACAAGGCGTTGACTTCTTCGGCAATCAAACATTGACCCAGATAGGCGCTCAACACCTCTTGAGGCAGTGCGCCCAACGCGTCGGGATGGCCTTCCAGCTGAATGTGCTGAACCACACGACACGCGCCAGTTTGGGGCTTGGCCTTCGGGCTGGACGTGGGCGACTCTGTTTCGGGACTCAGCCCGTCCACGTCACGCGGCTCGCGTCGTGTGGCGTCTTGAACGGCCCGCTCGTGTTGACGCGTCAACGCGTCGATCGGCACCGCCTGCGCCAACACAGAAGTAGCACCTACAAGCCACCCACCCCAAATGCCCGCCAACCATTTGAGATTGGTCTTTGCCCCGTACAAACCCATTGAGCAACCCTTAAAGCTTTGATGTGCTTTAAATGGTATCTATATGCAGAATTTATTTATTAATAAGTACTACATATTGCCGTGATTCCTAACGAACAGTGCACGCAACAAAAAGCCCCAGTCGCCTGAGCTACTGGGGCTGTGCTTTGGTCGGCAAGTTGTTGACGTTGCCGCAAATTAAGCGTTAGAAGGGAATGTCGTCGTCCATGTCGTCAAAGCCACCTTTGGCAGGTGCGGGCGCTGCTTGACGTTGAGGTGCTGGCGCAGCTTGGCGCGGTGCAGCAGGACGGCTGTAGCCGCCTTCGTCACCACCACCAGAGCTGGGGTTGCCCATACCTTCACGGCCACCCAAAAGTTGCAACTCGGTGGCGATGATGTCGACGGTGTTCTTTTCAACGCCGGTAGTTTTGTCGGTGTACACGCCGTATTTCAAACGGCCTTCGACGTAAATCGGGCGGCCTTTTTTGACGTATTCGCCAGCAATCTCAGCCAAGCGGTCATAAAACGTGACGCGGTGCCACTGGGTGTCTTCAATCATCTCGCCGCTGTTTTTGTCTTTGCGACGACTCGATGTCGCCACGCTCACGTTGGCCACAGCTTGGCCGCTGGGCAGATAGCGCACTTCGGGATCGCGGCCACAGTTGCCGACGAGGATGACTTTGTTAACGGATGCCATGGGTAAATTCCTCCAATAGGGGGTGATTATGGGGTCTTGCTCGGGTCAGTAGAAGGGGTGGGGGTTCGCACAGGCGCCACCATGGGCCAAGCTACCACCAGCCACACCAGCATCAATGCCGCGCAAGTTAAAAACAAACCTTGTGTGCCGTAGCCTTTGACGAGTTGCCCGCCCATCCAGCCACCGGCAAAAAAGCCCAGCGATTGCAAAGTGTTGTACACACCCATGGCCGCCCCACGCGAGGCTGCGGGCGCAATGCGCGACACCAAGCTGGGCTGCGTGGCTTCGAGCACATTGAAACCACAAAAAAATGCAAACAACAACCACGCCAACGTGGCGATGCTGGGTGCGCCAGAAGACACCCACAGCAAGGCCACTTGCACCAAGGCAATCAGCGCAATCGCGCTCAAAAACACGCCACGCAAATAGCCCCGGCGCTCCATGGGGAACACGCCGCCCATCAACACAAACGAGGCCAACACGGCGGGCAAGTAAATTTGCCAATGGTCATCTTTGGCCAAGCCCGCTTGCACCAAGAAGGCCGGAATGGCCACCCACATGGCCAGTTGCACCGCATGCAGCACAAACACGCCCAGGTTCAAACGCATCAAGGCAGGATCAGCCAACACTTGGCGCAAGCCGCCACGTGCGGCGTCTTTGTGCTTCAGCGGTTCAGCGGGTACCGCCCACAGCACCACAGCCACGCCTGCCAAGGCCAGCAAAGCGGTCAACACAAACAAACCCGACAGCCCGATGTGCGCGGCAATCAGCGGCGACAACACCAGCGAGATTGCAAACATCAAGCCAATACTCGCCCCCACCAAAGCCATGGCCTTGGTGCGCACGTTGTCGCGAGTCAAATCGGCCAACAAAGCGGTGACCGCCGCAGACACCGCACCGGCGCCTTGCAAGGCGCGCCCAATCAGCAACTCATGCAAGGTGTCGGCGCTGCCTGCCAAGGCGCTGCCTGCGGCAAATACCAGCAAGCCAAAAATAATCACGCGCTTGCGGCCCAAACGATCCGAGGCCACGCCAAACGGAATTTGTAAGATGCCTTGCGTCAGACCGTAAATGCCCATGGCCAAGCCAATCAAAGCAGGGTCATCGCCGCCCGGGTATTTGCGTGCTTCCAGCGCAAACACGGGCAGCACCAAAAACAAGCCCAGCATGCGCAGCGCAAAAATAGATGCCAAGCTGCCACTGGCGCGCCGCTCGGTGGGCGTCATGGTGGGGCTGTCGTCTAAAGAGGGATCGGGGGTTAAGTTCATCGTCACAGCCTGCCATTGTCCTGCATTCTGGCCAATGAAACGCATCGCCACTATCATGGCGGGTTGCCCTTTGATTGATTGACCTCGTGAACGATACCAATGACGGCGCCTACCTAGGCCAGGCCATGCACCACCCTTCAGCCATGCGAAACATCAGCATTCGCGGGGCACGCACGCACAACCTGAAAAACATCGACCTCGACATTCCACGCAACCAGCTGGTGGTGATCACGGGTTTGTCGGGCTCGGGCAAATCCAGCCTCGCGTTTGACACGTTGTACGCCGAAGGCCAACGCCGTTATGTAGAAAGCCTCTCGGCCTACGCACGCCAGTTTTTGGGCCGCTTGGACAAGCCCGATGTGGACCTGATTGAGGGCTTGTCGCCAGCCATCAGCATTGAGCAAAAAGCCACCAGCCACAACCCGCGCTCCACGGTGGGCACGGTGACCGAAATTCACGACTACCTGCGCTTGCTGTTTGCCCGCGCAGGCACGCCGTATTGCCCTGACCACAACTTGGCGCTGCAAGCGCAAAGCGTGTCGCAAATGGTCGACGCCGTGATGGCCCTGCCCGAAGACACCAAGCTGATGCTGCTTGCACCCATTGCGCGCGACCGCAAGGGCGAATACAGCGAGCTGTTTAGTCAGCTGCAAGCGCAGGGCTATGTGCGCTTTCGCATCGAAGGCAAGGTGTACGAATACGACGACCTGCCCGAGCTGAAGAAAACCGAGAAACACGACATTGACGTGGTGGTGGACCGCATCAAGGTACGACACGAAGCGCCAGCAGCTCCCGTCTCTGTGGCAGCGCTCAGCATTGGCGACATTGCCGTGGCGTCACCGCCGCCGGGCTTGCGCCAACGTTTGGCCGAGAGCTTTGAAGCCGCGCTGCGTTTGGCCGAAGGCCGCGCCATCGCGTTCGAAATGGACACCGGCGTGGAACACAGCTTCAACGCCAAGTTCTCGTGCCCGCAGTGCACGTACTCCATCAGCGAGCTCGAGCCACGCCTGTTCTCTTTCAACTCACCCGTGGGCGCTTGCCCGGCCTGCGATGGCTTGGGTCACCAAGACTTTTTTGACCCTGCACGCGTGGTGGCGTTTCCATCGTTAAGCCTGGGCAGCGGCGCCATCAAAGGCTGGGACCGCCGCAACGCGCATTACTTCACCATGCTGGAGAGCTTGGCCAAACACTACAAGTTTGACCTCGACGCGCCGTATGAAGACCTGAGCCCCGAGATACGCCAAGTGCTGTTGTATGGCTCGGGCGAGGAAGAAATCAAGTTCAACTACAGCCTGGAATCGGGTGGCAAAAAGCTGAGCAAGAAGCACCCCTTCGAAGGCATCTTGGTCAACATGGAACGTCGCTACCGCGAAACCGATTCGGTGGTGGTGCGCGAAGACCTGTCGCGTTATCGTGGCACGCGTGCCTGTACCGCCTGCGGTGGCACCCGCCTGCGGCGCGAAGCGCGCAATGTGCGCATTGGCGAAGGCGCGCAAATGCGCGGCATTTTTGACATCAGCCACACCACGCTGGGCGAATGCTTTGGCTACTTCAACACGCTCCAACTGCACGGCGCCAAAGCTGAAATTGCCGACAAGGTGGTGCGCGAAATTGCCTCACGTTTGAAGTTCCTCAACGATGTGGGTTTGAACTACCTGAGCCTCGACCGAAGTGCCGACACCTTGTCGGGCGGCGAGGCGCAGCGCATTCGCCTCGCGTCGCAAATTGGCTCGGGCCTGACCGGCGTGATGTATGTGTTGGACGAGCCCAGCATTGGCCTTCATCAGCGCGACAACGACCGGCTCATTGACACCCTCAAGCACCTGCGCAACATTGGCAACAGCGTGCTGGTGGTGGAGCACGACGAAGACATGATTCGCGCGGCAGACTTTTGCGTAGACATGGGCCCCGGCGCGGGCGTGCATGGCGGCCAAGTGATGGCCAGCGGCACACCCGCCGAAGTGGAGGCCAATCCCAACTCACTCACAGGCCGCTACCTGGCGCGAGCCTTGCGCATTGAGGTGCCGGTCAAACGCAACGCCTTCTTGCCTGTCGCACCTGAAGACTTGGCCTTTCATCGCAAGCTGCACAAAGACGCGTCTGCGCATCAAGTCATCCGCATCCGTGGCGCGCGAGGCAACAACCTGAAAAACGTCACCGCCGATTTCCCCGTGGGCTTGCTCACTTGCGTCACCGGTGTGTCGGGCTCGGGCAAGTCGACCTTGGTGAACGACACGCTGTACACCGCAGCGGCGCACACCATTCACCGCGCGCACGACGAGCCAGCAGCGCACGACGAAATCACCGGCCTCGATTACTTTGACAAAGTTATCAACGTCGACCAATCGCCCATTGGCCGCACACCCCGCAGCAACCCCGCCACGTACACCGGCTTGTTCACCCCCATTCGCGAGTTGATGGCCGAAGTGCCGATGGCCCGCGAACGCGGCTATGGTCCGGGACGCTTCAGCTTCAACGTGGCCGCAGGCTCGGGCGGCGGCCGCTGCGAAGCCTGCCAAGGCGACGGCATGGTGAAAGTGGAAATGCACTTTTTGCCCGACGTGTATGTGCCCTGCGATGTGTGCCACGGCTTGCGTTACAACCGCGAAACCTTGGAGGTCATGTACAAGGGCAAAAACATCGCGCAGATCTTGGACCTCACGGTGGAAGCGGCGTTGCAGTTTTTCAGTGCGGTGCCCAACATCGCGCGCAAGTTGCAAACCTTAATGGACGTGGGCTTGTCGTATCTGCAACTTGGCCAAGCTGCCACCACCCTCTCAGGCGGTGAAGCGCAACGCGTGAAGCTGGCCCTGGAGCTGAGCAAACGCGACACCGGCCGCACGCTCTACATCTTGGACGAGCCCACCACGGGTTTGCACTTTGCCGATATTGCGTTGCTCTTGAAAGTGCTGCAACACCTGCGCGATGCGGGCAACACCATCGTCATCATCGAGCACAACTTGGACGTCATCAAAACCGCCGACTGGTTGATTGACATGGGGCCAGAGGGCGGCAGCGGGGGCGGCACGGTGGTGGGTGTGGGCACGCCAGAAGACTTGGCGGCCAACCCTGCGAGCTTTACTGGGAAGTACTTGAAGCGCTTGTTGCCAAGCTGATCGTCAATGCTGATGCCCGTGCGCGCCATGCACATGGCGGTGGGTGATTTCTTCCGCTGTGGCGGTGCGCACATCCGTCACCGTGCAGCTGAAACGCAGGGCTTGACCCGCCAAGGCGTGATTGCCGTCCAGGTGCACTTCGGGCCCTTTGATTTTGACCACGTTGAACACCTGGGGCTGCCCGTCGGCGCCAGCGCCTTGCAACTGCCCGCCCACTTTCACGCCGGGTGGAAATTCAGCTTTGGGGATAACGCGCACCAACGATTCGTCGCGCTCGCCAAACGCATCTTCTGCGCTCAGATCCAGCGTGACGGCAAAGCCCACCGCTTGGCCATTGAGCGCGGCTTCGACCTTTGGAAAGATGTTGTCGTAGCCGCCGTGCAGATACGACAAATGCCCCGAATCCAAGGGTTTGCCTGTGGGGGTGGTGACTTGGTATTTGATGGTGACGGCCGTGTCTTGAATGATGTGCATGGCGAAGCTTTGAATGAAAAACGCCATTGTCCACGACCGGACTGCAGAATCATCATCGTGGCTTACCTGCGTGAAAGCTATGCAGCAAGCACCGTGAGCAAGGTTTGGCCATTCGCCACCAGTTTTTCCCCTTGTGAATCCACCGCAAATAAATCGCATGCAGTAAAAACCTGCGTCTTGCCGGGCTTCACAACACGTGCGCGCGCAATGAATTTTTGCCCTACCGCAGGCCGCAAGCAATTGACCGAAAAATTTGCAGCCAACAAGTGAGGTCCTGCCACAGTCGCGGCAGCAAAGCCACATGCTGTGTCGATCAACGCACCAATCAGCCCCGCGTGTAAATAGCCCGTGTACTGCCCCACCTCTGGGCGCCAAGGCATTTGGATTTCAACCACGCCAGACTCGGCCACCGTCACCTCGATACCGCACCACCGATTGAATTCGGCCATGGCATTGATCTTTTTCAACATCTCAAGTGCATTCATTGGGATTTCCTTTGTTGGGTGTGGAACCACGCGATGTGATCCATCAGCATTTGTCGAAGCCTCTGCTGCTCTGCCATCACCGCGTCGATTTCAGCCACACGTTGGTGGATCGCTTGAACCATCTCTTTGGACGACAGCGTCCCGGCTTTGAAGCGCGGCAAGTACTCGGCAATCCATGGCAGCGCAAAACCCATGTCTCTGGCCATGGCAATGAAAACCACATGCCGCACTGTTTTGTCTTCGTAATCGCGGTAGCCATTGGGCTGGCGTCGACTCTCGATGAGGCCTGCAGATTCATAGCGTCGCAAGCGATGCACCGACACTTGGGTTTTGACAGAGAGTTCAGAAATGCGCATGAATTCAGTCTAGCAACGCTCGCACAATGCCAAGGTTCACGCAGCTGACGCGTGAGCGACAAATCTGTCGGCGCTTGAGCTCTGGGTGATACCGCTTTGCACCAGCCTCAGGTACAACACGTTCATCTCTTGGAGCTGCTGATGACTCAAACACACACACCCTTGCCGTACGCCCAACCCGCCGAGGTCGGCCTGTGTCCGGATCGCACGCAACAACTGATGGACGTGCTGCGCCGCGAAGTGGCCAGCGGACGACTACCGGGCGCTGTGGCGATGATTGCACGGCAAGGCAAGATTGCTTTGTTGGACGCCGTGGGCCAGCAAGATCCAGACACCGGATCGGCCATGAAGACAGACAGCATTTTTCGCATCTATTCCATGACCAAGCCCGTGGTGTCGGTGGCAGTGATGATGCTGGTGGAGCGTGGCCAGTTGCTGCTGAGTGACACGGTCAGCCGTTGGTTACCTGAATATGCCCATCAACAAGTCGCGACCACTCACGGATTGATTCCCGTCCAACGAGAAGCCACCGTGCAAGACCTGCTGCGCCACACCGCAGGACTGACGTATGAATTTTTGGGCACGTCGTCTGTGCAACAACAATACGCACAGGTGAACATCGCCTCGCGCGATCGCAGCAATGACGAATTTTCAAAAACGCTGGCAGCGCTGCCGTTGCAATTTCAACCTGGCAGCGTGTGGGCTTACAGCCGCGCCACCGATGTGCTGGGGCGCTTGGTGGAGGTGGTCAGTGGCCACAACTTGGGTGCGTTTTTGAAGCAAGAAATCTTCGACCCCTTGGGCATGGTTGACACGGGCTTTGCTGTGCCGCCCGAACACCACCACCGAATTGCCGAACCCTTTGCCCACGACCCTGACGGCGGCGTACCGATGCAGGTGATTGAACCGCGTGAAGTGCCGGCCATGGACAGCGGCGGCGGTGGCCTGATGTCTACCGCCATGGACTACACGCGCTTTTTGCAATGCCTGCGCAACCGTGGCGAATTAGACGGTGTGCGTTTGATCGGACCGCACACGCTGGACTTCATGACCGCCGACCACCTGGGCGACATTCCCGCCGACGGCACCTTGCTGCCGCCGGGCCACGGCTTTGGTTTGGGCTTTGCAGTGCGCACACATTTGGGCTTGTCACCTTTGCCAGGCTCGGTGGGTTTGTATTACTGGGGCGGTATTGCGGGCACCACATTTTTTGTCGATCCCGCGCTGGACATGTACGCCATGCTGCTGATTCAAGCGCCCAACCAGCGCGACTATTACCGTCCGCTGTTTCGCAACTTGGTCTACGCGGCGCTTCAGTGAGCTTTGGCGGCCTGCAAAGTTTCGCGCGTTTGCAGGGCCACACGACGCGCAGCCTCTGCAAAGTCGTCACCCTTAGACGCATACAAAATCGCGCGCGATGAGTTGACGATGATGGGGCCGGTGGTCTCGCCGCCGCTCACACGCAAGCCTGCTTTAACCGTCGCCACAGCATCGCCACCTTGTGCGCCCACACCCGGAATGAGCAAGGGCACCGTAGGCGCGAGTTCGCGCACACGTTCAATTTCTTTGGGGTAGGTCGCGCCCACCACCAAGCCCAGTTGGCCATTGAGGTTCCAAGGGCCTTGAGCCAAGCGGGCCACGTGCTCATACAGCAAAGGCTGGCCATCCACGGACGCGAGGCGTTGGTTTTGCAAGTCGTCGCCCCCAGGGTTGGAGGTGCGGCACAGCAAGAACGCACCCTTGCCGTGGTACTTCAAATACGGTGCGACTGAGTCCCAGCCCATGAAGGGCGAGAGGGTCACCGCATCAGCGCCGTAGCGTTCAAAGGCCTCAATAGCGTATTGCTCGGCGGTGCTGCCAATGTCGCCGCGCTTGGCGTCCAAGATGATGGGCACATGGGGCGCCACACGGCGCATGTGTTCCATCAAGCGCTCCAGCTGACCTTCGGCGCGGTGCGCGGCGAAGTAGGCAATTTGGGGTTTGAAGCTGTTCACCAGATCGGCCGTGGCATCGACGATGGCGGCGCAGAAGTCGTAAATCTTGTTCGAGTCGCCCTTGATGCGATCTGGAAACTTGGTCGGTTCGGGGTCAAGGCCCACGCACAGCATGGAGGCGTTTTGGCGCTCGGCGCGCGCAAGCATGTCAAGAAAGGTCATGACGCGATTTTAGAAGGCTTACCATCCCCACCATGTCTACACAGCCCACGCCCTCGTCCAGCCCTGTGCCAACACCCACCGTCAGCACGCGCATGCCTTTGCTGACGCGGCGTCAGCTGTGGACGCTGATCACCCTCACCTTGGTGTGGGGCATCAACTGGCCCATCATGAAATTTGGGGTCACTGGGTTTCCTCCGCTGACCTTTCGCAGTTTGTCGATGCTGATTGGTTTGCCTGTGTTCGGCCTGGCGCTGGTGCTGATGAAAGTGCCGTTTCGTATCCCGCGCGCGCACTGGCGCGAGCTGTTGGTGTTGGCCGTCAGCAATATGTTTGTTTGGCACATCTTGGTGATCTTGGCCATCCCTATGCTCTCCAGCGGACGGGCGGCCATTTTGGGTTACACCATGCCCATCTTCTCGGCCATCTGTGGCGTGCTGTGGTTCAACGCGCCGTTGCGCGCGCGCCAGTGGCTGGGTGTCTTCGCCGCTGCAGTGGGGGTGCTGCTTTTGCTGTGGAATGAGCTCACCCACTTTGCCGGACAGCCTGTGGGGGTACTGATGATTTTGGTGGCAGCGGCCGTCTGGGCTTATGGCACCCAACGTTTGCGTCACACCCCGATGGAAGTTCCCACCTTGACGATTGCGTTTTGGATGACCAGCCTGACCACGGTGCTGCTCACGGTACTGGCCTGCGTGTTTGAACAAGACCGTTGGCAAATGCCCGCGCCAAGCACGCAATCGGCCATTCTTTACAACGCCTTGGGCGTGTTTGCGTTTGCACAAGCGGCGTGGCTGACGTTGGCGCGTGGCTTACCGCCTGTGGCATCCACCCTGAGTGTGATGTTCATTCCCGTGTTGGGGGTGTTCAGCGGCGCTTGGTGGTTGGGCGAAGTGCTGCATTGGCAAGACTGGAGCGCCGTGGTGCTGATGGTGGTTGCGATCGCCTCTGTACTGTGGCCTGCGAAGGCGCCTTAAGCAGACTCAGACCCTTTGACATGCGCCATGGCCAGACACAAGTCAGCCCACACCTTGGCTTTCTCGGGCAAGTTGCGCAGCACATACGCGGGGTGATAGGTCACCACCACCGGTAAGTTCTGGTAGGTGTACACCCGGCCGCGCAGTTTGCCCAGTGGCGTCGTCTCGACATCGGGCAGGGTATCGCGCAACAGCGCTTGCACCGCAAAGCGGCCCATGGCCAGAATGATTTTGGGTTGGAGCAAGGCCACTTGACGCTCTAAGTACGGCAAACACTGCGCCACTTCTTCGGGCTTGGGGTTGCGGTTGCCCGGTGGGCGGCACTTGAGCACGTTGGCGATGTACACGCCGCCCCCATCTGGGCTGCGCGCTCCCGTACGTGAAAGCTTCATGGCGCCGAGCATGTTATCGAGCAGCTTGCCGGCTTGCCCCACAAACGGCTCGCCTTGGATGTCTTCGTTTTCGCCTGGAGCTTCGCCCACAATGAGCCAATCGACTTGTGGTGCTTGACCCTCTGCAGCGGGGGCTCCCACACCAAACACCGTGTTTTTGCGCGAGCCACACAAGCTGCAAGCTTGGCAGCCAGAGACCGTGTTGTGCAAGGCTGACCAATCCATTTGATCAATGCCTTCGGGGCGTTGAATCAGAACGGGCGCAGGTTTGGTGGGATTTGGAATGGCTTGTGCGACCAGCGCACTGGCGGCGACAAAGCGGTGCGCTTCGTCAGCGTGGACTTGCATCACCACTTCGGGCGGCTGCGATGCCGAGGTGTCCACCGCCAGCGCTTCGACCACAGGCGCGTCCATGAACGCAGCTTCGGACATGGGGGACCACACGCGCACGCCCATTTCGGCCAACATGGCGCGTTGGCGTTTGTCGAGGTGCAAGATGTCGGTCATGGTCACAGGCTCACAGTTTCAACGACATGACCACTGCATCTTCGCGGTGGCCAGAATGCCCGGGGTAATAGTTTTTGCGTTCACCCACACGACGGTAGCCATAGCGCTCATAGACCTGCTGTGCACGGTTGTTGCTAGCGCGCACTTCCAGCCACAGCCAATGTGCGCCGCGTCCACGTGACCACACAGACAGGGCATCCAACATCAACACCGCCCAGCCTTGGCCTTGAAACTCGGGCGCCACGGTGATGTTGAGTAAATGCACTTCTTCGACGCCTTCCATAGCCACAAAGTAGCCCAGCACGGTGTCGCCGCCCATAAGGGTCATCACTTGATAGCCCGCTTTGAGGGAGTCGACAAAGTTGCCGCGTGTCCATGGATGGCTGTAGGCACGTTGCTCCACGCGCAGCACATCGTCGAGCAACGCTTCGTTCAGCGGCTCGAGTCGGGCTTCGGGTTTCAAAACAGCGCTCATGGGATAGTGTGAGGATGGGGCTCAGGCTTGCATTGTCGATCAAGCTGCGTGGGGCGCAGCGGCTTCCTTCGCCTGCAGGCGCTCTTCGGTGGTTTGCGCCACTTTGTCACGGATGTACAAAGGCAAGGCGTCTTCCGGCGGCACGGCCAGGCCTTGCGCCCAGGCCTGGGGTGCTAAACGCAGCAAAGCAGCGGCTGTCGGCATGGCGCGTAGCTGCGGCGCACGCAACGCGGCAGGCCATCGCTCGGCATAAAAATCCCATGCATTGCCTGCAGCCACAAACCCATCAACGGACCAATCGGCAGGCCACTGCAAATGCTCAGGGTTGTGGACCTGATTCGCTTGCACACAGCGCCAGCCAGATTCAGCGGCGCTGGCCGCATATTCGTAAGCGGCGCTGTAGACCTGCTCCATGCGCGCATCCATCACCACCAGCACGCGCGTCACAGCAGGCTGCACCTTTAAGGCTTGCGCATGGCGCACCTCTTCGGCCACGGCCAACAAGGTGTCGATGGGCAACACGCGCAAGTCAGCGCCAAAGGCCAAGCCCTGCGCCACCGAACACGCCGTGCGCAAACCGGTGAACGCGCCGGGCCCGCGTCCCAAAACGACCGCTTGCAAATCGCGCAACGACAGCCCTGCCTCAGACAACAAGGATTGAATGCTGGGCAAGATGTGTTCGGACGATTTCGCCCCTCCCTGCGAGGTGTGGGTCCATTGCTGGCCTGCCCGCGCCACGGCGAGTGACAGAAGGTCGGTGCTGGTCTCTAACGCGAGCCATGAAAAGGTGTGCATGGGGTGATTATCCCGGCAGTGATAATTTGCCCATGTTGCTCACGCCTAATCGCCTTCATTTCTTGTCTGAAACCCTGCGACACTGCGCTTTGGCGGGTTTGTTGTGCAGTCTTGGGTTATTGGCGCCGCCATGGGCCCAAGCCGCACCGAGCAAAATAAAAAGCACGCCACCCAGCCACACCCAAGGCGACATCGGTCATTTACCACCCGAGGTGCAAGCCGCGCTGCAACGCGCCAAGGTACCTGCCGAAGCCCTGCACGTGATGGTGGTCGACACCCAAGCACAGGCCACACCGCGCTTGAGCCATATGGCGCAAGCCCCAATCAACCCAGCCTCGCTGATGAAGCTGGCCACCACCACAGCAGCGCTGGACCTGCTGGGCCCCGCGTTTGTCTGGCGCACACCGGTGTACGTGGATGGCACCGTGCGTGACGGCGTGTTGCAGGGCAATGTGTACCTGCGCGGCAGTGGTGACCCCCGTTTGGTGGTGGAACGTTTGTGGCTTTTGATGCGTCGCATTCAGGGCTTGGGCATTCACAAAATACAGGGCGATATCGTGCTTGACCGTAGCGCGTTTGACGTGCCCGGACGCGATGCGGCCAGCTTTGATGGCGAACCCCTGCGCCCCTACAACGCGGCACCCGATGCCTTGTTGCTCAACTTCAAATCGCTGCTGATTCAGTTTGTGCCTGACCGGGCTGCCAACGTGGCACGCATTCAAATAGAGCCCCCCATGGCAGGCGTGCAATTCCCAGCCACCGTGGCGCTGTCTGCGGGTGACTGCAACGACTACCGGGGCAGTTTGAAGCCCGATTGGTCTGACCCCACGCGAATTCGTTTCACCGGCAACTTTCCCGCAGCATGCGGCGAAAAAGTGTGGCCCATTGCCTACAGCGCGCCCCCGCAATTTGCCGCCCGCGCGATAGCTGGCATGTGGCAACAACTGGGCGGACACCTCAGCGGCCAGGTGCGTGAGGGCAGCGTACCCGCCAACTTGCAACCCGTGTTCAACAGCGATTCCGCCACGCTCGCTGAAGTCATTCGTGACATCAACAAGTTCAGCAACAACGTGATGGCCCAGCAGCTCTTTTTAACGCTCAGTCAGCAGCAACGCGGCGTGGGCAGTTTCGACGCCTCGCGCGAGGCGTTGCAACGTTGGTGGCGCGAACACGTGGGCGGTGATGTGCCGGTGTTTGACAACGGTTCCGGCCTGAGTCGCGACGAGCGCATCAGCGCGCAAGCCTTGGCGCGTTTGCTGCAAGTGGCCTGGGCTTCACCCACCATGGCGGAGCTGATGAGCTCTTTGCCCATCAGCGGACTAGACGGCACCTTGAAGCGCAGCAAAGCGCAGGGCGTGGCGCATTTGAAAACCGGTAGCCTGCGCGATGTGGCTGGCGTGGCGGGCTTTGTCGATGGCGCCAGCGGCAAGCGTTGGGTATTGGTCGCCGTGCTCAACCACCCCAACGCCAACGCGGCACGACCCGCACTCGACGCCTTGATCGATTGGGTTGCGCAGCAACCCTGATATTTTTTAAATAAAGAACCCGCGATGATCTTGCTCACCGACTGGATTGGCTACGCAGCCGCCACACTCACCACGGCGAGCTTTGTGCCGCAAGCTTGGCTCACGTTTAAAACGCGTGATGTGCGCGGCATTTCACTGGGAATGTACAGTGCCTTCACCTTGGGGATTGCGCTGTGGTTGGCCTACGGCTTGTTGATTCAAGCTTGGCCCGTGGTGATTGCCAATGTGATCACCCTGGCCTTGGCAGCGAGTATTTTGTGGATGCGCTTGCGTTTTGGCACAAGCACTGACACCTAGGCTTAGCGCCAGGCGGCGCGGTATTCCGTCACGTTGTAGATGTAGTCTGCAATCATGCGATGGACGGCAGGCGTGAGGTTGTAGTTATCAGCAAACACAGCGGTGGCGTAGTCCCAGGGCAAATTGCTATTGCGGGAGTTGGTTTTGATAGATGCGGCGTTAGCCGTGCTGCACAAGGTAGACGCCGTGATGTCGTTGACACAAACCGGCACATCCGGATTGGTCAGCAGTACCCCTGCCGTGGTAGCGATCCCAAATGTGCTGGCATTGCCTGTGGGGTTGGGAAACGCGCGCCCGTAAATATCACTGCCGCCCGCTCCCGTACCCGTGACCAAATTGAAATATTGTGCAATGTCAGCCAACAACACAGGCTGTCCATACGTGGTGCCAGGATAGCGATTGACCAAGGCTTGAGAGATTTGACAACCAAACGAACTGCAGCTCGTATCGCCAGACGTCAATATGCTCAGTTGTTGCACAAAACTGTATTGGTCACTGAACGTGGGGTAAGACGTGTGCGTGGTAGTTTCTGCGGCAAAGACCCAAGGCATACGCGCGACATTGAACGGCGCAACGATCAAGACATGCTTGGCACCTGCTGTGGTTAAACGCTGCACCACATTGGCCAAATCGACGGCGGCCTGCGCCACATTCGCTTTGGCTTGGTCTGCCGTCATGGCATTGGCAAAATATTGCTTGGCGTTGTAAATGATGTCGCGTGTCCCTGCTGTGATGACGATCAAGTCGTTATCGCCAGGGGTGTTGTGCGCCAAAAAATTTGTCACTTGATCTGTCAAAGGAGCGGCCGCGACGCCCGAACCATTGGTCACGGCCGCTGACACGCGAGCCTCGCCTTGGGCATAGCTGTAAGCACCGCCAACAAGCACACGCGTATCGGTGACTGCACTCATGCTGGTGAAGCCGTAAATAAACGCAAACCGCTCGGCCACCGTCATGCTCCCGCCCGCAGCGGCATCGTCCACGGTGTAACGGAACCCGCCCGCGCCCACATCGCTGAAGCCATCGCCAAAAGCAATGACGCGTGCATTGGCAATGTTTGGGTTGACTTTGGTACTGAGCGGATTGACCGTGCTACTCGTTCCGCCACATGCGCTGAGCAAGCTTGCCAAGGCCAGGGCGCATGCGCCCATCAGACGTTGAATTGAAATATGGGTCATCAGATGTTCTCGTTGATTGAGCGTAGTTTAGCCAGCTGGCGTGGCAGCCCGGGTCAGCCGGTCCAAAACGCCCTCCCACCCGGGAAGTTGGGCAGGGCGTTCGACCCAAATCTGGGCCACACCCTGGCGATCAAATTCACGCAGCTGCGCAAACAACACATGGGCACAGGCGAGCGGATCTTGCGGCATTGCACATTGCACCACGTGGGCGCTCAAAGCCGCGTTGACTTGCATGGGGCGACGCGACCACACGGCCACGCGGCTTGGTCCGGCCGTGGTCGTGCTCAGGTGGTTCAAAGCAGCTTGCATTTCTTGGGCATCCATCAAGCGCACTTGCGCGGACGGTGCATAGTGCGACGCCAATGTACCGGAAGCACGCGGCGCATCGGCATCTGTGATGGCTGGGGTGCGCACAATCTCGCCACAAGCTGCACTCAGCTGTTCGAGCGTTAACACCCCCGGACGCAACAACACCGGCATGCCTCGTGTGCAGTCGACGATGGTTGACTCAATGCCCACGTCACAGGCACCGCCATCCACAATCAGCAAGCGCTCGCCAAACTCGGTGGCCACGTGCGCCGCCGTGGTGGGGCTGACGCGGCCAAACAAATTGGCGCTGGGGGCCGCCACGCCAAACACGCCCAAAGTCTCGGCGCTTTGCAGCACGGCATGGGCTACCGGATGTGAGGGACAACGCAGTCCTACCGAGTCTTGGC